>Ga0123353_10001929_pt1 | contig 25516 bp, 8 predicted proteins | sample TergutLab28metaG_3_FD_92763 | JGI IMG/M metagenome (GOLD analysis project Ga0123353, IMG submission 92763) | Labiotermes labralis P3 segment gut microbial communities from Petit-Saut dam, French Guiana - Lab288 P3 | ecosystem: Host-associated > Arthropoda: Insects > Digestive system > Gut ...
CCACGCCGCCCCCAGGCCGCGACTCCCAATCGAACGCCCAGAAACCCCCCGGCCTCGCCGCCACAATCACCACCAGCCTCCGCACCCACTACTACGCCTGGCTGGCAGGAACAGCCGCGGTTGCGATCGTCCTCGTAGGTGCTGTTCGATATACGCGGAAGCGGCGGAAATCATCGTAACCGCCCTGTTGTCGTTTGGTGACGCAGCCCTTCCGCATCGCAAAATATAGTCCGCCGGCAGCACTCGCTCCGTTCTTGCCTGTTCTCTCCGCCCCTCCCCAGAACACCATGAAACAAAAACGTATTCTCCATGCATAAATTTTTATTACTTTCGGATTGACACCGCCCGATCACGGCGCATAATAAATTAGGCGCGACGGAGACGGCGGACATCCGGCGTCTCCGGGCCAACGGGAAAGGCAGGCGAGCAGATGGATCTTCATTCGCGGCTGAGTCGGCGGGAACGGCAGATCATGGACATCGTGTACGCCCACGGGGAGGCGTCCATCGCGGACGTGCTGGCGGAGATGCCCGATCCGCCCGCCCGCGGGGCGCTGGGGCGGCTGATGGCCATTCTCGTCAACAAGGGACACCTCAAATACCACGCCAAGGGGCGGGAGTATATTTACCAGCCGACCGTTCCGGTGCAGAAGGCCGGTCCCTCGGCGATGCGTCGCGTGGTGGACACGTTTTACGGCGGGTCGCTCCGCCAGGCGGTGGCCGCCCATTTGGCGCAGAAAGACACCGACATTTCCGACGACGAACTCAAACGGCTGGCGGAGTTGATCCGCCAGGCCCGCGGTAAGGGGAGGTAACCATGACGGCCATCATCAATATCGACATGGACTCGTTGCGGCGTCTGGCGTTTGACACCGCGCCCGTGCTGCTGGACGCCGCCGTCAAGGGGCTGGTGCTGCTGGGCGTGGCGTGGGGGCTCGCGCGGGCGATGCGTCGCGCGTCGGCGGCCACGCGACAGATGGTGTGGTTGCTGGCGTTGGCGGCGCTGCTCGCGCTGCCGCTGGCGTCGGCGGCGCTGCCGTCGTGGGGCGTCCTTCCCGACTGGGTGAAGATCGAAATGGCCCCGCCGGCGGCGACACCGGTTCCGGCGGCGCCAATCGAAACCGATACCATGGCGACCGACACGACCTCCGATCCCGCCGCCATTACCGTACCACCGTCGACCGATCCGATCCGGGGGGCGGATCGTGTCGAACCATTCGCCGCCGCTCCACCATGGGATGACGATGAGAGTTTCCAAGCCCCGTCCGTCGCCTTAGCCCCGGAAGGGGCGCCTTGGGTAGCCCAGAGTGAGCCGTACTCGGCGAACCCTGGGATAGCCGTTCTTGAAAAACCAAACCCCGGCAGGGGCGCCTTGGAGGCGGCCAATACACAAGATGCTGCTGAAGAACAGTCACCGCCAATCGCCGCCGCAACGTCCGTCACAGCGCCTGTTTCTTCCGCCGCGCCCTGGTCGTCCCGGATCATTCCCGCCCTCGTCGCCGTCTGGCTGGCGGGCACGATCCTCTGCCTGCTTCCGCTGATTCTCGGGCGGATCAGCCTGTGGCTATTAGCGAGGCGGGCGACGCGCGTTGACCTCGATTCCTCCGCGTGGGGCGCGCTGGTGCGCCGCGCCGCCAAGACCATCGGGCTGCGAGGACCGATCACGCTGCTCCAGAGCCGCGACGAACCCATGCCCATGATCTGGGGAACGCTCCGCCCGACGCTGCTGCTGCCGGCCGAGGCCGACGGATGGTCCGCCCAGCGGGGCTGGGTCGTCCTGCTGCACGAACTGGCCCACGCCAAACGCCACGACTGCCTGGCCAAACTCGTCGCCCACGTCGCCTGCGCGCTCTACTGGTTCAACCCGCTGGCCTGGATCGCCTTCAAACTCATGCAGCGCGAAGCCGAATCCGCCTGCGACGACCTGGTGCTGGCCAGCTCCGCCGCGACGGCCAAAACCGGCGGCGACATCGGCGTCAAACCCAGCGATTACGCCCAGCACCTGCTGGAGATCGCCAGCGGACTGAAGAGCGGCGCGCTGGCCCCGTACAGCTCCATCGCGATGGCCCGCAAAAGCAAACTCGAAGGCCGCCTGCTCGCCATCCTCGACGCCACCCGAAACCGCCGCGCCATGACCCGCATCGGGCTGCTCGTCGTCGCCGTGCTCGTCGCGGCCGTCGCCCTGCCGCTGGCGGTCCTCAAAGCCTCCGGTCCCGACGAGGAAAAACTCATCACCAAACCGGGCGACTACACCTCGCCCGGCGGCACGTGCCGGGTCGTCATCACGCTCGAACAGAGCGAAAAGCCTGAATTGGACGGCATCTACTATCTTTTCTCCAACGCCATACTCCAGGCACGGAATCAGACCATGTCCGGCGGCATCAGCCCGCTCAAACCGGGCTGGTGCATGGTTTGGGACAAACAGGACAACCTGTGGATTTTCAATCCCCGCACCCCGAATGAGGGCGTGCGGGTGCGCGTTCACCAGGCCGCGACCGACCGCGTGCTCGCTCCGGGCGCGTCGGGCGGGTGGGACGGTGTGCCGGCCGCGTTTTTGGCCAAGCTGCCGGAGGAGATCAAGGACGATCACGCCTACGCCACGCGGAAGTTCCCGGACGTTGGCGTGTTCATTAACAACCACCGTTACGGTCCGAGCAACGGCGGATTGTCGTATCCGGCGGACATTGTCCCGAAGGAGGACCAGACCAACTTCACGACCAAGGTCACGAATAGCTCGATGAGCAACGGCCATCCGGGCGCCGTGTCCAAGGTCGAGTGGAAATTCCTCCGCACCACCGACAAAGGCGACGAGTACGAAGTCACCCGGTACTTCCCCTTCGAGCGGCCGTCGACCCAACCGAGCACCAAACCAACCGCCACGCCCAAACCGGTCACGAAAACCGTCACGTACAACGGCAAACCGGTGGTCGTGTTCGAGGACGACGTCCAACGCGTCTGGCTGCTCACGAAGGCCGACCACAAAAAAATCGTGGAAGGCCTCATCACCCCGCCACCCCTGCAAAGCGATCCTGCCGACCTGGTGGGCGCGAAACTGTCGATGGCCAGATCGACGTTTTCCGTGGGCGAGCCGCTGCTGGTTTACCAGAGCTGGACGTCGGCGATGAACTGGAAATCCGCCATCGCGCATGACTTCAACGGCACCACGCCACCGGACGGCCACGTGGCCCAGAGCGACGACAAGGGTTTGAAGTTCTGGCGGGTGCGAATCAACGACCGGGAATACCGACTCAAGGACCCCCTGCTGTTCCCCAGTCGCGGCTGGGGCACGAACCTCGATCTGCGGACCACCCTGATCGACGGCCCCGACTGGAAACCGGGCCACTACCGCGTGCAGTACCTCGCCCGCGACCTGCCCGTAATCCGGCTGGCGGATGAAGCCGAGGGCACCGTCATCACGCCCCGCGTGATCGCCAGCAATGAGGTCCGCTTCGAAATCACCGACGCGTCCATCCCGCAGCCGGGCGTATTCGGCCCCACGGTCGAACGCGTCCTCACACCCGACGACGCCGATGAGCAAGGCTACATGTTTTTCGACTTCGAAACGGGCAAATCCTACAAACCGCCCTTCGCGCTAAAAATGTTCGGCCAGTTGGAGATGACGCCCGAACTGCTCGGGTGGGTCAAATCCACCGGCGTCGACCTCCTCATCCGCTTCGGAGACAAAGACAAGAACCACTGGTGGCAAACGATCATCGGCCTGGAGTGGGGCTTGAACTCCGGCACATGGGAGGCCGTCACTCCGCGGGACGTCACCGACGCGTTCGCCCGGCGCGACGGAGCCGGAACTCCACGACACCGTATCGAAGCCCCCGGAACAGCCTTCGCCGACTTCAAAGACCCCGACTCGCGGGAGTTCCCGTCGATCCAATCGTCAAGCTCCGCATTCCGAACGGCCACGAACACACTGGGCGTCATGCAGCTCTACGGCACCGACAAACCCTCCCGCGCCGTGACCATCCGCTACCGCATCCTGCAAGACCTGCCTACCACCAAGCCGGCGACGCAACCGGCCAGGAGGGGCGAGTCTGGCGACAGGGTTACGTTGAGCTACACCATCAATACCCCCGTCCCGGTCGGCGACGACGGCATGTCGGTGATCTGGGTCGACAGAGACCACGGACAGCCCAGCGTGGGATGGGTGGCCCTGCCGACGAACAAAATAAGCAGTTTCAGCGACTTCTCCTTTATGCCAGGAACTCGCCTGAACGCGGAAGGTCGGCCGCTGGTGTGGATTCGGTCCGGGACCGGTGACGAAATTCATGTGGCCTCGCTCACCACGGGCGACCTGGCCGAATGGATCGAAACCCTGGGCCGGGACGCCACCGACCGCCAGGTGGGCATTCTGCTTCCCGACGCCGAATTGTCCACCTTCGAGACGGTCTGGCGGACGCTGCCGGTCGAGGACAGAGACCGCTGGATTCTCCTGTCGCACGGAAAGATGTCCGAGCAGTCCGTGGCCTGTGTGAAGAACCTGATGGCCGAGATCGCGGCTGAGCACGCCGCCGCGCCGCCGACGGCCTTTTGGCCCGTGCGGACAAAGGTGCTCCGCTACGTCTCCGGCTACCGGGACGACTCGGCGATTTCCTTCGAGCAGAACAAGCTCCTCTCGCCGACGGCGGACCTCGGGCCCGATTACAAACAGCGGGAAAAACTCGGCGCCGACGCGTGGTTGAACGAAACCGGCCAAGGCCAGCTCTACATCGGCTGGGGCAGCACGAGAATTTTCGAGGTGCCCAACCGCTTCGACACCATGAAACCCAACGAGCTTCGCAAGCTGATTGACACCACCGGCGGCCGCGAAGTGCAGGGCATTTTCCTCCCGGACAAAAGCCTCACCAAAACCTACGCGTTCATGACCGGCACGTCCCAGATGGGGCTGTTACAGATCCGCGCGGTGAGCACCCGCCAACGCGACAACCGGCGCGAGGTGACGCTACAGTACAAACTCCTGCGGCGCGGCGTCGAGGCCGATAAGATCGTCGCCACCGTCACGCCCGTCGCCCTCGACACACCGGAAACCTGGCAATGGCGCGTCACCTGCGACGTGCCCGTCCGCATCATCGAGGGGTTCGTTTTCGAGAAAGGCCTGACGCACGGCGACGGCGGCGACTGGTTCCCGCTCGATAATGAAGTCGAGTTCAGCGTCGTCCGCAAGGACGGTAAACTCTTCGTGGCCCGCTCGGTACAAAACAGCACGACCGGCGAGAAGGAGACCACGACCACACCGCTCATCACCGAGACAAAGCAAACCACCGTCACACGATCGTCGCGGGTGGAGCATCCCATGGAGTTGTCCGAAGACGCGGCGCTGACGGTCACATACGTGTCGCCGGCCATCCAGCTCACGACGGACAAGCCGATGAAGCTCTGGGAAGGCGAGTTCCGCGACGGTGACGGCCCGCCGCAGCGCGTCATCTTCGCCGCGCGAATCGAAGCCCATGACACACCCAAAGGAAAATACGGCGCGCCGCTCGACCCGCGAAACGAGGTAAATCCGCGGCCCGAAACACCGCAATCGGCAAGCCAACCGACCACGCGGCCCGTCACCGCCGGGGCGGACCTGCTTCCCGAGGCCGATCTCGACGGGTTGTGCGGGGAGATCACGCTCACGCTCGGATGGAGCGGGCAGCAGGTGACGGTTCCCGGCCCGCTGCTGTGGCCTGAGGAAGGGCGGAAAACGGCGGAGTACCTGCGATGGCAACGGGCCAAGGATATGCGAACGCTGAACTTCACCGACTCGGCCGGGCGGAAATGGCAGGCCAGCGCCATGACGAATAACATGCCCGAGATCACCGTGCATCGCAAAGACGGGACGCTGCTGGCCAAGGGCATGGTGATGGAAAACCCGGTGCAGTGGTACGTGTACGACGCCGGCGGCGAAAACCCGGTGCTCACGGTGTACTGCCGGGACAACGTGAACGAAAAAGGCGATCGCATCGGCGGGTGGCGCGTCACCAACGTCATCCGCCACGAACCCGACGGCACTCAATACGAATGGGACGCCCGATCCAACACCGCGGGGGTCGTCTATTCCGAGGCGGTCAGTTTGCCCGGCGAGAGCAGGAGCTTCTATTTCACCGCCTGGGCGGAACCGTACCGCAACTCGGACCAGGCCTACACACTGAAGTTGCAGGAGGAGCTCGAGCCGAAAAATGTGCGGGATGTCGCCTACGGGTTTGTGAACCTTGCATGGTTCAAGCGGGACGACCTCCAGGCCCGTCTGGCCCGCCGGGTGGCGGCGGACTCGCCGCTGGCCAAGCGGGTGGCCGAACTGCCGACGCTCCTGGGCGGCATGCAGCTCCCCTCGGTCAAAGACGTCACGGTCGAGGGCGACACCGCCCGCGTCATGCTCCATCCGCAAAAAGACAGCACTGCCGCCCCCCTGGTGCTGCACATGGTGAAACAGAACGGCTACTGGCTCGCGGCCAATCTCGAATCCGCCAAGGAAAATGCGGCGGGCCAACAGGCGACGCAACCGGCGTCGGCCCCGCCTAATGAATTGCCGCCGTCCGGGACGTTGGGGCGAGTGGTGGACGTTCACGGAAAAGGCGTTGCCGGCGCGGTTCTCTCGTCGGCCAGTCCGCGGTGGACCGTGACGACGGACGCCAACGGTCAATTTCCCCTGCCGCAACTGGATGAGTCGACGCACCTGACCCTGACGATCCGCGCCGACGGCTACGCGCCCCGCGGTCTCGTCCCGCTATGGCGGAACGCTGACGGCGAGTACGCGAACAAGGGTGTGTACGAACTTCATCGCATGGGCCGGCTTGAGGGGACGGTCCTCGGGCCGGACGGAAAACCGCTCGCGGCGGCGCCGCTGTCGGTCACGACAACGGAAAAATACCCCAACTTCAGTTCCATGACGTCCAACCATCACCGGGGCATCACCGACGCCCAGGGGCGGTTCTCGATCGACGTCGTTCCGGGGCGTGTCCTGCTGTATTACCCGTGGTCCGGGCCCACGTCCGGCGAAGTGCAGGCGGGCACATGGGCCGCCTGGACCAAACCCGGCCAGGTGTATCCCTCCGCGCCCATCGAGGGCGTCTATGCGTTCCAGCGCATTGAGCTGGACGACGGGCAGGTCGTCAAGGGCCTGGTGCTGGACCTGTCGCGTTCGACGGCCGCGGTGGAAGGCCGCGTGCTGGACCGGACGGGGCGGACCGTCCCGAACGCGAAGATATCGCCGATCAGCAAGGGCGGCGAAGGCTGGATGCAGTTCTCGCCGTACTACCCGTCAGCCGTCACCGACGCCAACGGCCAATACCGGCTGGAGCGATTACCCGCCGGCGCGTGGCATATCAAGGCGAGGTTCGAGGACAGCGAAGCCGAAATGCCGGTGGAACTGTCGGAAAACAAGACCGCCCTGGCGGATGTTCAGATGAAGATATCCGTGGAAGAACTCGCCGCGAAAACGCGGCCCGCCGTGCGGCCGGGCGGCGCGACGCGGAACAGCCTCCTCAGGGGCAAGGTGCGCGGCACCACGCCCGACGGCACGTCGTTCGTGGAGTATATCGGTCAGCGGCTGTTCCACAGCGGCACGTTGAGTATTAGCGGCATCGAGGAACCGATTAGCATCCAGGCCCTCGGCAAAACGGTCGAGGAACTGAAAACCGAAATCGTCGCCGCACACCAGGCCCAGGGCCTCCGCGGCGTGACCATTGAACTGACCATCGAGGAGGAAGACCGGCCCGCACCGGCAAGCCAACCCGCAAGCCAGCCGGCGGTGAAACCCGTCGCGCAACCGACAACACGACCGGCCACTCCGCCCGCCACGCGGCCGGCGTTACGGTTGGGGCCTGTGGTGGAGATTACGTTCTCGCCCGAGGACGCCGACGGGAACGGGATTGTCTTCCTCGACATCGAAAGCGGCCAAATCGTCAAGCCGCCCTTTGAGCTGACGCCGAACATCAACGGCTCCCTGCATGTGGACGTCACGCCGGAACTGCGGAAATGGTTCCAGACCAGTTCCGCCGACATGATGCTGCGATTCAACAAACACGACTACTGGACCATGCATCCGCTGGCCATGAACGTCGCCAGGTTCAATCCGCCCATCGAGTGGGACGACGTGACCCCGCGGGACATCGTGGGCCTCTTCGAGGACGCCAAATTCGACACGCGACATGAATTCCCCGGAGGCGGCGGAAACGTTTCTTCCACGCAGCGCACGACACACGCGGCCTTTCGAACCCTCGACGACACGTTCGGCCTCATGCACCTCTCCGCCGTCACGGGGACATCCAACCTCGACACGACCCCCCGCGTCGTGACGCTCCGCTATCGCAAGGTGTTGGGCACGCCCGTCCCCACCACCAGGCCGTCCGTGAAGCAGGGCGTGCATACCAGCCTCTCGACGGGCACCTACGTCCCCGAGAGCGGCGCGACGGCGATCCGCATCGCCGCCGACGGAACGCTTCGGACGGGCTGGGCGGTCCGGGACAAGGGCGACGTGGACCTCGGCGATTTCACCGTCCGGGTCAACCGCGGTCTCGAGGCCGACCGGGTAAACGTTCGGTCCAGGCAAACCGACATGGATCAGGACATCGTGTGGCTGTCGCTGGGCGACTTCGCCGAGTGGGTTCGCGACGGCGGGCTGACGTCGAACACGTCACCGCACGCGGCACGCGTCCTCCTGCTGCCCGACGGGGAACTGACCACCATCGAGCTGGTCTGGCGGTCGCTGCCGGCAAAGGACATCTACCAGTGGACGCTCCTGGCGCCGGGAAAACTGTCGGACAACGCGCTCGAGACGCTCAAGGCCTTGGCCGCCGACGTCGTGGACGCGGACCTCGACACCTTCGTCACGCTTCCCGGCGGGGCGGAACTGGAACTGGTGGCCGTGTCGCGGTATCCTGACAAGAACCAACCGTTCTGGCGACCCGACGGCTCGGAACTGACTCTGCCGCTTCCGTTCGACACGAGCGACGGCGACATCACCAGTTACGTCGGAAACGACGTGGAGAAGTACCAACTGGTCTTCCGCGTCGGCGGGCAGGCCGGTCCCGGAAACGACGCCATGATGGTCAGGCCCGACAACGGCGCGGCCTGGTGGACCGGCGCCCGCAACAAGGAGGGCAAGTACGCCGAGAACCTGGCCGTGTTCGGTATCAGCGTGCCGACCGGCACGAGGACGCTGAATCTGGACCTCCACATCGCCGCCGGACTGTGGCAGGTCGAGGGAACCTCCGACGGCAAGAAGGCCAAGGGCAACCTCAGCGCCGCGCAGCGCAACCCGCACCACACCGAACCGTCGGCGATGATCTTCGCCCGGGCCGACCGCGACGCCAACGACGTGCGCGTGATGGCCGTGGACACCGAGCTCACACGGCACTTCAGCCGCATCGTGGGCGAGCGGGACCAGGGCGAGGGACTCGAGTGGGAATTCACGTTCCCGGGACTCCCACTCGACCGGATCGCGTCCTACACGTTCCAGACAAGGCCATACGAGACGATCCACCTCAAGGATATCTCGCTGGCGCCAGGCAGGACGACCACACCGGTACTCACGGCCGCCCCACCGCCGGCCGCCCCGAGGACGAAACCGCGGGTCGGCATCTACCTCGTCACGGCCATCCCGACAAAACCGCCCTCTCGGACCGGCACGCCGCTGTCGGACTGGATCCTCGCCGACGAACCGCTCCTCGACGAGCGCGACATCGTGGAATACGACTGGGACACGCACACGGTCCGCCTCAAGACGCAGCAGGCCGCCGACCGCGTCCTCAAACGCGAATTCAACGACGACCTCGTCAAAGACGAGAACGGAAACGTTCTGCTCAAGGGCGGATCCTTCGTCGTCGTGGTCAACGGCCAGCGGTTGTTCTATGGCATGTTGATTCCCAGCACGAAACAGGCCCTGTTCCTGCACAGCCCCACCATCATGATCGGCGACGGAACGGTCCCGCTCTATCAGCCGCCCATGACCGTCCGAATCTTCGCGAACACCTCGTCCGGGGTGCCCAGCCAGCCCGACCTGCGGCCCGATCCGCGGTTGAAATCCGCCCTCGAAGCCCTGGGCGTCCTGCGCGAATCCGCCACCGGGCAGGCCTCGCGACAGGCCGGCGGCACGCTGGAATTCCGCGTCGCGCCAAGACCGGAAGACCTGCTCGGTAAGGACATGGACATCTTCGACGGGCACCAGGCCGCGTTCAGGCGATTCCTCGAAAACGGGCGTGTCAGCATCCCCACACCGGGCCGCGACCAGGAGTTCAGCCACCTGAGCAACCAACTGCTGTACTCCTCGTATGTCTGGATGCCCATGTCCGACAAGCTGGAACTGCCCGGCTGCGTCACGGGCGAATACAAAGGCCAACAATACGTGCTGGTCTCCATCCGCCCCGGTGAAACGATGGCCCCCGGAGAAGGCGCCGCCTGGGGCCTGGCCGACGTGAAGGTCACGAAAGACAAGGACCGCTCCGTCATTGCGTTTGATTTTGACGACCGCGGGTCGGCCCGTTTCACCGACCTGACCACCGCCAACCTCGGACGGGCCATGGCGATCGTGATCGACGGAAAGGTCGTCTCCGCGCCGGTCATCCAGGCCGTCATCGGAAAATCGGGGCAAATCACCGGCGATTTCACGGAACCCGAAGCCGCCGCCATCGCCGACGCCCTCCGAACCGGCATGGCGACGACGAAACCCACCACCCAGCCAACAGCCAAACCCGCCACGCAACCGGCCACCCAACCGGCGGCGGCAGCCAAGCCCGTGGATTCGGAAACGCTGGGCAAACTCGCCGACGCCATCGCCAAGGGCCAGGTCAGCACGGTCAAGAAACTGCTCGCGTCCAACCCGGAACTGGTCGGGGGACGCATGAATCTGCCGCGCGGCGTGGCCCAGGACGCGACCCCGCTGCACCAGGTCGCCGGCATGACGTATTATTACCAGTCCGGCTTACTGGGCACCCAAGAGCAGCCGATAACGCCCGACGTCCAGAAGCGGCTGCTGGAGATCGCGACGACCCTGCTGGATGCCGGCGCCGACATCAACGCCTTCTCGGAGGGCGGCAACATCTCCACACCGCTTCACCTGGCCGTCAAGCGACAAGTTCTGGAGGGAGGCTGGACGGGAATGGCCGAGTTGTTGCTTCAGCGCGGCGCCGATCCCAACCTCCTCTACAGCAATTACCAGACACCCCTGCACCTGGCCGCCGACTTTCCGCATTCGCTGCACCTGTCGGCCCGGCTGAGCATCGTAAAAACACTGCTCAAGCACGGCGCGGACCCGTGCATTCTGGGCGGGTTTGGCGGCAAATGGCCCTACGAACACGCGGTGGAACAGAAGTATGCGGAGATCGCCGAGGCCCTGGAAAAACCCACCAAAGACCGCGCCGACGCCGAGGCGATCGTCCTCGGTGACGTCGCGAAAAAGTGGGCCAAGGCCATCCTGGACAACGACGACAAGGCCATCGCCGCCCTCACGGCGGACGATCTCCGTTACTACCCTCTCGACTGGGCCAAACGGGCGGCAAACTATCGACAGACCTACGCCGCCAAACCAGCCGCCCTCGGGACGATCGTGTCGGTGGGTTGGCGCGAACCCTGGGCCGTCGTGCAGGTGGCCGGGGCCGAGAAAGAAACCTCCGTGCTGCTGACCCTGATGCGTTTCCCCGACGGCCAATGGCGTATCGTCTGCAACGAGGAGTTCGCGACCGACAAGGACTTCAAGTCCGACGAGGCGGCCGAACACACGAACATCGTGATCGGTCCCGGGCTGCTCAACGGCACGCGCAGTTTCAGCTCGTATCGCGATGCCGTTCTTGACAAGGCGGGCCTGCTTCCGCTGCCGCGCAGGGGACAGGAAATGGGCGTGACAAGCAACAATGCCCTTGTGGGACTGGAAGTGTTCATCCGGGATGGCCGCCTGATCCTGGTCGACACGAAATACCGATCCACGGAACTGGAAGTGGATGAAGCCTGGGTGAAAAGGCGACGCCTCCACACCCTGGGCCTGGACATTTGCGGCAAGTTCAAGGAGAAGTGGGAACCCAAGGAAGGCACGCAGACGACCCTGACCATTGCCAACGGCCGGGCCGTCATCGAACAAAATGGCCAAACCATCGAGTTACAACGCGACGGCGACCGCGTTCGAGTCATCCAGGACGGCGAAACCACCCTCGCCGCCCGCCTCACCATCGGCGGAGACCTGTCGGTCTCCGAACCGACGACCCAGCCGGCGAAAGAAAAAGAATAGACGCGGATCGACGCAAAACGTTTCGCAATGGTTTGCCGGTTTGCGCCGCAGGATGTTGTACACAAAAGAACGTTCCTCTGTTACACAACACCCTACAGCGCAAACCGGCAAGCCATTGCGAAACCACTATCGAGCACCACACGTCGCGCCGAATACCCCTGACCGTCTAGCCGTCTGTCAGGGCAAACGCATTCTCGTCGCGCTTGACTCCCCCGCCGTCGTGCGGTATTTTGGGGGCGGTTATTGAGGTGATTCATAGTCCCCGCCGTTTCTCGAAAGGAAATGCCATGCTGACACGGATGGTCCTCATCGCGGCTGCCGTCATGATCTCGCTGCCCTCGCTGGCCCAGGCCGCCAAACCGGCCGTTGCGGAAAAGGAACTCGTCGGAACGCTGACGGGCGATAAGGTCGCCGTGCGCAGCAGTCCGAGCACCACAGGCGCGTACCGCTGCACCACGCTGAGCACCGGGGACAAGGTCGTCGTGCTCAAGACTCAGGGCGAATGGCTTCAGATCAAGCCCGTCGCGGGAACCTGGGGCGTGATCGCGAAGCGATTCGTCAAACCCAACGCCACCGGGAAAACCGGCACGGTGACGGGCGACAACGTGTGGGTCCGCGCCGGGGGCGACCTGTGCACGTTCGAAAACGTGGCCGATCACTACGCCTCGCAGGGTCAGCTCAACAAGGGCGACACCGTCGCGATCCTCGGCGAAGCGGGCGACTACTACAAGATCGTCCCACCGGAATTCGCGACATTCTGGATCTCGGCCAAGTATGTCGATCTCGCCGCCAAGCCCGCCCCGGCCGCCAAACCCGCCGCCACAAAGGACAGCGGGCTGGTGTACAGCGGTCCCTCCGCGGACAAGGCCACGACCAAACCCGCCGTCGCCGCCCTCCTCACGCCAAAAACCGCCACCACCAAACCCGCGCCCGCGACGGCCACGGTCCGCGAGTCGCAGCAAGCCACCCTCGACAAGATCGAAACCGTCCGGCTGGAGATGATGGCCGAGTACAAGAAACCTGTCGCACAGCGCGACCTGCGGCGGATCATCGCCAGGTTCAACGCGATCGACACCACCGGAAGCGTGCAGGGCGCCAAACTGGTCGCCTACTACACCACGTACATGGAGAACCAACTGGCCATCCTCGACAAGGCCAAAGCGGCCGCGGCCGAAATCGAGCAGGAAAAGGCCGACATCACGAACATCCAGGTCACGATCAACACGGTCGTCATTGAGGAACAAGGAAACCCCCGGCCCAAGGCCTACAACGCTCAGGGCGTGATCCAGCCCAGCGGGGCCTTCCCCGGAACGAAGTACGCCCCCAAACGCTGGGTGGTCCGCGACCCGTTCAACAACCGCATCACCGCCTACGTGCAATGCACGACCGGAGAGGTGGACCTGGCCGGCTGCGTCGGAAGGCATGTGGGCATCTGGGGTGAGGAAACCTACAACGAGCATCTCAAACTGTACATCGTCGAAGCCCAGGACCTCGTGATGCTCGACGACGGTGCCAAACCGGCGGCCAGGCGCGTGAACCCCATGGGGGTCCCCGTCTCCAAGCCGGCGGTGAAAGAAGAGACACCCGTCGAAACGGCGGACGACGATGAGGAAGACGACGCGGACGCGGACGACGACGCGATTCCTGACGAGGACGATGAAGAAGACGAGGAAGACGACGACGCCCAGGAAATCATCGGCGCCGTCGTGGCCCCGACGAGAAAGTAATCGCCCGATCGTAAATCTGGTTTGCCTCTTTGCGCTGTAGGACGTTGTGAACTGCAAAACGTTTTGTAGTTCACAACGTCCTACAGCGCAAAGAGGCAAGCCCCTGAAAACATCGCTCGAACTCCCATCGCCCCTCTGTGCGTCTCTGTGTCTCTGTGGAAAAAAACGCCCCATCTCACTCCCACATTTTTGAAACTTTTTCCCTCGCTCGTGCGTCTATATTTCGTCGATGTATATGTGGCGAAATAACGCCAAGGAGTCCACCATGCACCATCGCGCCGCCTTTTTCGCGTTGTCGTTGATCCTGTCGCTTGTCCTGTCCGTCGCCGCCCTGCCCGCCGGGGCGGGGGACATCGGGTTTATCGAGGATTTCAGCCTCGCGGCCGACCGCGACGCCGTCCTCAAAACCCTCATCCCCGGCTCGGAAGACTATTACTTCTTCCACTGCCTCCACTATCTCAACAGCGGGCAACTGGACAAAATCGACCCCCTCTTCAAGCTCTGGGTCGAACGCTACGCGCCGCGGGGCGAGAACCAGTACAACGAGCGCATGTGGCAGATCAAGCACCGCCAGGCCCTGCTCCAGTACGACAAACAGCCGCAGGAGACGCTGGAGTACCTCCGCGTCCGAATGGGCGTGCGTTTCAATCACCAGCGGCAGGCGGAGGTCGACGCCGCCAACGCCAATCTGCCCAGCGCGCTGGACCCAAAACTCATTGACGTCAAAAACCTGCTGGACCAGAAGCTGACCAATCGCAGCCGGGCCACCGATCACCTCGAGCCGCTCGGCCTGGAACTGCTGGCCACCGTACCGAAGCACTTTGACGATTTCCCCGACACCAGCCACAGCGTGCTGGTGCGGTTGACCCGGCCGGATTATCCGGGGCTGGTCAAACACGTCAACAACGAACTGTCCCAAAAAACCAGCGGCGGGTTCGGCAGCCTGGCGATCCACAACCAGCTCACGCGGGCCCAGCTCGACGAGCTTCGCAAACTCCGCCCCGCCCTGCGAAACGACAGTAATTTCGTCGTCGCCTACCTCTCCAAGCTCCGCCCCACCGACGATGTGGACATGAACCAGGACCTGGCCGCACGAAAGGCCTACCTCGAACAACTGTGGGAGTTCGTCTCACCGCTCCCGCCGGCCTTTAACAGCCTCAAGGCCAACGTCCTCCACAGCCTGCTGGATTTCAACCGCCGCCAGAACGTCTGGGACCGCGACCTGTTCCTGCTCTACGTGCAACTGCCACGCAGCGTCTGGTACATCCGGTCCGCCTACATCCAGGACGAAACCCGCCGCAACGTGCTGGCCGACCTGAACGCCAACTTCGGGCGATCCATCATCACGCCGCCCGTCGGGAACGACGAACCGCTCGTTCGCGACTACCTGCTCCACTTCCTCGCCGGCGCCGACGACGCAAAGACCTTCGAACCCGTCATCGAAACCAACTACCTCAAAGCCGTCCTGGCCGAGGCCAACCTGCTCGCCGGAAAAGGCGACCCCGAACAGTGGTTCAGCATGCTCTCGCCCGGACAGGTGCAGGCCCTCAAGGATCGCGTGGACGTCGACCTGTCGCTGGCCAATAAGCTCTTCTTCCGCCCCAACGAACCGGTCAAACTCGACCTCTTCACCAAGAACGTCAAGGACCTCATCGTCAAGGTCTACACCATCAACACGATGAACTACTACCGTTCGACGATGAGGCCCATCAGCACGGACATCGACCTCGACGGGCTTGTCGCCAACGTCGAACGCACGCTGACATACTCCGAGGCCCCCATCCGCCGCGTCGGGCGCACGCTCGAACTGCCGGAAATCAAAGGCCGAGGCGTGTTCATCGTCGAACTCATCGGAAACGGAAAGAGCAGCCGGGCGCTGGTCCAGAAAGGCGACCTCTTCTGCACCGACCGCGTCAGCTCGGCCGGGCAGGTGATTACCGTCTGGAACGAGTCCAACGAAAAACAGGCCGACGCGAGCGTCTACGTCGGCGGGCAACTCTATAAAACCGGCAAGGACGGCACGATCACCGTTCCCTTCACCGCGCAGGGCGGTAATCAGCCGATTATTCTCCTCGCCGACGGCCTGGCGAGGCTGGCGTTCTACCGCGCGCTGCCGGAGAACTACGCCTTCAAGGCCGGCCTGTACATCGACCGCGAATCGCTGCTCCGCCGCCGCGACGCGGCCGTCATCATCCGCCCGTCGCTCCAGATCGCCGGAACGCCCGTCAGCGTCACGCTGCTCGAAAACGCCTTCCTCGAGATCGCCACCACCGACCGCGAGGGCGTCCGATCCGTCAAACGCGTCAACGGACTCAAACTCGCCGACGACAAGGAAACCGTCGTCCCGCTCCGCGTTCCCGATAACATCGTCTCCGTCACCTGCACGCTCCAGGCGCAGATCAAGAGCATGGCCACCGGCCAATTCCACGGCCTGGCCGACGCGCGGAACTTCCCGCTCAACCAGATCGACACGACCCCCCACACGCGGGACCTTCACCTGCTGCGCGCCGGCGGACAATACACGCTCGAACTGCTCGGGAAAACCGGCGAAGTCCAGCCCAACCAGGCCATCAATATCGTCCTCAAGCACCGCTACTTCACCGAACCCGTCTACGTGTCGCTGCGAACCGACGCCGCCGGACGCATCAGCCTGGGGCAACTGGACCTGATCGACACGATCGCCACCAGCACGCCGCAGGGACTGGACCGCTCGTGGACGCTGCCCCGTGACCAGCGTGGCGGAGGCGAGACGATCCAAAGTCAGGCGGGCAAACCGATCGCCGTTCCGTACCTCGGTACCGCCGACAAGGTGACACCCGCGGCCTTCTCGCTGCTCGAGACGCGCGGCGGAACGTTCGTCGCCGACTGGACCGAGTCGCTCAAGCTGACCAACGGCTACCTCGTCGCCGACAAACTGCCCGCGGGCGACTACAGCCTGCGGCTGAAAGATACCGGCCAGGAGTTCACCATCCGCCTCACCGACGGCCAACCCGCCGACGGCTACGTGCTGGGCGCGGTCCGCAAACTGGAGCAGACCAACCCGCTTCCGCTGCACGTGGTCTCCATGGCCGCCGACGGCGACACCATCCGCATCCGCGTCGCCGGCGCGAACGAATTCACGCGCGTGCACCTGATCGCCACACGATACCTGCCGACCTTTTCCGTGTTCGGCCACCTGTACCTGCCCGTCGCCGGGCCGGGCCGCCTCAGCAGCGTGTATCCGCAATCGCTCTACGTCAGCGGGCGGGACATCGGCGACGAGTACCGCTACATCCTCGAACGCAAATTCGCGACCAAATTCCCCGGAAACATGCTCGCCCGTCCGGGGCTGCTGCTGAACCCCTGGGCCATTCGCAAAACCGACACCGGCGTGCAACTCGCCCAGGCCGGCGGGGAGTACGCCCGACGCAGCGCGTCGGGCGCCGGCGCCAGGGAACTCGACACGAACCGCCGCCCCTCCGCGGCGCCGCTGGCCGGCGGTTTGACCACCAACCTCGACTTCCTCTCGCAAACCTCCGCCGTTTTGACGGGCCTGGTGCCCGACGAGGACGGGTTCGTCACCGTCAAGCGGTCCGACCTGGGCGCGCATCACCAGCTTCATGTGCTCGCGCTGGACACCGAATCAGCCGTCTACCGCGAACTGACCCTGCCCGAGCAGAAGATGCCCTTCCTCGACCTGCGCCTCATGAAGGAAGCCCTGCCCGCCGACAAGCACTTCGCCGAGCGACGGCAAATCACGCCGCTACAGACCGGCGGGCAGTTGGTCATCAACGACATCGGCGCCAGCCGCGTCGAAACGTTCGACAGCCTCGAGTCCGTCTACCGACTCTTCTCGGCCCTGTCCGGCAACTCCACGCTGGCGGAATTCAACTTCATCCTCACCTGGCCGGACCTGAAGGACGAACAAAAACGCGAGAAATGGTCCCGCTACGCCTGCCACGAACTGGCCTTTTTCCTCTATCACAAAGACCGTCCGTTCTTCGACAAAGTGATCCTGCCGTACCTCAAGAACAAAAAAGACAAGACGTTCATGGATCATTACCTGCTGAATAATGAGCAGGCATTGAAAACGTTCGCCGACCCGTGGTCGTACCGCCGCCTCAACGCGGCCGAGCGCGTGCTGCTGGCCCAACGACTGGCCAACGAAACCGAGCGGACCGCGCGGCACATCCAGGACGTCTTCGACCTCACGCCGCCCGACGTCGAACGGTTCAACCACCTCTACAACACGGCCCTGCTCTCGGGCGGACTCGACCGCGGCAGCGGACCGGCAAGGTTCGCCTCCTTGCGAGGCGGCGCCCAACCGGTGCTGGGCATGCCAGCAGCCATGGATGCCCTCATGGGCGACATGCTCGAAGAAGAAGCGGACCTCTACGACGACGATGAAGACGCGTCGGGAGTTTACAACCAATCGGGCGACGCGGCTGGCTGGGCTGCATCCAACGGGCCGGTTGCCCAGAGCGCCGCCGGCAAGGCCGCCGCGTCACAGCCACCCCCGCCCCCGGCGCCGATGGCCGCCATGGCCCGCGGCGCGGATAAGAAACTCGCCGAAAGCCTGGGTGTCGACGCCGACAACAACCGATACGAGAACGCCCTCAACAACCGAGCGTTGGTCATAAGCGGCGACAACGACAGGCGCTCGGAACTCCTGGACGGCCGGGCCAATACCCGGCAACTCTACCGCAAACTCGACGCCACCGAGGAACTCGTCGAGAACAACTACTACCGCCTGCCCATCGAACGGCAGAACGACTCGCTGATCCCCGTCAACGGGTTCTGGCTGGATTACGCCAAACACACCGACAGCAACGCCCGGCGGCTGGGCCGGCTGACCGGGTTCCTCTCGCCCAATTTCATCTACGCCACGCAAAACTTCACCGAGATGATGCTCGCGCTGGCCGTGCTCGAACTGCCCTACCAGGCCGGCAAGCACGAGATGGACATCAAGGACGCCACGCTGACCCTCAAGGCCGCCTCGCCGATCATCGTCTTCCATAAGGAAACCAAACCCGCCCAGGACGGCGAAAAGTCCGGCATTCTCGTCGGTCAAAACTACTTCCGCGCCGACGACCGCTACCGTAACGAGGGCAACGAACGCTTCGACAAATACGTCACCGGCGAGTTCCTGTCCGGCATCGTGTACGGCGGGCAGGTCGTCGTGACCAACCCCACCAGCACGCCGCGAAAACTCGACCTGCTCGTGCAAATCCCGCGCGGCAGCCTGCCGGTGTCCAACACCCTCGCCACCCGAGGGCTGCACGTCCAGCTCGCGCCCTACGCGACGCAGACGTTCGACTACTTCTTCTACTGGCCGAAAACGGGCGAATTCACCGCCCTGCCCGTGCAGCTCACCAAGGACGAACTGCTCGTGGGATTCGCCGAACCGACCACGTTCAAGGTCGTCAAGGAACTCTCCGAGATCGACCGGACGAGCTGGGAATACCTCAGCCAGAACGGAAGCGGCGACGACGTGCTGGCGTTCCTCAAGGCCGGCAACGTCGAGCGGCTGAACCTGCCGCTGATCGCCTGGCGGATGTCCGACGCGAAGTTCTTCGGTCAAATCACCGCCCTGCTGCGCGACCGGCACGTCTACGAGAACACGCTGTGGTCCTACGGCCTCAAGCACAACGACGTCGCCGCCGTCCGCGAATTCCTGCTGCACCAGGACGGTTTCGTCCGCCAGGTCGGCCTGTGGCTGGTCAGTCCGCTGCTGACCATCGACCCGGTTGCCCGGACGTGGTACCAGCACATGGAATACGCCCCGGTGGTCCACGCGCGGGCGCACCAGTTGGGCAAAACGCGAACCATCGTCAACGAGCGGATTTTCCAGCAGTATTCCGCCCTGCTGAGCGTGCTGGCGTACAAACCCGCCCTGGACGACGAGGACCGGCTGGCCGTCACGTACTACCTGCTGCTTCAGGACCGCGTGGAGGAAGGCTTGGCGTTTTTGAAGGCCGTGGACAAGGCCAAGCTCACCGAGCAGCTCCAGTACGATTACCTCCAGGCTTACGCGGGGTTCTACACGGAAGACCTCGCCGCCAGCCGAACGCTCGCGGCGGCGTACAAGGACTATCCGGTGGACCGCTGGCGGAAACTGTTCGCCGACGTGCAGTCACAACTGGACGAGATCGACGGCGGCGCCGGTGTCGTGACCGACGAGCAGAGCCGCGACCAGGCGATGGCCAAGCTGGCCGCCACCGAACCGGGACTGGAGTTCACCGTCGAGGACGGAAAGGTGAAAATGACGCACCAGAATCTCACTCTCGTCCCCATCCAGGTGAACTACTACCTGATGGACGTGGAACTACTCTTCAGCAAGAATCCGTTCGTCGAACAGGGCGGCACAACGAGCTTCGCGTACGTCCAGCCGAACGCGACGGCGGAGGTGAAACTGCAACCGCGACCGACCGATGGCCCGGGGCCGCACATCGACACGTTCACGTTTGACCTGCCCAAGGAGATGATTGGCCGCAACGTGATGATCGAAATCACCGCCGGGGCGGTCAAACGGCAGCAGGCACATTACGCCAACACGATGGTCGTGACGATGCTCGAAAACTACGGCCAAGTGAAGGTCGCCGACGACAAGGGCGCCGCGCTACCCAAGGCGTATGTAAAAGTGTACGCCCGCCTGCGGAACGGCCAGGTGCAATTCTACAAAGACGGCTACACCGACCTCCGAGGCCGCTTCGACTACGCGTCGCTCAACACGGACGATCTGGGCAGCGTCGAACGGTTCTCGATCCTCGTGGTGAGCCCCGACAACGGCGCGGTGGTCCGCTCCGCCACGCCGCCGAGACAGTAACGATCTGTTGTACCCGAATTGGCAGCCGGAAAAGGAAAAACGCCCACGCGAAGCCCGCGTGGGCGTTTGGTTTTACATCGCAACTCTCCACGCCATATGCTACATCTGTTCGCGAATCATCGCGGCGATTTCGCTCAACCGTTTCACCGAATGGGCAAAAAACTGTTTATACGCGGAACAGAAATAGTTCTTCACATGCCCGGCGTCATCTATAGTTCTGTGGCGCCGACACCCGCCGCGACACAGGGCGTGAAACTTACATTCCCCGCACCCGTCAGGCCGCCGGCGCGACGCCTCCGTGAAACCGGCGGATTTTATATATAAATCAAGAATCCCGTCCGTCACGATCGAACCCAAACGGTATTCATCCAACACATAAAAATCGCAGGGATACACCGAACCGTCCGCTTCCACGACATATTGATTCTGGCATATCCCTCTCATATCGCACGATTCGGGCTCCTGGCCCACCAGAACGGCGAGGTGGTTTTCGAACATGCGTATATACGGCTGCCGGCCTTTGCGGACGTCGTTGTACCACAGGTCGAACAGGCTGCATAAAAACCGGCCATATTGCTGGGCCGTGAGCGAAAACTCGTGGTTTCCCGGTTCTTCGCCCAGTGGATCAAGGCAGGCGATGAACTGTAGATAGCGAAATCTCCGTTCCTGGTAGAACTTATATATACGATTGACGTGTTGCGCCGTTTGGCCATTGGCCACCGTGAGAATATTGTAATCCACTTTGAACCGGTCAAACAGCCCAGCCGTCTCCATCACCCGCGCAAACGTACCGGCCCCCGCCGCGTCCACGCGATTGATATTGTGAATATCTTCCAGACCGTCCAGCGACAAGCCGACCAGAAATTTATGATCGGCAAAAAACCTCGCCCACTGTTCCGTAACCGCATACCCGTTCGTCTGGATGGTATTGAGAATCCGGGCGTTAGTAACATTATATTGTTTTTGCAACTGGATGGCCGTCTCGAAAAACTCCAGCCCCGCCAGCGTGGGTTCGCCGCCCTGGAAACCGAGCACACAATGGCCTTCCGAAAATGCGAGGACTTTTCGCGTCAGGATTTCCAATGTTTCGCGGCTCATCACGCCGAAATGCGCCTGGCCTCGCTTGGCCATTTCGTCGCAGTAAAAACAATACCGGCACCGCATATTGCACAGACCCGACGCCGGTTTGATCAATACACTGATGGGAGGCATGGTCAATCAACCGTCGCGATGCCGCTTCCAGAAACCGGGATCGGTTCCCCGAGATATTTCGGGGACCGCTTGACGATCTCCACGTCCAGAAACGCCCGGCCTTTGGCAAAGATTTCTCTACATTTCAAATGCGACATCTTATATATCTCTTTATCTTCCGACACGCATCCATAGGCGTCGATCCCCAGCCGCCTGGCGATATATAGTGACCTGGCCATGTGAAAACGCTGCGTGGAAATCAATAGTTTTTTTGCGCCAAACACCTCCCGCGCCCTAACCATGCTGTCGTAGGTATTGAAGCCGGCGTGATCCATAAAAATATCGTCCTCGGGCACTCCCCTGGCGAGCAACCAGCGTCGCATCGCGTTTACTTCGTCATAGTGTTTGGTGCCGTGGTCCCCGCTGACGATAATTTTCGGTGCCTTGCCGGTTTTATATAATGTATACGCGTACAACAATCTGTCTCCAAGGATCGGAGACGGTGTGCCGTCATCGTATACCCGCGCTCCAAGAACCACCACGGCGTCCGCTTCCGGCGCAGTGTCCAACGTGACTTCATACGACGTTGCATAATTATCTATATAACGCAACATCACAATATATCCAACAATACTTACCGCCAGGAATAACGAAACGATCGCCAACGTGATCCGCAACCTCCTCCTTCGCTTTTTTTCTGGTTTCTTCATTGCAAATGGATATCCGTCCGACATCAAAAAGACCGAACGGGATTGCGCGGATGAACGGATTACAGGATTTCCGTATGGAACAATGGTTCTGTTCCTGCAATCCTTTAATCCTTTCATCCGCGTAATCCCGCTCGGTCTTCGCGAAGTCGTACTACATAACGTTTTGTCTTACATAACGTTTTATAGCGCAAACCGGCAAGCCATATTACGATCACCTGTTTACAGTCCCGCGGCCTTGATGATATCCGGGACGCAGTGGTCCCAGCCGAGGGTCATCAGGTGGGCGCCTTGGCACATGTCTTTCATTTCGCGGACGAGTTGGCCACAGATGTCCACGGAGACTTTCTGGCGGTCTTCCTTCGACGCGTCGGTGAGTTTCTTCAAAATCCAGTCGGGCACTTTCACGCCGGGCACGGAGGAGTTCATATAGCGGCCCATGGCGGCGGTCTTGAGTTGCACGATACCCACCATCACCGGCACGGTGATGCCGCGTTTGCGAATCTCGTTCATAAACGCCTCGAACGCGGCGGGTTCGTACACGGCCTGCGTCTGCACGTACTGGGCTCCGGCGGCGACTTTCATCTGGAGCTTGAGAATCTGCGGTTCCACCTCGTCCGCGCAGGGCGTGACGCAGCAGCCCTTGAAGAACTTCGGAGACCCGTCGAGCACGTTGGGGTTTCCCTTGACGTCCAGGCCCATGTCGGTGCCGTTTTCGAGCCCGGTCATCGCCCGGAGCAGGCCAACGCTATCGAGGTCGAAGACCGGTTTGGCGTCGGCGTGATCGCCCATGGCCACGTGGTCGCCCGTCAAGGCCAGCACGTTGCGGACGCCCAGGCACCAGGCGCTCAGCAGGTCGCTTTGCAGGGCCAGGCGGTTGCGGTCGCGCGTGACCATCTGGAAAATCGGTTCGATCCCGCGGTCGATGAGCATGTGGCTGATCGCCATCGACCCGGCCCGCATGACGGCGGTTTGAATATCGGTCACGTTCACCGCGACGACGGTGTGCTTGAGGTATTCCTCGGCCTCGTGCAGACACTTGCCGAGATTCGTTCCCTTGGGCGGTCCGATCTCGCCGGAGACGACGAAATGCCCGGCCTGAAACTCTCGCTGGAGCCGGCTGACCGGTTCGTTCGCGGTCGCGGTACTGTTGTCTGTTTTGTCGGCGGGGTTGGTCACTTGGCGGCCTCCTCGGTTTCCATCAGTTCGGTGTGGGTCAAGCGGCGAACGCCCTTGCCATTACGGTCCCTGGACCACTTTTTGGCGGGGCGAAGTTTGGTGTACAGGTCCAGCCGGCCGACGCTCCGGAGTTTGTTGAAGATGAGGTACCAGCCGCAATCCATGTCCTTGGACACTTCACATTTGCCGGTTTTGGTTCCGCCGCACGTGCCGTTGGTGAGACCTTTGGAGCAGCGGACGATCGGGCAGATTCCGCCGGTCTCGGCCAGCAGGCAGTCGCCGCATCCGCCGCAGTATTCCTGCCAGACGCCCTTGGCGGTGCTGGCGTCGTAGGAGGTCGTGTTCAGTCCCGGCAGGACGGCCGCCTTCGGGAACAGTTCGCTCATAAACCCCACGCCCACGCCGCAAGCGATGGAGAGCACGGCGTCGTATTGGTCGAGTGGTTTTTTCAAGGCGGCGGCGAACTCGCGGTCGCACTGGCGGGTGATGCAGTCGACGTCAAACTGTACATCGGTCCGCCCCGCCGCGGCCGCGGCCAGGCGCAACTGACTGGCCAACAGGTCGGCTTGTTTCTCACCGCCCGAGACGCAGACGGTCACGCACCCGCCGCAGCCCAACACCAGCACCCGCTTGTACGGTGCCAGCATGGCGAGGATTTCATCCATCGGTTTCCGATCGGCTACGATCATTGTTTCTCCTTCAGACCACACTGCCCTGGCCGGCTTTCTCGGTGTTGGGCGACTATGGATATTTTGTTACAAGGAACCGTTTTTGTTAACTGGTTAACTCGTTACTTCACCAGACGGTACATCTCCCCGAGTTAACCAATTAACCAGTTAACGAGTTCATGCAGTCGCGTTCGGCCGCGACGACCGCGGCGCGGTTGGTGGCGCTGCGCGCGGCTAGTTGGGCCCGGTCGGGATTGAGCCCGATTTCCTTCAGCAGGGTGCGAACCCGCGTGACGTACGCGTGGGCCTTGCGCGTCGTGGTTGGATAGCGGTCCGCGCCGTCGGGTTCGGCGATGACGAGCACGCCGGAGGCGCCGGCCTCGATGGCGGCCAGAATGTCCGCCACGCCCAGTTTGCTGACGCTCGATAGGTAAATCTCCGCCACACCGGCCGGGGCGGTGTTAGAAGCCTTGCCGGTCCAACTGGCCGCGTCGGCATGGTGACCGTTGATGAACGCGACGACCTTCTTTCCCGCGGGCAGTTTTCCCAAGGCCGCCACCACGCGGTCCCGCAGAGCGTTGGGCTGCCAACCCTTGGGCACAATGGCATTGGCGGGACAGGCCGCCATGCACAGCCCGCAGGCCTGACAGAGGGCCGAGTCGATCCGGGCCACGTCGGTCACTTTGGGAATGTCAAACGGGCAGACGCGGAGGCAGGTCAGGCAGGCGGCACATTTGTCGATCAGCACTTCGGCCCCGCTGCCGCAGCCCATGCAGCGACGGGCCTCGGCCAAGGCGGTCGCTTCGGGGAACGTGTGCTCGAATTCCGCCCAATTTTTCGCGCGAACCTCGGCGGGCTCGGTGGGCGGCGTGTTGCGGTCGACACGGAGGAGTTTCTCGGCCGTCGGGGCGGGGATCGTGCCGATGTACGGCGGCGTCGCGTCGTCCAACACGATCGGGCGTCCCGAGAGGAACATGTCGATGGCCTTGGCGGCGCGCTGGCCGCTGGCGCAGGCCTCGACGGCCG
>Ga0123353_10001930_pt1 | contig 25516 bp, 22 predicted proteins | sample TergutLab28metaG_3_FD_92763 | JGI IMG/M metagenome (GOLD analysis project Ga0123353, IMG submission 92763) | Labiotermes labralis P3 segment gut microbial communities from Petit-Saut dam, French Guiana - Lab288 P3 | ecosystem: Host-associated > Arthropoda: Insects > Digestive system > Gut ...
AATTTGTATTGTTTCAAGTGAATTAATCTTGTGGCTGCATGTAATGATTTTTTTGGTACTGCAGTTTCTTGGGATAAGTGTCTAAGTTTGTTAGGTAGACACTCCAAAATCATCTAATGTTCCCCCCTCCCCCTTCAGAACACATGTAGATCCCTCTGGTTATTCTGCATCAAGATACCTATTTGAAATTTGTTCCTAAGTCAATGTGTTGTTGAGCTGGAAGGAAATGAAACATAGGGAAATCAACTTCTAAATATGCTGCAATATGTTTATAGGATTTTTTCCTGAAGTTTCCACAATCATAAAAAAAAATCCTATGCATTACATTGCACTGCACATTCATGAACGAAAAAAATTATGTGACAATAAAAAGCTTCCTGTTTAAGAAGTTCACATACTATTCACATGATCTCACTTCGCAGTACTGTGACAGTTGCATGATGATCAGGAATAGTTCAGTAGTAGACTCTATTGATTTTGTTGCTGTTCCCCATTCAGTCATGATGTGTTTTGTCATTGAGTAAAGACAATTATTTGATCTAAAGGAAGTGTGCAGAAGCAACTTGTTTAAAAAATATTAATAGTGACTCTGGAATTGTACCTGAGAAGTGGTCAGAAAGACAGCTGGTTTATTCATCATAATAATGCTCCAGCACACACAGCGCCCTCCAACCAGAAGTTTCTCACAAAAAACAAAACTCCAGTGGTTCCACAACTAGAATACAGTCCTGGTCTGTTTCTGGCACTTTTCCTTTTTCTGACAAGGAACTTTGTGTAAAAGGACTTTGATTCTATCAGTGGAGGAAGTACAATAAGAGCTGCTAGAGCAGCTAAACCAGTTTCTTAACAATTATATACAAAATGCTTGGAAAAATGGTAACATTGTTAGAATCATTGCATTAATGCAGGAGGGATGATTTGAAAAGGGATAATGGTCACTACAAGTTATGCAGTACTCAATGTTTTATTTAATCAGTCTGAGTACTTCTGAACAGACTGCATATCCACATACAAAATGTACATCTCTTACATCCAGAACATGTAAGCATTCAACGACTTGTTATAACTGAATGGACAACAATAAAAACTTAGTGGCATGTGAGTTGTGCTGCGCCCAATGTGGTTACCAAGCATGTTGATTTGGCTTTCTGATGGATTCCCAGTTCTTTGGAATGGATGTTATCATATCACATAACAGAGCTGTAACTAGGGTTTTCTGTGTCTGGAGAAGATTGTGGAACTGACCAAACCCTTTTAATATTCAGTACTTGTGGTCCCATCACAACTGTCTTGGCTAAGTGACCTTTATTTAACATTTTCCCAAGGTATCCACTGAATTCTATTGTTCATAAAGAGAAACATCAAGCATTAACTACCCATCTGTTTCATTTTTTCAAAAGTAAGACAATGACCCTTGAATTAGAATATGGTTGCCAGCCCTAAACCTTCCAAAGGTTTACCTGAGAACATGCCATGAAGGCTAGGAAGGGGAATATGAGTATAACTCTACTTTTCCTTTAACCTCAACACTAGGTGGGGGTGGGTGGTTAATGCCTTGCCCCAGCCAACTTACCCCTCAGAAGAGACAAGGTATCCACTGTATAGGAGGCTGGGTGGGCTCCAGAGCCAGTCTGGACAGGTGCAGAAAATCTTGCCCCCACCAGAATTCTGTCTGCAGACCATCCAGCTTGTAGTGAGTTGCTGAAATCCTTACTACTAGACAGGAAAAATTTAATGGAAATTTCAGTGTCCTCTGATTGTGAGTGAGATTAGTTCAGATGTACTACAGATATGTACAGTACTGTGTATTGTCCTTATCTGATTTACACAGTTGATCTCATGTGAAAAGGAATGTAACCTTTATCAGTGGAACAGAACACCCATGTTCCATTAAATGTAGTTCTTAGATTAAAGGGAAAACACTCACATACAGATGCAGGCACAGGCATTTAAATATGAAAAGAACACCAGCCATCAGCCACTATATTGGGATTTAAAGGCCTGTTGATAAAGGTCAATCATGACACACAACTGTGAGTGCAAGAGATGAAGGGATGACACAATTGCTGCTGATAATGTAAATGATTGACATAAAGGTTCTGCAGCACCATGAAGACATTAGTTTTTATTATAACTGTTACAAATTACAGTCATTTTAATAACTATGTATCCACCATGAAGTGTTAGACTCAAATACAACAGAATCATTCACACTTATACCAGTGATGGAGAGTTACTTTTGAAAGGACACAGTTTAATTCCACTAACAGGCACATGGTCTAAGAAAGCAATAAACAAGCTTGCAGCTTATTTGTTAGAAGAAATGTGCTTGTCTTCTGTAGCTCTCTTTGTGGAGTGTGTTAATGTGGAGGCTGAAGTAGCTCAGTAAAATGTCAATGAAAAAGAATCACGTAATGCCTCTACCAAAGTTACATATTTACCATTAAAGTTTTGCCACAATAATACACCTACTTCTTCTTTTAGAAGACACAACTCTCACAGTTTGACGTTCAGAGGTGTGATAAAAAAAGGAATACATTCATTTCACATTACTATCTTCTGAGCTGTGACTCCATGTGGTTAGGTACTTTGGTAGACAGGTACTAAAATTTTGGAGGAATGTACCGCTTCCATCATTTGGCTAGAAAAATGGTTTAATCTTCTACCCTTGAATATGGAAGAAGCAGATTACTCCAAAACACTGGTACCCATCTATCAAATTACCCAATGTTACACTCCAGAAGACCACAATATCAATATTCACCAAAATGAGAACCTCATACATCAGATATAATTAAATTTATTGACTATATGTAATAGAAATGAAAATGAACATCAGTTTTTATCCCAGTTTTCTTTTAACAGATTCAAGCCTGAGATAATGAGAAATCTTCACTCAGGAATCATATCTACACTTAGACAGTCTTCACCCATGTTACTTGGTGATGTTTCTAAATCACAAATCTCATTAGATTCACTGAAAGATAGAAAGTGCAATTAGTCACAATAAGTAATATTACAGAAGATGTGAGCTTATTCTTAAATTTCTTTGTCATACCCTTTAAATTCAGTGTAACTATATGAGGCACAGGGATATTAAATTATTAAGAAAAGTTATACCAGTCTAGAATAATGACAAGGCTACAAATATGGTGAAAATTTTGTCTCGTATGGTTATACATGAGAAGATGACTGTAATGCAATTACTTCCTCTGATCAAGTAACAACAGTTTCCACATTCCTCATAGGACCAATCCACCTGGTTGGTACTTGTGGTGGTGGTGGTGGTGGAGGGGGGAAATTATACATATATAATTCAGTCTGGCTGTAAATTTATAATGAATTATATCACACTTTGTTATTGCTGTTTCTTTTTACTAGCAGAAAACATACCTGTCTAAAGATGGGTCATTGCTAAACATTTCTGTGGGGACTGTAGGAGGCGCCTTCTCAGGCACAAGTTCTAAGTAAGTCTGTCTCGATTCCAGGTGCCTTTCCACTTCTTCAGGAGTCATGTGTCCATCTGACAGTAGTGACAGTGGAACACTACCCAAAACCTGCAACTGAAAATTCATAATAATCATTTCATACATCTATGACATTCATTTCAAATTCATCAGTGTCTGATTATGACAAATACTTCTAAAAAATGCAATTCACTCACAGGTGGCACATTATTTTGTTTTGGAGCTTTTGGAGGTGGCCGTTTCTTTTTAACTGAAGACTGGATTTTAGGTGTTGTCCCAGATGTTTGGGGTGTTGTTATGTGACTGTTTACTCCACCATCAGGCTTCTTTCTGTAACAATATACATGTACATTTTATGACAAATTATATGAAAGGAACATCTCGCAAATGAAGTGGTAAATGGACTGACTGATCACAGCATATGATTACCTGGCACACAGCATCTGAAATGTAAATGAGTTTTCCATTTTGTACTTCTTATGAAAGGGTATAATATACTTAAAACCTCAGGCTGAAAATAATATTCTACCATTTGTAACTTCAACAGCTGTGTTTCCACTATGCACCCTATTTTCACATATTATTCTGTAGCAAACAAATCCATGCTGGCATAAATATTACACATATGAGTGAAGAGGATATCTGTTTCAGGTTAGATTAATTTCAAAGACTTTTGTTCTTTCGGCTTAGAGTTGCATGTTGAAACTAAAAACCAAATAATCAGTTTCTCTATACCAGCCTTGTGACAGTACACACGTTTGGTCCAGCTGGTTGAGCAATCCTTCCTGTCAAAGCTAATAGGTAATCCCCGAGTTAAACTACAGTTGCAATCTGTGAATAACAGGAAGGTAAAAAAAATCCTATTCCCCAACAGTAAACTGTTGTCTCATAGTTAAAGTATGGCCAACTGCTATGTGGAATCAAGTAATTTAAAATTCCTGTTCCCATGCAGTACAGGTTCAGGTGACTTCAGATCCAAACCTTTTTGCAGTGTCTGGACGACTCATCTCACCCTCATCAGATGATTCCGTTTCCTCACTCTCACTTGATGATACATCTACCTTCTCATATTGCAACAGTCGATCCAACAGAAAGCTTCGGTCACGGCTTGCTTTGAGTAGGCGGCGTTGTGTAGATCGCAGAGCTTCTTGGAAACACTCATTCTCCTGTAAAAAGTACTTTTACATGTTACGTTTACAAATAAGTAATAGATATGCTCTTAATATTATGTATTATGCAACTGGACTTTACTCAAAATCAGTAGTGTGGATAATATGCAGAGTATTTCACAGTAGCACATTAATTGTAAAGATTAGGTAGATGTAATGAGGTGAAATGTAGAAAGTAGAACAATCCCACCACTGCCTAAGAGAAAACCATGAAGGATGCCAGCATAGCTGCTGCCATAGCTGATACTCAAGTCGCATTAATGTTGAATCTAGGTCACAGCTCAGCTAATTATGCTTGATATTACACAAAAGCAGAATAGTGTTTAATGAAGTTATGCCACTTGTATAATACACTGTTTGTGTACTCAAATAATTCCAGCAAACAAGTGCACTTAGTATGGTTGGAAAACTTTCGTCACTGTAAATTAATGTGTAAAGTAGATAAAACCATTACAGAAAATGGGAAAAAATTATCCATCAATGACATGTGCAAAGTAAAATTTGAAACTATTGTCTTTATGCTATCTGTATCTTTACTCTTTTAATATCCAGCAGTTTTGTCACTACAAATACTGTAGGCCATATTGTTCGGGAGATCATCATTTAATAGGTAAAGTATTTCAAGGAAGTTTATATACAGACCCAACTATGCTTGGACTACTTATGATGAACCACAACTTTGCAAAATTCATGAAAACATAAACAACTTATCTTTGACAGGAATGAATATTGAACTCTCTAAACTACATGAAGGCGTGGAAATAACTACACTGAAACGTGCAGTGTGATATTAATTGTATAATTACGAATATAACTATGATTTAATGCACTGAAACAGATTGTTTCATTTCTCCATGCAATCATATGACTTGTCTGATGCCTACACTGCATCAGTGTGAAATAATGACTACATTTACTTTTCGTCTAATAGCTGTATACAATTCTTCAATCACCAAAAGTTTGAAATACCATTGTTTCTTTCACAAATACACTATTCATGAGTGAACATGGATATGTAATAAGATATGATTTTGTTCCTGTGTTGCCTTCATATTGCATCATACATACAATTCTGACCATATTAAGTAAAAAATCAAGAAAGCCGAAGTAAGAGCTGCAAACACAGATAACAATATAGAAAAGGCAAAGAATGATATAGCCCAAGGCTAATGATTCAGTTGGCGCAGTAAAGCACTTACAAAATAAACCAATGCTCAACTACATGTCCTGAAAGCGCTCACAATGAGGGCGGACTACCTGGTGTCATCTTTGCTTGAGTAAGTGCTGCTTCTATCACTTTTACAATGCATCTTGCAAAGTTAAGTGAGGTTAGAGTGCAGAACTCTAATTATAAAAAAAAATACAAATTATTTTTACCAGAAATTTTACAGCACTACAACAGTACGTGTGACTTACGTAAATAAGAAATTTTAATTTCCGTTTCAAATTTCTATACTGTGTTTTATAGTTTATAGTTTCCTCTTGACTTTCATCATCTTCCTCTGTATTTGTTACCATTGAACGACAGTACCAGCCATCCAACATTGGTCATCTGAAAATGAATTTACCTTCTTAATTCACAATTAAAAAAACAGAGTAACGAGCAGTACAATTTACACAAACGAATTCACACACCAATATATAAGAATAGTTACGAAAACACTCAGGACAATCACATCACAACCATACATAAATACACGTAGTCTGTTCAATATAGCTCTATTCAAAGTTGTGGTTTGTCATCACAGAGTATATAATTTCGTCTCTCTCTGGTCTTGTCACGGAAATGAGTCCTACCTAAATGTACACGGAAATATGATTTAGTCCATACACAACGATGAACGTACTGAACGTATCCGTTCGATTGTGGACTAATGGACGACGGAGTGTGGTGGTAGTTACGTTTGTGCTGTGGGCGTTTGGTGTCGGTGGTACTACCTCATGCAAAATGAAGCGTGTGTAACTTAGAGGTAATTCAGTATGATGCAGTCCATTGTCTGGACTGGGAGGCTTTTGTCCCGTGCCTTGTGGAATGGTATTTCTAATTATTCAAATTGTGCTGAGCCGAATGTGAACAGAAGGCATGAATCCCGTATAGTGTCTGCCGTTTGTGGATTTCCTAAAGAATTGGCTCATGCACGACTGAAAAAAGGACAGTTTGGTGACGATGCGTGGTTTACTGCGAAGTATAAATCAGCAGACGTTATTGGTAAGTATAACGTTTTCGCAGCGAGTTATATGTGCTGCATCGAACCTTTCAAGGACAGTCGTTACTGTATGTAGCAATTTCATTGATAGTAAAAATCCCGGCATTTTCCCCTCGAAGAATGCATATATGGTGTTCGTATGATTACCATAATAAATAGCACCTACTGGGACAGGTTTGTCCGAGTACTTCGGTTTTTTACTGTCAGTATGATTTCACCAATGTCTCTTGCATTCATTTACCACTTATCATGTGCCAGCCTCGTTAACTTAAAAACGAACAGTCGTAACCCTTCCATGCGCATTACTAACCTATCCGTTTTAGTGAATGGGGAAATTTTTTGTGTATGGGGAAAGAACTGAACATTCTAATATTATGTAGATGAATTTCAGGTTTTAAAGGGTTATATTTATTGAGTGTATGTGATGCATTGTGCCGAAGTGAGGAGTTTAAGAGCATTGTGACTGCATTTTTATGTGCTTTTCAAACTTGAAAGCCTTGGTGCTTGGTTTGTTAAGTTTTTTGAGTCTTTGTTGGCCCATGTTTTACACATTTTTGGACCAGTAATCTGTTACTGTTGTTGGAATGAAGTCTGAAACTAGGTTTTTGCGATGTTATCGAGTTGGTAATGTCCGTTTAGTTGTTATTTCTGCACTAAACCATTTGAAACCACTGATTTGTGTGTTTTCTACTCAGTTGTAATTAAAGTCCACTAGGCTGCATATGTAACATACACAGCTGAGTAACATATTTGGTGATTGCTTATTGATTGATAGCATTTATTTATATGTGACTTATTTCATGTTCATTGGAACTCAGGGAGTGACAAGGCTTCAGACTGGATGATTTGATTTTGAATCTCTGCAGGGGCAAGAGATATTCTTCTTTTCCAAATCATCCAGACTGGATTTGTGGCCCATCCATCCTCCAATTCAATGGGTAGTGGGGCTCTTTCCTGGGGTTAAAGTGGCTGAGGCATGAATTTGACTACTTGAGGTTAAGTATGAATAGAGCTAGACCTCTACTCCCCATATATGCCTGCATTGTGTGGACAAGGACAACTTTTGTTGTGTGGCATGCCAGCTGTTAGTATCATATAGTAGGATAATTAGTGAATAGTGGTTTGGGAAGTTTGTTGAAAGATGCTGTCATGGTATAATGTAAGGTGATATCCCAAAATTTGCCTGGGGAGACTGAGGCAGACTGCAGAGAACCTCAGCTAGAATAGTTGTTGTCCAGGCCAAGATTTTAACCTTGGACCTTGTAGATATGAAGCTGGCATGCCACCAACTTGATTGTAATGTTAACATGGGATTATTTTCCTCGTCTGTTATTTTATTCCTACAGTGTACCTGATAAACTGTGTATAATATGTTGGGCCTAAGTTTTGACCAAACATAGTGTGCGATGAACTAAGAGATTGGAAGAATAAAATGTACAAAATAATTAAAACATACTGACAGTTGTTAACCATTAACAGCTCAAATTTGAGAATACAGAGGATCTCATTAATGTTGACCTGAACACTGCAGCTGTAATAGGATGCAGTATGGGGTGCTGACTTTGTGTTTGGTTAACCTGCCATACCATGATGGTTGATACGAGAAACTTTTTGCACCTGTGAAGTTGTGCAGGGATATTCTTGGTTAAGAAATTAGAAATCATGTTGAATGATTCTTTAATAATATGATAGCAGTGATGTTTCTTGAAGAAAGAATATAAGTTGAAACTAAGTGTTCAGAAGTTACTGTTACTGTTGACTTGTCTGAAAACTACAACTTTATCTTAGAGTGTTTATGCCTTTCATATGTGTATCCATACTGATGTGTCTTGAACTTCTATTAAGAAGTAACACTCAAACCATTAGAACACAGCTTGAGAGTATGCTGCTAAAACTATGCATTTGCACAAGTTTTAACCATTAGAAGGCCATCATGGGGATTTTCCCCATCACAAGTTTATACAGCCAGGTGATAGAAACCTCACATATGTCAATATATTGTTAGATCACATATGTTCCAATGCCTTATAAATTAATATGGGTATCCCTTTGCTAATGTATCAGTGGAGTATATAATAGCTATGCATATGTGAATATGTTGAGTGCCCTTTTAAACATACAAGCATATGATCTCTGAATTTCGTGGTTGGGTGGATATGTTGTATGATATGAAGGTCTGTATTACTGCACTGACCAGTGGATATGGCCAGTATACTAAGGTACTTAAGCTGTCATTGCCATAATGGGCTCAAGTAGTCAGTGCACTAATGCTTCTAGAGGAAGGCTACACGTATCCCAGACCCCAGGTTGCCAAGGGAACTAACTTTTATGCTATGGCGTCTAGTATTTGTGGGTCTGCAGTATGGAAGTTGCTTTACATCACCTTTCTAGTCCCTAGATCTTTGCAGTGTCTGCTAGATTTTTGGAAAATTTATGGTCCTTTGTTCAAGAGTATATACTCCTCTGGTCAGCACAGTAATACTTTTGAGTGCATATACTTGTCTAACCAGTGCAGTAATACCTCTAGAGCAGGGGCTTCTTCTCCAGGTAAATGTGTGCAGCACACCTATACAAATTCATCCCCAGTACGTGTTTATAAGGGCAGTCCATAAAGAAACCGAATTTTTTAAAAAAATGTTTTGCTTTACTTACAATTTAATCAAACTTGTCACCTTCAAAGTACTCCCCTCCACTCTTGATACACCGCTCCCAACGTTTTTTCCATTTCTGGAACGCGTCCTGGAACGTTTTGCGGGACGACGCGAAGGTCCCGTATCGAATTTTCTTCTATTTCCTCTACCGTCTGAAATCGGCGACCTTTTAGTGAGGATTTCCGCTTCTGGAAGAAGAAAAAGTCCGCAGGGGCCAAATCTGGAGAGTAGGGCGGCTGGGGGGACAACACTCTCATGCTTCGTCAAAATTTCATGGATAAGGAGTGACGCATCAACAGACGCGGCGCAGATTTTGCGGCAACACGACGCATCTTCCGTTTTTCGGTCAAAATCAGGTGGCACGAACTTTTACAGATTCCTACTTATGTGGTAACTTCACTGACAGTTAAGCGACGATTTTGACGAATCACAGCAAGCACTTTCTCAACGTGATCATCGTCCATTGACGTGGAAGGCCGTCCAGATTTGGGGTCGTCTTCGATGGACGTTCTGCCCGATTTGAAACCCAGGTACATCTCAAGACATTGCGTACGCTTCAAACAATCCTCTCCATAAGCCTGTTGCAACATCTGAAAAGTCTCCGTGAAAGTTTTTCCCTATTTGAAAAAGAATTTGACGCAAACGCGTTGCTCCTCACGATCATTTATCAACTTTCAAAAAATCGCGGAGAGTACTAAACACACACTCATTCAAGCGCGTGCAACTCGGTGACTATTGATATGGCATGATGCTGCTAGTGTCAGAATGAAGCTTAAAGTCCCCGCTACACGCGCACGCTGGCTCGCTGTTTCACAAGTTCGGTTTCTTTATGGACTGCCTACGTATTAACGCATCCTTTAATTGTGCAGGCGAGGTGTTATCGTCTTGTCGTTCTGTGATGCTTTCGCATAACATCGGCGCACCTGCACTCGAGGAGTTGGCGGTGTTTGACTTTCTTAGCACACCGTATATTTGTTACTTTATGAGTTGACACAGTCTTGTGGGGTGAGGAGATACTGCAGTCGTAGATACAGGAAGGCGTGCTGTCTCTAGCCAGCACAGCCTGATCGGTGTTGAAGATTCTTGTAGAAGGTTAAAGAGTGTCTTGCCACAGAAACTTTATCATGTTGTTATCATTTCATTATTTCTTACTGTATTTTACGTCATACTCGTATTTAGATAGTATGCTGTATTCCTTCATAATTCTGCAGTGATTGCAAATAAATGCATACAGAATTTGTCGGAATAGTCAGAAAGGAAGAGACCACCTGGGAGAGTAGGTGGGCAAGTAATATTAAAATGAGCCTTAAGGAAATAAAGTGTAATGGTGCGGATTGGATTCATCTGGTTCTGTATAGGAACCAGTGGCAGACTCTTGTGACTGTACTTTGTTCATGATAGAAGGGGGATATCTTGACTAATTGAGGATCTTCAAGAAGGACTTGAAATTCTGAGCAGAATTGTAATAATTATGATCAGTTACTGTCAGACGTTTTCCAAATTTGTGTGGTAAAGAAAATGAGATTAGTGTACTGAGCGGTATTTTAAAAAACAGTGGAGAAGTGCTTATAATTAAAATAAATAAATTTCAGTGTTTTGCGGAGCAATTTTGTTGAAGCGGTAACTTCTGTGACTTGTATTTAGGATGTGCCTGGTTCAAATCTTCGCCAGGACATTTGACAGTCCTGACTGACGTTTTTAGGAACGTTAAATTTGGCCACAACCACGTTCATGTCCTTTTCCAGTTAATGATTCATTACTTGGAATTCAGCTGGCGCTTTGTACTTCGAGTTTCTGACAGCGTTGTTGAACTACAACGTAACAAACTAAAGGTTTTCTCAGTTACATTCTTGTAAAATGCTCGGGTTTAATCCTGCCACCAAGGGCGTATGTGCTCATTCGTCTTGTTTGGTTGTAATTTAAGCCTAATTGACGTTTGAAGATTGCTGTGTTGTGGGATGTAACGCCGTGTAAACTGGTAGAACTTTACCGGCGCTTTGGTGGAACCTGCTGCCTCCCTTTAACCGTCAAGTAGCATACATAATTCATGCAGTCACGTGTTTGCTATACTGTACTGTCGAAATCCGCAGCCAGTTCTCGTAATTGATAAAGTACACCCGAGGTTCGAACCCCTAGTTACATTTTAATATGCCTGTGTGTGGGTATTTTTGTTTTTGCTGTCCATATGTCACTGATTTTGCGTGTTGTATATGTCTTTTTTCTTTATAAAAATCGGGCAAGTTTCGCGATGTTGTGTCTGTATACAAACACAACGCCATGAAGATATTTGGAGAATTTGACCATGAAGGGTGCGAAAGTTGTGCCATCGCATGTCTAGGGGCGCCAAAAGTCATGGGTAGAAGTACAGTTGTGTTTCAAACAAAGAGTCATCATACGATTTGTGTTACTCGATTACCATAAATGCGCGTGGTATTTCATGAATTTTCTTTTGGGCGGGGGTGTAGTGTCTGTTGGTTCGAACGAGGGGACGCTTGGACTAATTTGCAGGGAGTACCTATTTCTACACATTCGTGGCTTCCGACGCAGCATGGAGGAGACTGGCAAGTCCCGACGCTTCGATCGGCTGAACTTCGAATGAAAGAGCCATGGTTACCATCTTGATAGTAAGCCTGTGTGCCAGTAGTACAAAGGCAGTCAAGTAACCACCCAAGATACATTACGAAACTTGGCTTCTAAAATGTTTTTGCGGAAGTATCCGTAAGCTGAAACGGAGCTCGACTGTCACCGACAGTGGCGTACCAAGGTTTTGGGCGCCCGGGGCCAGTAATCGTAACGGCCGCCCCTAACAGAAATTACGAATGCTAAAAAAAAAAAAAGGTGACATTTATAGGATTTCCTTATGTTGGGCTTAGTAATTCAAAATTTGTAGAGTGCTGAAAATCAATTTTTTATTTAAAATAAAATACTCATTTTGTTTTCCCAGTTTGCAACCCCTTTGACTGTGCTGCCCGGGGCGGCCGCACCACATCCCCCCTCCCCTTAGCTACGCCCCTGCACACCGGCACTTACTGAAAACAGTTGGAATGTGTAGCTTACGGTTTTAGATTGCAGACTCACAGGCTCTCGGCTTTTGTAATCTTAGTTTGTGAACCGCGTTCTTTATGTGGCAATTTATAAAGTAACATGGCGCATTAGATTGGTGTCGCCCCAGTACGATCAGTAGCTCTTCGATTGACAGCATTTTTTTTGATCAACCTACTTCTGCGAAGAAGCCTTATTCCAGATGAAGATATTAAATCAAGATGCCGGAGCCGTGTGACCGATGAACATTTAAACCACTGCCTTCACTTGTGCGGAAGTAATTATGAACCCGCTTTCAGTAAGTTATCGCGTGATACACAGTGTCATGCAACTACTTCGCAATAGGAAAATGAATTAAAAACACCTTGTAATTATGGTAAATTATTTTAGTTTAAAAATATAGATTTTTAATAAGTGAAACAATTGTATCTTTGTATGTTGGATATTATTGTGCTGTTTTACATTTCTTTGCCTATTTGACCTAATATAATACATTATGTGCTATGGTAGATGGCGTAAGATTTTCGGTCTTGAGAGATCACCAGGCATAAAGTCTGGCTGCCTGTGTCCAGTCATAGTCAGTCACTGGACAAAGTCGAAAGAAAGATCACTTGAGTAAGTCATACACCGTCTTCAGAGCCCTATAGAGTTACATAATAATTTTATATCACTCCCGGTTTCGTAATAAACCTCAGGTTTTAGCACATAGACAGTGGCTGCGAATAAAATCTATTCGCGTTTGGAGTTTCGAATGTGCAAAGGAACAGTGTTCAAGCCAAATGCACTTATTTTTAGCTCGTAATTGTTTCACGTAACGTTGAGCGCAGTCACGAGAACGAGTGGGCAGCATTTTGGTCTTTTCGCTGACATATATCTTTGTGGGCCTTCAGCCAACATACTCACGTGCTGTCACATGCACACCCCAAAACTGACCGGCGTGTGATTTGGATGATTTATTGTGTAGTTTTTTTTTTGTCTGCTTCTGCATGTCTAGACTGCAGTACTGAAGTTTTCCATTCCCATTGTTAATTTCAAAATTGCAGCACTTGGTTTGATACGGCAGAGTAATTGTACTGTGTCCGTTGTGTTGTTTTGACATTCCCCACGTCAATTGAAGAAGAGACTCGTGTTGCTACTGTGTTATTCAAACGGCAACAGGTCGACATGAAAATGAAATGACAGTGTCTTTCGCAGTGGTGAATGCTGCCTGGCCCGAAACCGTTACCGGGCATTTTGGTTAATACTCGTATATGAATTCAGGATACCGTACTTCTGGTGAAATAATTTTTCGGAATTAGCCACATTAGCATATTTTAAATAAAAAAACAAATGTCAGTGTACCTCATTTCAACGTTTGAGCTGTTTGATCCATTTTTGAAGAATTTGGTATGAACGTAGGCCACCAGAGCTCTGTATTTCTACAGTTAAAAGTAACGTGGTAGACACTTGGAATTGTGAGATGGGAATGACACCAACCCTATGTGAGGCTTCTGAAGTGGTGTTTGTTGATATATTTGAAAAAAAAAGTGCAACTTTTTTACAGTTACTTTGTTGCATTTGAAATAACAACATGGTGACGGTGAGAAATTTTTCTTGAACTTTTCGTTTTTGTGGTAATAACTAAGGAACACATTGGAGCTGGCTTAGGCATGCGAAATTTGAGGAGGTAGATCATTCATTCATTCATTCATTCATTCGCTTGCTTATGCATTAGGTGAAATATTGTAACAATTTATTACGTCAATAACACATCATATATTAATTATCAACTATTGGCAACATGTTTCAGCTACAATGAGCCACCATCAGGCCAAAAACGGAACGTAATTCTGGTACATTCAGTGATTGTGCACTCTATGGGATCCCATATAGTTTACATTTTATATTAAGGTCTTATGTCGGCTGAAAGTTAAAATAGCGAATAAAATTTAAAATACCATAATATTAACCATATATATCTGTCAGTGTTATGAGATATAAAAGCTAGATATTTGATGAAATATTGTTTTGTAGTAAACTGGCAGTGACAAGTATGGCAGCGATGCACAATACCGTATCACGCAGACATGATGTGTCCTCAGTTGGCCTTACTTCCTGACGCCGACGACGATAATAATGACGATGATGATGATGATAATAATAATAATAAATTCTTTACTGTGTTGACACAACAGTTACAAGGCCCATTACGGAGGCAGCATAGGAGCATAAGATAAAGTGAATGAAATAAATAAATGAAAACATCAACACGTGGAAATAATAAAACGTCACGAAAAATAACGAGACGAAGTTTACAAATATTAGCAGCTGTAATTGGCGTTAACTAATGTAACAAACATTAAATAAAACGGACCCTCACTGAATACACCAATACCCCCTCCCCCACTGATGGCATTAAACCGCCGAAGCAAATATAGCGGGAGGACAGTGCGACGTTTAGGGTCAGCAGGTAACAAAGGAAAATCTATGAGGCTCGATTCGTCACACGAAGACCAACATTTTTCGAAAGACTTCAAACGGTTGTAGACATTAAGCCAAAAAACGCGTCTAGGCGACGCCTTCGAAAAGTCAGGGTATGAAATTTTAAGTAATTTAATAATAATAGTTTAACAACAATAATAAAATAGTAGTTCTGTTGGACTAGAAATGTACAGGGTGGTAGGTTTTATCGGTTACGGTAAGAACTTGTGTTTCTAAAGGCAGCAAGCAGAGTTCATAAACAGTTATGGAAATGCAAGTATCCGCAACATAGGACGAGGCGAAGCGCAACACAGAAAGTACAAGACAGTTAAACTTTTCGGCAGTCAAATCCGATGACTGTGCAAGTAACTCAACAAACCGCTGAGTAGGATGAGGCATGATGTGCTCTACAAGCCCAGGACTGGTTGAGGGTGTATGTGTGTTGTATAGTGTTTGCATAAGCTGAGATCTTCTAAATATGTGGCATATCTGTTAGGAATCAAAAGATATAAATTTAAAGTGAGAACAGATGACAAGATAAGGACTGACAGTTCTCGACAGATTTATAGTGCCTGAAAATGGGCATAACCTCGAAGCTCCATTCGCGGGCTCTTGTTGACCTGAATGCAAACTGCGCGGATGTGTTATAAAGGACAACAGTACCAAACTGCATGTGCCAAACTACGCCAGTGAGTTTCATCAAACGGCAAATTAACAAAAAATTAAATTTCGAAGGGTCTCTATGAAATTTTAGAGTCTGTACAACAATTGTTACTGCTATTTCAGAACGCTAAAATTCGTAAATTGAAATTACATGCTGCCACACTAAATATCCGCATCATTAACTGAATGTCACACCAGTTTTGCTAGCACATAGAAAATCGCGCGCTCGCCATGTTGTTGCCTCAGAAGGTTATAAAACTGACGCGCGCCGACCAAAATAATATACGTCTGAAACTGATAGTCCAGCAGAAGTTGTAGGGGCCTACGATAAAGGTAATGAGATATGTTAAATTGGATGAGCAATGTACGGTAACTCAGAGTAATATCGACATACTTGTTCATAAGAGTGAAAATATAATGAACCCCACTTCCCCGTCGCGTCTTCGGAAAGCGACACATTGTTGTATTTGTGAAAGTATACAGTATTTAAAGTAACGTACCTCGGAACGAGAAAGCCGGACCTGACGGATTAGTGCTGTTCCGAACAAGTACACAGTAACAAATAACTCCATTCGTCGTTTTTAAGCGCGTTCGCATAGTAACTAAAAGCGCGTATTAGCTTCCACCATGTTCGTCCGTCTGTCTGTCCGCATGTATCATCGTCTCTCCAACTGGACGTATTTCCGTGAAATTTGATATCGGGGACAAGCCAGGCAATGTAGGTGTCAATGTAACATTGAGACTCGTTCGCGTAATCATTGTTGCCGCGGGAAAGCAATAAGTATTACATGTCCTCAGTATGTGTCTGTAGCCTTAGGTATCCAGCACGCGAAGTGCGGGCCCCATATTGCCATCTGTGGCCTGTCTGTCTCCACCATATATTTCCACAATTATTGAACATAAAATGTGTGTTTTGGTTTTCTCTGCAACTTTTGTCTGAAACATTTCTCATTCTAAGCAGATCCGAGCAGAATTGACATAAATGTGCATAGGTCTTCATGTAAAGTGCCCGTTATTTTTGTCAGATTTTAATGAAACTTGATTTTCTTGACAGATTTTCGAAAAATATTCCAATATCAGATTTCATGAAAATCCCGTCTAGTGGGAGCCGAGTTGTTCCACGCGGACGGACACAGACATGGCGAAGCTAATGGTCTCTTTCGCAGCTTTGTGAACGCGCCGAAAAATCTGCCGATAAATTCCAAATTTGGTTAAAATCGGCAAAAATGTGACGAAGTACCATATAGTGTTGCCGGCGACATGAATTTGCCATAAAGCATTGTTGTGCAGTACTGAATATATTTATATTGTAAACAGTGACATGTATCTCAGCGACATACGCAACGCATTGTTGCGATTCCATTGTAGAAGTGGTTACGCGAACGCGCCACAATGTTACGTCATACGTACATTGCCTGTTTTGTTTGTGGTACCTTAAAGATTGGAGCCGATCCTGCACCGACAGAATCCATTGTACGCGCGCGCGCCCGTCTGTGTATATTTTGCGTACCGTTTTAGTGTGAGGCTTGTTGAAATTATACCCGATCGCGACGCAGCTAGCGACTACAGTCGGTCGTAGGTAAGGGGAATGTGATGCCGCGTGCTTGGTAATTAGGTAATGAGTGATTCGGAGGGTCCTGCTACCGCCATCGTTAGGGTATACAATGGAGGTAGTAGGTTCCACAGAAATATTGGTACCTGTCTACACCACGTAGGGTCTTAGATCGGGTAGGACGAAGACGTCAAGGGCGCGGTGGTGCAATGGTGACAGCAGCAGCCGAAGGAGTTCTTGGCCTAAGGGATTCGTTGGTTTTATCAGTGCGATGTGTGTCTTAACAATCATGGAGATTATTTTTAACGGCGTCAACTCTCTCACATGTCACAGACCCCGAACGGGTTTCGTTTGGACAGGCCTCGAATTACACGTCGAACTCCCGTCTAAAATATTGTGTGCATTTCTTAGCTGTCCTATATGTGCAGTATGCCTCGTGTACCTTACATCCCTGAATTTTAACACCTCAGTGGTATAAATTGTGAAGCTCCCCACTACCGAATAAGAAATTTAATCGAAATAGCTTCTGGAATTGTAAATATGGAAGACGCAGGCCAAGCGTCGTTTGTAATTACACACTGATATTCAAGAGGTCCCACGTTCTTATAGTTCTTTCGTGGTTTTAGTATTTTATGTCCCAACGAATGCTCAGGTATTACATTACGTTACGCCGCTACCACCGCTTCCTCGTCCACCACAATTTACTAATCCCCCTCCCCCCCTACCGGTGCCATGTAATTGGCTCAGTTGAATAGCTGTCGTTGGATAAATTGAGACAGAAGACTAAGAAAGATGCAAATAAATGATCTGACACCATCTGTCCAGTATGCCTACATTTCGTTTGCGCACACTGTGTGCTAAGAATGCGTAATAGTCGAAATATCCTAACCGAGGTCGGTCGAATAACCAGTCACAAGGGCAACACGGTTCCGATTTGTTTTACGTGTTCTGTGTGTGTGTGTGGTAAATTATACGAGACAGCCTCGGTTATATGAGGATACAAATAAACGGAGTTGTTTAATCTGAGCTCGGGTGAAAGATGAAGTGTGCGAAGAAATGGAGGTCGGGGACGAGGTTCCGACCCGAACTGACCCGAGTAAAAGTCCTGAGAATGAAGTAACAGCCTTGTACGCAGTAGTGCTGAGTTCAGTGACGTCACTTCACATTGTTTATAATCATGTTTGTTTGCGGAAGTGGGGCTTGGCTTTGGAAATAGATTGTGTGCGGGGGTGTGTGTAGTGAATTCTTTTATCTGGATTTGATATGTGAGGTTTTCATAGTGGTGCATACTAAGACTGCGGTCTTAAGAGATAGAGGCAACAGGTTCGTCCGAAACTTTGGTATTCCTGTTTACCAGACTACACGGCGTTACATCTTGGAAGGCGAAATTTTAATATTCTTCGTTTATTTAATGTTTTCAGTCGCGTAGGTCGTCAGTGGAATGATACGATAATTACTGTACAGCGAATTGGAAAGGGGGTGAAAGGAAATGGTAGAGGAATAATTTGATGTGCCTGTCCAGCATTTCCCCGAGGAATTGAGGAAAATCATGAAGTCCCTGTGAGGTTAGCCGGTCTGGTGCAGAGATTTGAAGCCGATACTTTAATACGAAGTGTGTGTGTGTGTGTGTGGTAACCTGTGTAAGGTGGCATTTTATGTTGCGGTTGTAGAAAGATGAGGAATGTTTACTGTATGTATTACTCAATATGGTTGTTGCAGAAGCTTTAATTTGCTTACGCCGTGTTTGCAGTATCCTGCTAATTCATATTAACGCAATGACGGGTTTGTTTTGCGTGCGAAAAGTGCACAACTGTACATGATAGTTAAAAAAAAAAGTTGAGATTGGTAGATTACATAAGGCCAGCCTTTGATATTTTGAAGGGTGAGTGTCCTGAAGAGTATGTCATCTTCCATGCGAACTTTGGAGCTTTGTGGGTGCAATTGTATGAGCTGTTACTTGATTTAAAATTGCCAGTTACGATTTATATTAAATTTTAAATTTATCAGCATGACGAGGTTACCAGTTAATATGGATTCCTTATACAGGGTCTTTCTTTTTTCGTCACACTGAGCACGGCAGTCTGAATCCTCCAGGACGTCCCGTGAGAGCTGCGTTAGGACAGCGATAAAAGAAACTCAAAGTACATCCCCCCATAGCTTTTCCTTCCCAACTGTAAATATAAATTGATTCCAGATTTTAATTTGAGTATGCCAAAGAAATAATTGGTAGCTTCTGCACGAAGGGATTCACATTTGCTGGAGCAAGACAGGAATGGCATTCAAAACTATTTTTCTGGCTTATAGATTACCAATGATGTGCTGCTTTTTTGACACTTATTGCATTTGTGTTACTTGTACGATGTCATTACTTATGTATGAGTGTTTCTATGAATCGTCATCAACTTCTGATGAGTGTCAACAGTGGGCGCCGTTCCACCGACCCCTATTTTCCCATATGACCATGGTTATGGTGACTGCACTTTATAACTACCTAGATTGAGTGAGGTCTTCTAGGTTTTGATCCTGTGTAGTCTGGTGTATGGTTACCAACGTTTCGGAGGAGACTGCAGCCTTTATCTTCAGGATGGAAGGTATTTCTGGCCTGAAGGTGTATACAGTGGGTAAAAATAAAGTTGTCACTGTGCATAGTTAAGCGTCACGGCTTGAAGGCATGTGTGGAAGTGGAGATGAAGATCCACGCATTCTTAGTCTTGGCACTAGATGGTGGTGAATAATGTGCTTATGGCCTAGCAGCTTTATTCCCGAGGGAGTTGCCTTCCACACCAACTGAACAGGATCCTGGGTGGGCCTTAGAACTGTTCTGGACACCTTGGAGGGGAGAAATATATGCCGGATATCGAACCACGATTTCTCGATCGTCCAGCTTGTAATTTTGTCACTATAACGATTGTACTGTCCCCGTGTGGTGACCTAGGAAAAGAATACTCTCACTGCAACCCACACAGGTCATAAAAGGCGACTGAAATGGGTACCAGGTTCCTGGGTGTATAGCTGGGCTACACTGCCCCGGAGGTTATAAACACGGTGGACTGGCCCTCCAGATTGGAAGTTGGGTGACTGGCCTATGACTGGTCACTGTAAAAAAGCTAATTCTTCTTCTTCTTCTTCTTCTTCTTCTTCTTCTTCTTCTTCCTCCTCCTCCTCCTCCTCCTCCTCTTTCTTTTTCATATTCTTTTTCTTCTGAGATGACACTACACTCAAATATGGACCTACACCTCCTTAATGGACCAAGCTGTTAGGAAACCTAATTTGTGGCTTCAGAAATTGTTGTAGCTGTCCAGAGATTTAAATATCCTTTCATTTGTCAGGATAAGCTGGTTGAATTGGATTGGTCATGTTACGAGAATGGGTAATAAAGAAAAGCGACTCAAGTATTTAAGAGTAATCCTCAGGGAAGTAAACTAAGAAGACAACCGTAAAACAAATGGTGGGGCTGTGTACAAACAGATGTGAATAAATTCGTAATTAAAAATTGGAAAGAGAGGTCAAAAAACGTCTGACTGGGAGAAGTCCAGTAAGGTGGCAAAGGTCCACATTGGACTGTAGTGCCATCAAAGAAGAATAAGAGTAAGGACTCTACTGTTCTGGTTGTGAAAGTGGTAGGATCATTAGAAACATTTCTCACCACCTGTATCAGGGTTGGGCCATCTTTCTAACATTGTGGCCAGGTCAGATGTTGCAGGTGTTTTGGTGGGCCAGATTAGAAGTTGTGTTTTGGTTGGTAGGCCAAAGAGACAATTCCAATTATTTGAATATTTTTATAACAAGCAGAGTGTCATAATTTACCTAATATACAGAAAGAGTGTCAGTATTCATCATACTATTGCTGCAGGTTGTACTGGTTGTGGTTTTTGAGAAGTTTGGTAATGTTTGGAGTATATGTGGGAGTTGTAATATACAACACTGCTGTTTGTCTACCATCCATACTGTAGGGTCACATTTGCTTCACTTTATTAGAGGAATGGGTTGTTCACAAATGTAGTTGGATGCAAGTACCAAGAATATTTGTCTTCCAGAGTCCTTTCAGTTGCCATATCTTGACTTGTGTAATCACCCAGAAAATTTGTTATGGTTCATGGAAATAAACTGGTGTTTTTTTTCTTGTCACTCTGCAAGTTTATTAGCTCCACCTTAAGGTAGCCTTGTGTCCTTTCATCATCAAAGCGGAGAGGTCAGTAGGTCCTGGAATCTGTGCCAGAATACCTCATGGAGCTTATGAAGAATGTCACTACAATTGAGGGCCAAATTAGAGCATGAGTTAAGGAGAAGTTATTGCCCAAATACATTTTTTGGGCAAAGACATGGATCTCTGATAGTAACAGTGACAGTGATGGTAATGATTGCCAACTTTTTGCCCTGTGAAAAACAATATTCATTTAGTTACTGAGGATATATAATTAACATAATAGGCTTTGGTAAATAAGAAGTGTTAGTGATTCATGTCTTGGTTGGAGGCGACTTCTAGAGTCGGCCAAGACCCTACATGGGTTGTAGTGCCCGGGAGTGAGTGATTCATATCTTATTCATTGGCCATGGATAGTGCAAAACTTTTCTTCTGCCTCAAAAATTTGCCCCTTGTTATTAAATCAACAAGAAGCATTAGAATAGGTTTGCTGGTAAAAGTTGTACTTGTTGGGACATATATTTAACAATTGATGGTGCCAGACTCTTAGAATTCATCAGAAAAATACATAATTAAACCATTTTATGTCTAGTTAAGAGCATATGGAATGAATCTGATATTTTGACATGTATTTGAATGGGAATTCAGTGTGATGAGTTTTTGCCTACAAGCAGGAATATGGGAACCAGCTGTGCCCATTCAACAGGAGTCTGCTGTACGTACTTATTTTGCTGTGTAGTAAATATATGCCTAGACACCAACCACACGGTGTTTGTATATAAACCCACCTTTCTAATGCCACCCCAAGGGTGCATTTTTTTCCTTTTTCTGTGTTTTCTTAATTTTATTCATATAATCACATATTTAATTATTTAATTACTTTACTAGGGACTGGATTCATCTGGTTGAGAACACTCATGGCAGGCTTTTGTGAATGTGGTAATGAATGTGAATTTTAAGATTTTTAAAGTTGTGTGTTTGATAATTCAGGTCTTCTGGGTTATGATGTGTGTTGTTGGGTGAATGGTTCCTGATGTTTCATAGAGACAAGGTGCCTTCGTCTTCAAGAGTCAAGAGACATTCTCGTGACTCCTGAGAATGGGGCATTTTGTCACGTTGAAACATTGGGAAATGCTGAATGACGTGTCATATGGCCCACAAGAGCTGACTTCATAGTGAAGATGCAGGAATTTCTGGACTTGCTGAGGAATTATTACGTTTTCAAGTAGGGCTTTGCAGCATGGAGGTATTTTATTCTGTGTTTATGTGCAATTTTGAATCTCTTCAGTCATGTATTTAACTGAAAATCTGTAATAATCAAATAACATTACCAGTAGGTAAGTTAGAAGTTACAACTATGAAGCAGCATCATGAATAACGTATGTGGATGGTACATGTTCCACCATCTGTATATTGTCTAAGATATTTTTGAGGGTACACCTTACCTTGAGTGGCAGCCATGTGGAAGAAAAGCCTTGTGTGCCTAACAAGCTCTTACATATGGCAGTCCTAGTAACTATTATTTTAGTGTTTGTCAGTTGCATATCTGAAGTCACACAATCATAATGGTGTTCATATCTGTATTACTTGTCACACAGTCATACAAAAAAAAAACTTTTTAAGTTTTGAGTAAAATAACATTGCTTGCATTATTGTTAACACTTGATGGTGAATGCTGCTTGTTCTTGTGACCTTGCTTTCACCTATTATCTTGGTAGTAACATAGTCAGCCCTGGGCAGCTGTTTTACTGGTGCCTCTTGGGCATTCTGATAGCAGCATATTTGTGTGGTCCCAAAGTGGTTCCTGCTGAAGCTTGAATCTGGTATGTTGGAATATCTTACTAGCATATGAATACTAGAAGTGTGTTGGACATCGTCTAAAAAGTTTTGAATGATCATGTCATAATCTGTGTATGTGATGATGACACGTCCTTGAAGAAGTTTTGGGCATGGACTGCCTTGGATTGCAGTATGTCAGGAGATACTGTACATTGTTGACATAACAAAACTGTGATTAACATTTTATATCTACATCAACATGGTGGTATTGTTCAGTGTCATTAAATACCAGAGAATGAGCATGACACAAAAGAAAGTTGGAAGATGTTTTCTTCTAATATCTTGATACATGTTGCCATATTCTTTTAATCATCTTTTATTTTATGCACAAACCAGATAATATATTTTTGTTTTGTTTAAAGGTGTGGCAGATGGGGTTGGTGGCTGGCGGCATTATGGAATTGATCCAGGAGAGTTTTCAACCTTCTTGATGCGAACGTGTGAACGATTGGTGTGTAGTGGGAGGTTCATTACAACAGAACCTGCAAGTCTTCTTGCACGAAGTTACTACGAGCTGCTTGAGAGCAAGCAACCAATTCTAGGTGCAGATTGTTTAATTTTATTTCTAAATGTAGTAATGGTGTCCAGATCTATTTTTAACCCTTCAGTGTGATAGGATGACTATAATCATCACACATTATAATGCTGAGGAATCCAAATGATGACTGCAATTGTCAGCCAATAAAATGCAAAGTAATGGGTGAAAATTTAAATGTTGGTTCCTTACACAGTACACTGGGCACTTAATTCAGGTGCCAGAGGCTTGATGTTATGCATGTTCCAGTTATTACTCATTGGTCATTGTATAGTTCATATTTTAAGAGTTGAAAAAATCACCAGAAAATGGATGTACATGTTCTGTGAGAGTAAATTTGATATATACACTACATTTTATTTTTGTTATTTTTTTATTTAATTGTATTTAATGAAGCTGGCTGTAGCTCAGATTGCACTGTGTTGACTGTTATGATGACTGCTGCATTCTGGCTTTTACCCCAGAGTGACTCAAAAGCAGAATAGCCATTTTTTTGGCCAGGATCACTTCTCAGGTACATGCAGGCTGTTGATGTTACACGAGCCTGCTCAGCATGACTAGATCTACAAAGAGGGAATGTGCCTTAAGAAATTTGCTGTTTTGACACTGTAAGTGTACTGCAAAATAGCGCTATTTCAGATAATGGCACCACATGGAAATGGGGTACACTTACACAGAGGCTCAGCATGTTTTCCCCTTTTTATATATTGCATACCATGTTCTCACTCTGCCCACTCCTTTAGCCAAGAGGTGGAGGCAGCAGGTTCCTCTGAATCATCAATAAACTTCTGCCAGAGTGCATATCATCTCATTCCTGGAGATGAAAATGTTAAGAGTTACTGCCTTGAAAACTTCAAACCTTGTATGCAGAAAGGGCATTACTGTCATTGAATGACTGTGAACCCTTAGATTTGGAATGCCATACATTTTATGTACTTTTATTCCACTCAAGAATTTATTTTTACCCCTGAGTACATATTGTGGGTGAAATATGTAAAATTTCCTCACATTTGTTGAAATATATTGTAATTAGGAATACATGTTACAGGCAGCAGCACTGCTTGTGTTATTGTGCTGAATCGAGAAACAAATATGGTTTATACTGCAAATATTGGAGATAGTGGCTTTGTAATTGTACGCCATGGAGAGGTGGTTCATCGATCTGAAGAGCAGCAGCATTACTTCAACACACCGTTCCAGTTATCTCTGCCACCCCCTGGCCACAGTGGCTTGGTGCTTAGTGACAGGTAGATCACAGTTTGGAAGATCTTGCATGAGTAAACTGGTCATCAGCTGTAACTTCCCATGCAGATGATGCCATTTCTTTCCTTGTTGAAATAATCTCTTCACTTATGTATATTGGACCTTTCATCATTGTGATCTTCTTCTTCCAATGGCGCTACAGCCCGGGGTGGGCCTCAGCCTCCTTCAAGAGTTTCCTCCATCCTTTCCGGTTTCGGGCGGCTACTGTCCAATTTCTACATCCTAGCTTTGCTACATCTTCCTTCACTCCATCTTCCCATCGCAACATGGGTCTACCTCTTGGGCGCTTTCCTCCTGGCACACTAAGGAGGACTCTCCTGGCTGGGTATCCATGTAGCAGGCTGAAGCTTGCTACACGGATACCACCCCAACCCAGCCACACCGAAACTGCAACACACATTGAAACAAGAACACACGACCAATGTGGTGATACAATAGAAAAGTCGCAGGCTCCTGATGATGGATGTATTAATGTCCGAAACATGTTGAGCATAGAAGAAGTGAAATAAAACTTAATAACTAGT
>Ga0123353_10001931_pt1 | contig 25515 bp, 21 predicted proteins | sample TergutLab28metaG_3_FD_92763 | JGI IMG/M metagenome (GOLD analysis project Ga0123353, IMG submission 92763) | Labiotermes labralis P3 segment gut microbial communities from Petit-Saut dam, French Guiana - Lab288 P3 | ecosystem: Host-associated > Arthropoda: Insects > Digestive system > Gut ...
AGCAGAAATCGCACGTGAAGTTTCGCCGGTTTTTCATGTGGACAAGATTAAAAAACCTTTGTTTGTAATTCAGGGTGCGAACGACCCGCGTGTAAACATTGACGAATCGGATCAAATTGTTACACAACTGCGCAATAGAGGTTTTTCAGTTCCTTATATGGTAAAATACAATGAAGGGCACGGCTTTCAGCATGAAGAGAACAATATGGAGATGTATAAATGTATGATGGGATTCTTCCATGAACACATTAAATAATGATTTCATTATAGATATTTTCTCTTATTTTTGACCTCTTCTTAAATCAACATCACAAATAATGATTTTCAGAAACTTACTAAAAAACGATACCACCACTTTTCTATTAAGGTTAGCATTAGTTTATGTTACACTGTTTCTCACACAAGTTGTTTTTTATTTTTACAATAAAGATGTTATTGGAACTATAACCTTTTGGGAGTTTTTCGTGCTGCTGCGCGGCTCATTCATTTTCGACAACATTGGAATTTTGTACTTGCACGTGTTCTTTATTGTGATGTCGCTCCTACCCTTTCGATTTAGAGCGCGAAAAGGATATCAGTGCGCACTTTTTTGGATCTACATCATTCCTAATATTTTATGTATTGTTTTCCTTAATTTGTGCGATGCCGTTTATTTTCATTATGCCGGAAAACGTTTTACGATTGAAGAACTTCATTTTTTAAATAATTCAAATAATACGGCAATTATTGGGGAAGCTGTGCTTTCAAACTGGTGGCTACTCATTGTAGGCGCTTTATTATCGTTAGGATTATGGTTTGGATATAAAAAAATCAAATATCATTCTACAAAGATAAAAAATCACTGGGTTTACTATCCTGTTAACGTCGTTATCTTGGCTGCTTTTATAGGAATTTGGGTAGGCGGTGTGCGGGGCGGATTTACTTGGGGGCTGCGTCCCTACACGTTGAGCAATGCTGCCTATTATGCCAAAACACCTCCCAAAGCGTATCTGATCTTAAATAATCCCATGTGTATTTTTAAAACGCTTGGAGTAAAGCCATTAGACAAGTTTGATTTTTTTACCGAACAAGAACTCAATGCGCTCTTTTCACCTACCCATCACAACCGTTTTGATACGCTTCCTTTTCAAAAGAAGAATGTAGTTTTGTTTATTTTAGAGAGTTTCAGCAAAGAACATTCTGCTTATTACTGCCCTGATCTTTATCCTGATGGAGAAGGATTTACACCGTTTTTAGACAGTTTAATGCAAGAAGGGATCTGTTTTTCCAACGCTTTCGCCAACGGCAGAAAATCTATTGATGCACTTCCCGCTATTTTAGCCTCCATTCCTTCTTATAAAAAACCTTTTGTGTTGATGCCGGTTTCATTAGGAAAAATGGAAGCATTGCCCAAGATTTTGTCCAAAAATGGTTATGATACCTATTTCTTTTGCGGAGCAGAAAGAAACTCTATGGGTTTTGAGTCTTTTGCCATGCTTTCCGGAATAAAAAATATGATTTCAAGAGAAGATTACGAAAAGAGATGTGAGGTAAGTAAACTTACGGTGGAGCCCTATTGGGGTGTTTTCGACATGCCCTTTTTGCAGTTTATGGCTTCGGAGATGAAGCAGTTTCAACCTCCTTTTTTTGCCACTGTTTTTAATCTATCTTCACATCATCCTTTTGTTGTGCCAGAAGATTACGCGGATAAACTACCCAAAGGGTTTACCAAAATCCATCAATGTGTGGCATATAGCGATTTGTCTATCCGATATTTTTTCGATGCGATTAAAAATGAACCATGGTTCAATAATACGATTTTCGTTTTTGTTGCCGATCATGTTTCTTCAGAAGTTTATGGTGATGAAACGCGCACTGTGAAAGGAAACAGCGCAATTCTCTATTTTATTTACACACCGGAGAATAATATTACAGGTACTTACCATGAAGTAACCCAACAAATTGATGTAATGCCCACCCTGTTAGGATTGTTACACTACAAGGATCCCTATTTTGCTTTTGGAAGAGATTTTTTTAATGAACGACAAACGCTTCCCTTTGCCACCAATTTTGTGGGACAAACTTTTCAAGGGATCAGTGATTCGCTGCTCATTTATTTCGATGGTTACGCCACTCCTGCTATCTATCATTTTGAAGATTGCAGATTAAAAAACAACATTGTAAATTTAGGCGATACCTTGCAGAGAAATCATTTCGACTACTTCAGGGCTATACTACAAACTTACTATGATTGTTTGGAGAAGAAAGAGTTTCTACCAAATTAATGATACAAACTACAAAAGCAAAATTGTTTACGCCGACTTTGCCGCCCGCAGAGGTTGTATTTTAAATTACCACTAAAATTTAAAAATACGAGTAACAAGTGACGAGCCAAAAATGAGCGTGTCTCAAAAGTCATTTTTTAGCCACAAAGCACACAAATTTTTGGATTATAGTATATTATTTTCGTGTACTTTTGTGCATTCCTTGTGCCCTTTGTGGTTAAAAACAGTTTTTGTCACTGCCAGCATCAAAAATTCAATCTTAACATTACGCCGCCGGGTGAAAAACCTAAATCTAAATTTGCATTGATTTTTTGCTTTATAGCATTATTAAAAATATCTATTGCTTCTTTAGTTTTATTAACTGCACCAAATTCAAGACCTATGCTAACACCTATGAAAGCCACTCCTGCTCCTAACGCAGAGAAAAATAATGGTTGATTAACTTTGTTATTAGATATTGCTATTCCTATGAGATATCCTAACGAAAAGCCTAAACAACCGCTACCCGCAGTTGCAAAAACATAGCTTATATTTCGCATATTTTTAGACTTTTCTAGAAGTTTAAATGCTTCTTTGTGTGAAGAAGCTGCCTGCATCACCTGTGTAAAATTTAGCATTACGTTATCTTGGTAATAAACATAGCCGAACCCTTTTGGTATCATTCTTATTGTTTCAGAACAATTTTGAGCATTGCCTAAAAAAACGGATAGGACAATTACACTGAAGATCAAAATTGTTGACAGATAGTGTTTTGTATTCATTTTTTAAAGCTTTTTTGTGATAGTTATTGTTGAAAAACCAATGAGAATACCCATTTAAAATTTCCCCACGGGTCAAAGTAGTTGCGCTGTACCACTTTTTTATTAAGATCTGTTAAAGCACAATAACTCCCCAAATGGTCGGTATGGATGTAGTAGGTGCCATCGGCTACAACGCGCGGATCGCCACCCCCGCCGGTAGTGTCGGTAGATGGGAGGATGGTGGTATTGTGCAACGCCACCACACCGTTGTCGCCGTAAATGTAGTCATACCGACGGGCGGTGTCGGTTGAGCCTGTAATCTCTTTCTCGAAATATTTGCCAAAATAGTAGCACGTGCTCGCTAATGTGCTATCCTTGTACATCATGGCTTTGTTACGCTGTTGGTTAACGCCGTAAAACAGTTCAATCCGGCTGCTGAGCGTAGCCGAAGCATCCCCCTCCTCTATTTGGGTAGGTTGATTAAAGATTTCTTCCTCTACTTTTTGCTTGACCAAAGGGTGGCAAGTGACGAGTGACAAGTGACAAGTGACAAGTGACGGATTAACCCGCATCGCCTGCCGACTTTGCCACCCGCAGAGGTTTTCTATTTCGCACACCCGTAGTTGATATTCGTAATTCATATTCTCCTTTTTTGTCTCATATCAGGATGCAAAAATAGGTTTTTTTTGGCGATACATCAATCTCGCCCGGAATGGCGCCTACAATATTACTTTGCGCATGCAGCATAAATGCTGTTGCAAAAAGGAGGTGCCATAAGAGAAGTGAGCAGCGCATAGGAAGTTAAGGTTTAAGATTTAAAAATTTAAGATTTAAAGTTATTAGTTTTCGGGAATATACCCTACATTATTGTAAATCCCCTTTTATTTTTGTATTCCTGAAAAGACAAAAGTTTTCTTACGAAAAACTTAATTTCCTTTAAATCAGACCAATAAAATTCAGAAAAAATGCACTAAAAAGTTGCACCAATCGAAATTTTTTGTATATTTGTACACATAAGTCATTAACGTACAAATCAAATACAAAAAATTATGACATTTTTAGACTTCATTATTCAGTTTCCAACCGAGAAATCAATCATTGATTATTTCGTTGCCATTCGATTTCCAAAACAACCGTATTGTATTCATTGTGGAAGTGATAAAGTTTATCGGAAAAATGGCAATTCACAATCTCGGTTTTTTCATTGCAACGATTGCAAAACTGAGTTTTCAATTTTTCACGGAACAATATTTTACAATTCACAAACGGATTTAAGAAAGTGTTATTTTGCAATCAATACTATCTTATTGGCAAAGAAAGGTATATCTGCATTACAATTACAGAGGGAAATTGGTTGCACCTACAAAACGGTGTGGAGGATGTTAAATCGTATTCGAACAGCAATGGGAAACGAAAAAGACAAAAAATTGTTTGAGGCAATTGTTGAAATTGATGAGACCTATGTTGGTGGAAAACCTAAAAAGACGAACAAATTTGCTGATAATAAGAAAAATAAGAGAGGTAGAGGGACATCAAAGACACCCATTATTGGAATTAAAGACAGAACAACAAAGGGTGTCTATGCAAAGGTTGCACTGCCAAATAACAACTATCGTCTTTACAGACGTGAACTAACCCTTCCACTTCACATTCCATACTTGCTACAGGTTTTCGTGTTTTCCCTTTATAATCAACGAACGATTCAACATTTACAACTTTATACATAACTTATTTTTTTAGCATATCCGATATAATTACAAAAATATATTTTTGGCATCATCAAATATTATATTTAAGTATGTAATTTAGTTTCAGTAAACTAACAAATAAATGAAAAATAACTATTCTCGTTCTTTCTTGATAATGCCAATATTTTCACAAGGATTATTATCTAAATACAACTCTGCCCCAGGTGGTACATAAAAACCTTCTTTTAATTCAATATAATCGGTGGCTCGTAAAGAAACATTTTGCCCCGATATTAAAGTAGTAGCACCGCTCAAACTGATTGATTTTTTAACTTTATAATCGTGATTAACAAGATCATTAGCATTATTGATAGTAACAGGTGTATTACAATCGTATTTCAAACGCCATACATTTGCTGTGTCAACATACATATAGTTTGGAAATATAGTACTGTTTGATATTTGACAATCCCACCAACTAACGATAGGGTTTAATGCAACGTTTAAAATAATATACATAGGATTTTGTATGCCCGTGCCCTCCATATTATTCGCTATCTGTCTGACGATTTTGCGATCAATGTACCATGTGATTTTATTTTTATCCCATTCCAAACCATACCAATGGTACTTATTGTTGTAGTTTAATGCTTCAAGAGAAACAGATTTAGAATTACTATAAATATTTGTAGGACATTGAAAACCATAATGCATATTACTTGTAACAATATTGTTATTACAGCCTGAGGACTCAAAAATATCTATTTCATTATACCAACAATTAGAAGTTTGCGTGCTTGAAGTAGAGTTCCAAAGCCAAAAAGCTGGCCAATAGCCACTACTTGCAGGCAATTTGGCGTAAATTTCAAAATATCCATATTTATAGGTTGCATTAGAAGCGATTTGTCCAGAAGTATAGTTATGTGTGCCTCCATATTGGCAATTTAAATAACCATGTCCTTTTGGACACGGATATGTTTGCTGCTTGGTTCTCAAAACTAATTTTCCATTTTCAATATATGCATTATCCTGAATGTAAACCTGAGGTTCTTCAGTTTGTTTTTGAGGATTATTATACTCATAATTACCGTGAATAGCATTATGGGCTTTATGCCACCGTCCTATATTGAATGTGCTAAAATCGTCCACAAAAACCGTATCCCAATTTTTATCAAGTGGTGGGTGTTGAGCAAATACAGGAAACATAAACAATCCTGCAACAATTATCAAAAGGATTTTTTTTCTCATCACTATTTATTTTTTAAGTTTTTTACCATTATACGACCACCATGAGGTAGCTCCGGGAGAAGCTATCACATAGTTTAAATTAATACTGTCATTGCCAAAATTGCCAAATGCACCTTCAAAGCCACGACGTTCCCCTTTGAAACTTCCGTCACTATCTACTTTTATATCATATTCTTCTTTCCCCACCATGAAAAGTGAAGAATCCCTTCTTATAGTTACAATAGCAATAATCTCTTGCAGTGTATCACTCCAAGACTCACCTGTCATATTGGTATGGAAACTGCGTATATATTCACATTCATAACTGCCTATCCAGTGAATACGATAATCCACAGTAACCTCACATGTTGCTGTTTTTTTGCAATCTTCAGTAGTAACGGTAATCGTTGCTTTACCATCAGCAATGGCTGTAACCAAACCGTCGTCGGTTACCGTAACCACAGCAGAATTATTACTTTTCCACGTTACCTTATCATTACTTGCATCTGCGGGATGTATGGTAGCGATTAAAATTTCCGTTTCACCAAATGTAAGGTATAGACTATCTTTATTCAGCGTTATACCTGTTACAGAAATATTTTTTTTGCACGCCGTAAAAAGAACGGCAATTAGTGCTAAATAATAAAAAAAATGTTGTGGTTTCATATCATTATGTTTAATAATTAAAAAATCACTTTGTTAAAATCATTTTCTTCGTATCCACAATCCTATTATTGACCAGTAAGGTGTACATATACATTCCTGCCGGTAATTCATATCCTTGAATTATGATGTTTCCGGTACCTTTGGCGGTTATTGTATAGGATTTTATTTCTGCTCCTTGCATATCGTGAATCAACAGTTTTGCCGAAACTGAATTTTCGGGTATTTCAAACCGTATTTCCGTATTCACTGAAAATGGATTGGGTATGTTTTGAAATAATTTGGCGCTGTTTCCTATGTCTTGTATTTCGTTTTCATCAGCAGAAGTGGTCTTTATTGAATTTTCATCTTGCATTTCATCCTGTCTATTGTTTTCATTTGGAGTTCTTGGCGGCGAATATTCAGGACTTTTCTGACAACATTCCGCTATCATTACTTGTAAATTCTCTATCTGTACTTGCTGCTCTTTAATGGCTTCCAATAATACCGGTATCATTCCGTTATAATGGATGCCATAGAGTTCATCTTCCGAATTGGGTATAACTACCAATTCGGGAAATGTTGCCACTAACTCCTGCGCCAAAAAACCAATTTGGACTTTAGTTAGTTTTGATATTTCATCTTCGGGAATGTTTTCTGAAAAGATAGTTCTTTTAAAATTGTAATTATAGGCAGATATTTGTTTGATTTTTTCAATAGGATTTTCTATCCGTTTGATGTTTTCTTTTGCCCTATCATCGGAAGTTGATGAATGCAGATAATCATGGGTCCAGTGGACATAGATATATCCGATTCCTTTACAGGGTTTTCCCAAATGTAAATACCAACTTTGTTCCGGAAATATTGTAGCTGCTCCATATTGATTAGTCCAATCTATTCGAATGGATTCCCAAGTACCGTCCCACATTCCAAGCCGAATAGCACCTCTTGTATCCAATTTGAAAGTAGGAGAGTTTGTACCAATTCCCACATTTCCATTAAAATACGAAGTGCCTAATACATGCAGTTTCTGTGTTGGTGTGTTTGTGCCCACCCCCAAATTGCTATTTACCACCTTTACTTGGGTCATAGCAGTTGTTGTTATCACAAACATGGCAAGCAATAAAAAGATTTTTTTCATAATGATTTTGTTTTTGCTAATAATTGATTGATATATGATATGTGTAATTGTTTTGATGCGGATGTTTCCATAAAATATAACCATACAAAAATATACTTTTTTACAAAACAGAATTTTTTGTGTTTTCCCAATACTTACAATAATGTAGGGTATATTCCCGTTAGTTTTTAGTTTTCAGTTAATCATCTAATCATTAAACCGCGACAAAAGTAAAAAATATTCAATACCGTTATTCTTAAATTCAACTTATTATTCTTTTTTTTGAAAAGAAATTTTAGTATTTCATTTTTTTTTACTGAAAGGGAAAAAAAGTCAAAAAATCATCTATTTTCGCCGCGCAAAAAATAAAACCTAAATAACGTTATATGAGTAATACTAATAGTGTTCAAACCGATCTATTGATTATCGGCGCGGGACCTGCCGGATTATCTACGGCTATCCATTGTGCCGACCTGTGCAAGAAACATGGTGTTCAAAGAAGAATTTTGCTGATTGAAAAAGGAAGTTCTGTGGGCAGCCATATCCTCTCGGGCGCTGTAATTCGCCCCGACATTTTTAAAGAATTATTACCGGAACATAAAATTGAAGATATTCCCATGGAATCTCCGGTAAAAAAAGACAAGTTGATGTTCTTGTTAAACAAATCCTGTGCTATTCCATCTCCTATCCATCTGCCTCACATGAGCAACAAGGGAACTTATACTGCTTCATTAGGCTTAGTATGCCAATATTTGGCAACGATTGCCGAAGAAAAAGGGGTAGAGTTATATACCGGATTTGCAGTGAACGAAGTGCTGTACAACTCAGATGGAAAAATCTGCGGAGTTAAAACTATTGATACCGGGATTAACCATCACGGAGAAAAGATGGAAAACTTCCAACCCGGAACTACGATTGAAGCAAAACTAACCATTTTTGCTGAAGGTACAAGAGGAAGTTTAACCAAACAAATCATTAATAAATTTCACCTTGACAAAGGGAGAAATCCTCAAATATACTCTTTGGGTTGTAAAGAGATTTGGGAAGTTCCCGACTCTACTGTAAAGCCCGGAGATGTTTGCCATACCATGGGATATCCTCTCAATTTAAAAGAGTTCGGCGGCGGATTTATCTACGGATTAAGCAACAATAGAGTTGCTGTTGGATTGGTTATCGGATTGGATTATGCCGACCCTACTTTCGATATTTTTAATGCTTTCCAAATCTGGAAAACGCATCCTGCTGTTGCAAGCAAATTGAAAGGCGGAAAAATGATTAAGTTTGGCGCTAAAACACTCCCCGAAGGCGGTTTCTATTCTATGCCTAAACCCTACACAGACAACGCTCTCATTGTGGGCGACGGCGCAGGATTTTTGGCTATGCCCGCACTGAAAGGTATCCACTTAGCCATTATCTCAGGAATGTTAGCAGCGCAAACTGCACTGTCCGCATTCGCGAAAGAAGATTATTCCGAAAATTCTCTCAAATTGTATGAAGAAAAAATAAAGGCAAGCGCCATCTATAAGGAAACTTATCCTGTTCGTAATTTCAGGCAAGGATTTGCAAAAGGACTTATTATGGGCGCTTTCCACTTTGGAACCCAACTCGTTTCGTGCGGAGCAGGATTTTTCGGAAGACTTAACGTTCATTCCGATGCCGCCGCTACTAAAACAGTGAAAAAATTCTCCGGAAAATGTTTTAAAGATAGATTTAAAGATAAATTGGAGTTCGATAAAGAACTTACTTTTGACAAAATGACTGCATTGTACAATTCGGGAACCCGTCACGACGAAAACCAAATCTGTCACTTAGTCATCAACAACTCCGAAACCTTTGATACGGTAAATATTGAACAATACGATGCCCCTTGTCAATACTTCTGCCCTGCCGAAGTATATGAAATCCATAAAGACCGCGATGGAAATAAAAAACTTAGAATCCATTTTGAAAACTGCGTGCATTGTAAAACCTGTGATATTAAGGAAGTGGCTGATGGAATAACATGGAATGTTCCGAATGGAGATAATGGTCCTGAATATCTAAATATGTAATCTCTGTTTAAGATTTAAGATTTAAGATTTAAAATTTAAGAATTTATTAAAAAAAATAATATGACAATAATTAGTTTATTAAAACAAGTTCCAGTCCCAGCCGAAATGCGTATGGGCGAAGATGGATTAATGGATCGTACAAAAGCGAAATCTGTGATCAATACCGATTGCCAATATGGATTGGAAGCAGGTTTGCAACTGAAGAAACATTTTCCCGATGCAAAAATGATAGTATGTTCTATGGGGCCACAATCTTTTACGGCTTCTTTAAGAAAAGCTATCTCTATGGGCTATGATGAGGCTTATTTACTTTCCGACCGCAAACTTGGAGGTTCGGATACATTTGCCACCGGTTTGGCTTTGTCAACACTCCTCAAACATTTAGGCTATACGAAAGATTCCAAAGAACCTTTTGTGATTTTTGCCGGTCGCCAAACCAGCGACGGCGATACGGCGCATGTTCCATCGCAAGTAGCTGAAAATTTAGGAATTCCACAAGCCACATTTGTTGAAAAGGTTGTTCTTGGAGAAAATGGAAATATTATCGCAAGACGTATTATTGAAGGAGGACACCAAATGCTTGAATTACCTATGCCCTGCGTGGTATCTTTTACCCCAACAGGTATTGCGCTACGCAAACCCTCTTTGTCGGGAGCAATTAAAGCGCGCACTTCTACCATTAATGTTATGGGAATTGATGATATAGGTTTACCCAATGAAAAAATTGGAATAAACGGTTCTCCTACTATTGTAGTAAATGTAACCGATATTGAGAGTGAACGTCCTCCGATAGTGATGTGTGATGGCGGATCGGAAAAAGAAAAGATCAACAGTTTATTCCAAAATTTGAAAAAGGAGAGAGCGGTTGTTGAAAAACATGAAAGCAAAGAAAAGGAAAAGAAAGATACCACCGATTTTGAAGTTATTGACACACGCGGCGATTTCAGACATATTCTCACTTGGGCGGAAGTTGCTAACGGAAAAATTATTCGCCCTTCTATTGAACTTTTTACGCCGGCACGACATTTGGCAGACCAACTGGGTGGAGATACCAAAATAAGAACTGTTCTCATTGGTAAAAAAGGGATAACCGCCTTAGCTAATGAACTCTTTGAGCATGGCGCCGACGAAGTGATCTGTGTGGAAGACGACCGCTTGGAAGAGTATTTAGTGCTTCCTTATGCCAAAATAATTGCACAGATCGTGGCACAATACAAACCGGAAATTGCTCTTTTTTCCGCTACTACCGCAGGACGCGAACTCGCTCCCCGTGTAGCAGTAAAAACAGGTAGCGGTATTACCGCCGACTGTACAGGGCTTGAGATTGACGAATATGTGGACAAAAAACAGAAACAGATTATCCGCCCTATTCTTCAATCGCTACGTCCCACTTATGGAGAGAGTAAATTAGCTACGATTTTAGGCTTTGAATATCCGCAAGTTTCAACTGCTCGTGCAGGCACTTTTGCGCTCCCACAACGGATGGAAGGCAAACGCGGACTGCTCTCTACTTTTGCACCACAACTTACTGATGAAGAGTTTCGTACAAAAATTTTGGAAACCGTTCGCGGTGGCGGCGGGTTACAAGGTCTCTTTGAAGCAGAAATTATCGTTGCAGGCGGTCGTGGTACTGTGGACGACAATCTAAATTTGGTAAAAGAGTTAGCAGAAACCTTGAAAAACCAAGGAATTAAAGCAGAGTGGGCTTGCAGCCGTCCGGTTGTAGATGAAGGTATTGCCGAATATGCTCGCCAGATTGGGCAAACCGGTAAAACCGTGCGCCCAAAACTATATATAGCTATAGGAATTTCCGGCGCCATTCAACATGTTGCAGGTATTAAAGAATCTGAAACGATTATTGCCATCAATAACAATCCCAAAGCTACCATATTTAAAAATGCTGACTTTGGTATTGTAGGAGAATATCAAGATATCCTACCCGCACTTATTGAACAGGTAAAAAACGGAGCTGTATTTTTATAATATGATTAACTTTAGTAACATAGGCAACCATTCCTACGCATGGGATATCATCATGCCATACTACCGTTTTGCGTTGGCAGATGCTTTTTTTAAAGAACGTATGGTTGTTGGCAGAGAGAATATCCCACCTCCCGGAACGCCAACTTTTGTAATCGCCAACCATCAAAACAGTGTGAATGATGCGTTGATTATCGTATCTATGTTTAAAGATTATCGCCAACCTGTTTCTTTGGCTCGTGGCGATTTCTTTATCAATAATACGGTGGCTAAAATTTTCCGTTTTTGGCGCGTTATGCCAACCTACCGTGCTCGCGACGGAGGTAAGTCGGACATCATGAAAAACTTAGAAACATTTCAAATTGCACACAACATACTCACTAAAGGAGGAGTAATCATCATGTTTCCCGAAGCAATGCACCAACAAGGACGTTTTTTGGGGAGTTTCAAAAAAGGGGTTCCTAGAATTTGCTTCAGCGCTGAAGAAGCTGCTGACTTTCATCTCAATTTGCAAATCTTACCCGTAAACTTGCATTATTCAAATATTCGTCTCTTCAGAGAAAAAGCGCTTATTGAAATTGGAAAACCTTTTGGAATATCCGAATTTTTTGAAACCTTCAAAAATAGTCCGAATGAAGCCTACCTGCAATTCAACGAAAAAGCAAGAGCAATTCTAAAATCAATGGTGCTGCATATTGAAGATATAGAGAATTATAAAGCTTATGATTTCCTTCGTGAGATGATTCGGCATGAGCGTATCGAAAATAACTATAAAAATTACAATTATTACGACGAATTTAAAGAGGAAAAAAAGGTCGTTGCTGAAATTGATTCACTCAAAGAAAATGAACCCGAAAAATTCCAAACATTAATTTCGGAAACTAATAAATATTCCGAATTACTTCTGAAACTGAAGTTTAAGGATTCTTTAGTGAATGAAAAAACTACCGGTTTCGGGATGATTGCAAAATCATTACTAATGGTTCTCTATTTTCCTGTTTTTCTTTTCGGCTTTATCAACAATGCGATCCCTACCGGCTTCGCCAATCTGATGACAAGAAAACTAAAAGACAAAGTTTTTATTGGCACATTCCGTTTTGTACTCGGTTTTTTGCTCTTTCCATTATGGTATATTGGGATTTGTATCGCAGCCTCACTCATTTCCAACAGCTTTATTTTAGGATTTTCATACACTGTTTTAGCATTTACCTCTCTATTCCCTTTTTACAGCTATAGAGTAAACATGTTAAAACTTTGGCACAAGTGGCGTTTTTTCCTTAAAAGGAAAACTCAAGAAGTTGAGCAGTTAAAGAATCTTAAAGAGACTATTTTGATGTTTTTCAAATAGGAAGATTACATTAACTAAAAAAACTATCATCAAAATTAACCAAATATACTTTTTCTGTTGCCCGAGTAACGGCAGTATATAACCATCTGATAAACTCTTTATTCATTTTTTCTTTAGTAATATAACCTATATCCACAAAAACCACCTTCCATTGTCCGCCTTGCGTCTTATGGCAGGTTAATGAATATGAGTATTTTACTTGAACAGCATTTAAAAAAGGGTTACTTTTAATTTTCAAAAATCGTAGTCGTTTGTTGGGAATATCTTCGTAGTCTTTAGTTATTTCCTGATACAACTGCTGCATTTGCTCATGGGTCATTGCAGCGCCGTCGGTTTCCAAACTTTCTAAAATAATCTTAAAATCTACATCGGGATAATTAGGATAATCGCACAGTCGTGCCCGAATATTCATAAAAGTAAATCCGTAAAATTCTTGTGTACCGGTAATAGCCATTACCTCCATCAAATCCCCGTTGGCAATAAATCCCACTTCGGAAAGTTCATCAATCCAATAGTAGTTATTTTTTACCGCCATCAAAAAGTCGCCTGTTGCCAATCTATTTTCGCGACAAAATATCCGGTTTCTAATCTCCTTGTTAAAAATATAAGCACGTTTATTGGAACGTGTTATCATCACAATATCATCAGGATCATATCGGGCATACAATCGGTTCAGTTCATCTTCCAACTCAAAACTTCCAATGCGCTGAATATCATCAAAAGCAGACAATGAAAAGAAAGGCAGTTTAAATTTACTATTATCCAATAGCTCCCTTATTAGCGTAGCATTGTACAAAATTCCGGAATCGTTGGCTTGGCGTACAACATCAGTGAGTTTGTAAGTCGTAATATTCAGATCAAAATGGGTTGTTAAAAATTCCAAATTCAAAGCGGGAGATTCATCGCTTTGCACCGGAGGCAACTGGGCGTCGTCGCCAATGAAAAGCAATTTATTATTTTTCCCTTCAAAAACATAATCCATTAAATCGGCAAGCAATTCTCGGGTGCCGAACAACACTCCCGAATTAGTTTCGCAAGATATCATAGAAGCTTCATCAACAATATACAAGGTATTAATACTTTCGTTAAATTTTCTTTTGACTTTCACAAATCCCTCTTTTTGCGTTATCTTGTAAATATGTTTGTGAATAGTATAGGCTTTTGCACCGGAGTAGGAAGCAAAAACTTTAGCGGCTCTTCCGGTAGGTGCCAACAAAACGGTTTGTTTTTTCAAATGTTCAAACGTCTTTACCAAAGCGCTGATGAGAGTTGTTTTTCCCGTTCCGGCGTACCCTCTCAAAATAAATAGTTGTTTCTGCACCTTTAAGTATAAAAAATCTACTATCCGCAACATTGCCTCATCTTGTCCTGTTGTGGGCAACAGAGCCATTTTATCCCTTAGTAGCGAAAGAAATTGTGATTTAGAAAAAAGCATATCCAATTCCAAATTGTATTCCCTGTGTTCCGTTCCACCAATTATTAGTAAACCAATTTTTATTAATCAAGTAATTACCGGTGGGTTTTGAGGGATCATAGATAGGGAAACCGTAGTCTAATCTGATAATAAAGAAATTGAAATCCAACCGCAGCCCCAATCCCACACAAACTGCGATCTGTTTATAAAAAGATTTAAAATTAAAATCGGCATTGGGCATATCATCATTTTTCGACAAAAGCCATACATTTCCCATATCGGAGAATACGCCAAATTTAATAGCTTTATATATAGTTCCTCTATACTCCATATTAAATTCAAATTTCATATCTCCAACCCTTTCAACGTTTTCATCTGAGTAGTATCCACCCGGTCCCAGTTGGCGGAAAGTCCATCCGCGCATACTGTTAGAGCCTCCCACATAAAAACTTCGTTCAAAGGGGATTACTGTTCCTTTCTTATAAGGGATTGCCATACCCAGACTAAGACGGGTAGCAAAAGCGTTGTTTTTATTTATCACTTTCGTATGAACAAGATTAAAGTCAAACTTTTCATAGGTACCATAATTAAAGTTATTAAAAACCGTCCACATTCTATCTTTACTAACTGTTGCATTAATAGCATAGATCATTAGTCCAACAGTTTCAAAAGAGAAATTTATTCTGATAATGTCTCCATTTTTTTCAGGTTTAAAATAATAGAGAGAATAACCGGCAGAAGGGAGGAAAAACTTTTCAAGTTTTCGCTGGTAACTATCGGGATACTTATTAATTTTGACAGTATCGCGGTTACTTCGTGTGTCTAAAGTAGCTATATCAATTGGGGAAATAGAGTGCGTGAGGTATCTTGTAGGGCTCCATTTATAGGAATAAGATGCCTGTAAATTCAGCCTCGAAAAGCGTTGGGTATAAGAAGCTGAAAATTTAATCTCGGTAGAGTAGCCCCAAAAGTCTATATTTTGATATTTTAACAACATCAATAATCGGGGAAATAGAAACGATACGGAGCCGCCCACTTCGCCATAAAAAGGATAGTCGGTAGTAATTTTTTTCAACAGTTCATTCCACCAATTATAGTAATAAATACCTCCATAGGCGCTAATATTCAAATATTCAGCTCCTCTAAAAATATTTTTGTTAGTATATTTCAATCCTAATTTAGCGCCATCAGTACGCAGGGCAAAATCGCCTGCTATGGTATGTTGTTTTGCTCGCGTAAGTCGTAAGGTTGTGTTTAAAATGCCCATTCTATTGATGCTGTCCCAAAGCGTTTCATCCTCATTATAAGCAATATTAATAATCGTAAAATTGTTTAGGTCTCTTAATTTCTTATACGTTCTTTCATAAGCAGATTGAGAAAAAGGATCCCCTTTTTTCATCCATATTGCACCGGCAATAGTGCGGCTTGTGTAATCTTTAACCAACTTTACTTTATTTGTTCTTTTTATTAACTTTTTAACGGTAACAAATTCATAAAGTGTTGAGTCATTTTTATTTCTAAAATCAAGATAGGGAATGGTATCTAAGTTTACACTTTTATCAAAATTCAAATCATAATTAGTATAAATTAGAGCATTATTAAAAGTATAACGATTTCTACCTTTTGCTATTAGCAATTTATCTTCCAAATCGTCGAAAGATATTTTTACCGTAAGTCCAACTGTTGGATAGGATTGAGCATTAAGATGCTTAAAAGCATGGTTCGTATCCACTAAGAAAGTAACAATGTCGGAAACAATATGAAAATAGCCATGATCTTTAATAGTATTTACAATACGGGCTCTCTCTGCAATGAGGTTATCTTCATTATAAATCATTCCGGTTTTCAGGATCGAGTTTGCTGTATCTATAATTACAATACGTTTATACTCAGGAATATCAATTTGGTAATCTATATTCCTAATATAATAGGGAAGATTAGGAGTTACAAGATAATTAACTTTTGCTTTCTGTTTTTTCAGATACTGAATATCGGAGCGTACCGTTGCATCAAAAAAACCACGTTGAAGCATCGCCAATTCAATTTGCGAAATAGAGCGTTGAATATCGGTTGTATCTATCAACACGGGAGGCTCGCCTATTTTTCTACACCATTTATTAAATTTTGAATCTTTTATTTTACCCGTAATAGAATCGAATTTAGGTTGATGATAAGCCCATAACGATACTTTAATGGGAAAAATCTCCATAAACTTTTTATTGGGAATAGGTCTTACAAAACCTATTAAATCATCAAATTGTGGACTTTTCACTTCATCCACTTTAACAGTATTTTTTACCAGCACATACTCATTCTTTGCTAAATTCTTAGTATAATTGCAGGATGAAAATAGAAGCAATAAAATAATGCTAATTATTGAATTATTACCGCATATCATTAATCTGTACATTAGGAAAATCTGTTTTATTAAAGATAAATTTACGCTCATCAATCTCAATATTGGACAAAAATTTAGTAATGGAATATGTGGTAATTGTTCCATCAATGTCGTACATCAAAATCTTTTGTATATAATAAGTTGCTTCGTCAATAAACAATCTTGTTTTATAAAAAGATGACTGTATTTTAGGAGTTAAATCTATAATGATATCCATTTTTTTTTGGTTTTCTTCTTTTCGAATCAGTTTGGCATTATAGTCTTTATCCCAATTATTTAACATTTTAAGAGGTTGGAAGATTGAGAACTCATCATCTTCTGTGGCAAAGAGGGAAATCTCATTAGATTCTTTCTGAAAATTCCATACCATTTTCCCATCATTAGCCACAATTTGATCTCCAAACGACAGATGATATTTTTCTTTTTTTACCAACAACACGCCTTTAATTATGGGAAGTTTTACGACATTATTTTCAAATTTCAGTGTAAAGTCAATAGAGAATGACTGAAGTACATTATATCTTTGCACGGTTTTCCAAAGCATGTCAGCTGCATCCTGTTTTGGTTCAGGCTGTGCCAACAAAGCATTAAAAGTAAAGATAAGAAATAAAACTACGGAGAAAATTTTCTTATTCATATTGATTATCAATGGGGTACTAATTTTTTGATATTTTTTTTCTGCCATATATCAACGCACAAAAATATATAATTATTTTTGCAGCGATAAATACGGATCAATGATTCATGATAATCTTAAAAAAAAATAATATATGCTTACCTTTGAAACATTTTACTACATTTTTTTATTCGCTATGTTGGGTTTGGCGGCGCTGGTTTTTATTGCACTACAATTTATTACCGTTGCGTATGGGATGACTTTCAACAATAGATGGGGAATCTCTATTAACAGCAAATGGGGATGGTGGCTCATGGAAACACCCGTTTTTTTTGCCATGCTTGTCATTTATACTATCTCGCTTATAATGGGGATAAAGCCCTTTAATTTTGTTACTTCATTTATTCTTCTATTGTTTCTATTTCATTACGGACAACGGAGTTTTGTGTTTCCGCTTCTCATGAAAGGAGATAGCAAAATGCCCCTTTCCGTGATCTTCTTCGGCATATTTTTTAATTTTGGAAACGCTTTCATGCAAGGTTGTTGGCTTTTTATCGTTTCTCCAATAGAAATGTATCAACTTAACTGGTTTTGGTCGCCTCAATTTATTATCGGAACAGCAATTTTCTTTTTCGGTATGATCATTAATATGCACTCTGACAGAATAATAAGAAAATTAAGAAAATCTAAAGAAGATAATAATTACTATCTTCCAAAAGGGTTTCTATTCGAGAGGATTAATTCATCCAATTACTTTGGGGAGTTGTTGGAATGGTTGGGGTTTGCCATACTAACATGGTCTTTCGCAGGTTTTGTGTTCTTCTGTTGGGCATTCGCCAATTTGGTGCCACGCTCTAAAGCTGTCTATTATCGTTATTATCAATTTTTTGGAAACGATTTTATCCAACTCAAACGTTGGAAAATTTTTCCATTTATCTACTAAATTCACAAATGCGCAATTATTCAAACTATTTTCTCATACTTTTTCTCGTATTTGCAACTTCCGTTCCGGTTTTTGCACAATATCATTCTTACCATACTATAGACTCGATCATGGATTTGTCGCCCGATTATCTACCCACTTATTACGCCCCCATTAAAACCTTCGATTTTGAACCCTTAACCTATAAGCCCATAGACACCGGTATGGTATCCTCACATCTTTATGATCCGCTATTAAAAACAGATAAAATTTATCAAAATTTAGGAATACCGGGACAAGCTCACCAGTCTATCATCTTTAATTATAAAAATGAAACCGGTTTTGTTTACCAAACACTCCCCTACCCGCTTTATTTTAAGAAACAGTCTGATATGATACTATATAAGCCGCAAACCACATATTCTAAGGTAGGTTATACGATAGGATTTCCCAAAGAAAATGAAGTATTCGCCGTATTTGCAAAAAGCATGAAGCGGGTTACAATTGCCGCTAATATCAACGGCGCTGCGTATGAAGGGACTTTTGTACATCAAACTACACGCAAAATTTGCGGTGACTTTCTCCTGCATTATGAGGTTCCTTCTTCAATTTTCGGAGTTCGTGCCGCCTACATTGTTAACTTTTTTAACAACTTTGAAAATGGCGGAGTATCGGACATTAATTCGTATCAGAAGAGAACTGCCGTAAGCAACAAAGAATATGAAGTGCTGACTTCCAATGCAACTTCAAAAATCACAACCCACGATTTTGCCCTTCAAACCTATCTGAATTTGATAAATAAAAAGAAAAAATATTTTGGAACTTTTACTTACGATTTTCAATTTACGCAAACCACTCTCATGTATCATGATCATTTTGATACGATGAAATATCCTTATCATGGAACCTATTATTCAGAAAAAGTTACTAATGATTCGTCCCGTTTCATCACTTTCAAGAATGCACTACAGTGGAGTAACTTCTCACCCAATCAAGAGTTTAAGTCCAAAGACTATTTCTTTTATATTGCAGGAGGAGTGTTGCACGATTACGCCAATATAAAATATTCGGACACCACGTTCAATTCTTTTGATGTGTTTGCCAGAACCCATATCCGATTGTTCAAATTATTAGACATAAAAGCCAAATTTACCTATTCGTTTTATGGTTATACCAAGAATGAAATAGCCGCAAATGCAGAGATTGCATTTGCTATAAACAGAGAGAAAGAACATGCTATAGGGGGGGGGGCAAATTTTTACAACAATACTCCCGAATATATAATGCAACATATCGCTACCAATAATTTTCTTTGGGACACGCTGTTTGCAAAACAAAACATACTGCAGATTAAAGCTTTTTGGAATTTTCAAAAGTACAATCTCTCTGTAAGTTATTATTATTTAAACAAATTTGTATATCTATCGGAAGAATTGCGCCCTGTGCAAAACCAAAACAACGGCAATATGTTTCAAGTTTCCGGTTTTGTCCCTTTTCGATATAAAAACTTCGGCACTACAGCTAATCTTAATTTTCAATATTGCACCAAAGAGGTGGTTAGGGTTCCGCTTTTTGCCGGAAAACTATCTGTCTTTTATATTTTTGAATTGCTAAAAAAACGTCTTAAAATTCAGGTTGGAACAGATCTTATGTTTAATACTGCTTATTATGCAGATGCCTATTTGCCGGTATTGTATAGATTTCATTACCAAAACTCGCAAAAAGTAGGGAACTTTTTATTTATGGATGCCAATCTTACGGTTAGAATTGATAGAATAAATTTCTATTTTCGGATAGGAAATCTATTAGCGCCTGCGATGGGCTATCGAAATTTTACTACCCCAAACTATCCTTTAAAAGAGTTTATGATTCATTTGGGTATTAATTGGCGATTCTTTGATTAAAAAACTTTCTTAGTTAAAAATGAAGTGTGAAGAGATAGAGGTTCCGTCCATCACGCTTCTGATAACATCTGCTAATAGATGCGCTACTGTTACTACCACCACTTTATCCGATTGCTTGGTAAAAGGTATTGAATCGGTAATTATTAGTTTGTCAATGATCGAATTTTCAATATTTTGCAACCCGTTTCCTGAAAGCAGTCCGTGCGAACACATCGCCATTACTGACTTTGCGCCGTTCTCTTTGAGTCTATTAGCAGCTTTGATCAAAGTTCCGCCGGTATCAATTATATCATCTACAATAATGCAGTTTTTCCCTTTCACATCGCCAATAATTTGCAGGTTAGAGACTTCGTTTTGTTTTTCGCGCTGTTTAAAACCAATTGCCAAATCGCAATCCAATACTTTTGCATACGTGGAAGCTCTTTTAGTTCCGCCGGTATCGGGAGAAACAATACAGAGATTATCTAATTGTAAACTTTGGATATAAGGATAAAAAACATTGGAGGAGTACATGTGATCCACAGGGATTTCGAAAAAACCCTGAATTTGGTCGGCATGTAAATCCATGGTAATTACGCGGTCAACACCTGCGGCAATCAGCAAATTCGCCATCAATTTTGCGCCAATGGAAGTGCGGGGCCTATCCTTTCTATCTTGACGCGCATACCCGAAATAGGGAATTACCGCAATAATTTTATAGGCAGAAGCGCGTTTGGCAGCATCAATAGAAACTAACAACTCAATCCAGTTTTCAGCAGGAGCAAAGGTAGGTTGAATAATGAACACATACTTACCTCTAATCGTTTCATTGTAATAAACTTGGATCTCGCCATCTTTAAATTGCGCGATCTCTACTTCTAATAAACGCATTTTTAAATCATCGGCAATTTTTTTTGCCAATTCCGGATTCGCTCTGCCCGTTACGATTGCGGATCTTCTTTCTTTCATAATGTATTCTGTATTATGTAATTGATATTTTTTTCAAAGATGCACAAAAATATAAGAAATTTTAAAATATGATAAACCTGAAAAAAAAACTGCTACCTTGTAAAAATGAAATTAAAAAAATATTATTTCGCAAAAAAATTAAGATGCTCAAGTTTATTAATAAGAATATCACTTTTCAATGGGTCTTATTTTTAATATTACTTGCACTTTCAATATATCATATTTTAACAAAAACTCAAATAAGTCACACAGAGGGTTGTGCTTTCCTCTACATCAGTTTTGCTCATTTGTTTTCACAATATGAATATCTTGGCAAAGGATTAATCATCGTTGTTCTATTACTTCAATTATTGTTTTTACAATATTATTTTAATAAAAATGATTATTCCCCTAAAACTTCTTTATTACCGGCTTGCTTTTATATTTCTATATTATTGTTAACAAAATCGTTACATCATATTTCTCCCTTCTTTTTCACATTGTTCTTTCTTTTAGTTATTATCTGTATTGAGTTTACCGAAAGTTCTGTGAAATTAAAAAACAATGTTTTTTGGGCAGGGATACTCGTCGCATTGGCTACATGCTTCGATATAAGTAGTATCATTATATTTTTCTTGTTAATTGCAACACTTATTATTAATCAATTTTCAAGAATCAAAGAGATTGGAATATTATTGTTTGGGGTTGCATTGCCCTATTTCTACTTCTTTTCCTATCATTTTATTACTAACAATCTTAATGAATGGATATTAACATTTCAACAAATTAATATTTTTGGAGTATTGAATATCCCTGTTGCAAATCTATCTCGAACGCTATTTTCATTAATTATTTTGGGTATCGTTTATCTATTTTTCATTATTAGATTTAAAATATTGAGTGAAACAAAAGTAGCAATTCAACGCAACAGAATTGTTACCTTAAATACAAGAGCTGTTTTAATGCTGGGTTGCATCCTGATCTCTAATTCTTTATATCCGGTTGTTTTAGGGTATCTTTTTATTCATATCTCTATCTATTTAGCAATGTTGATGCAAGAAAAAAGTCCATTATTTATTAATGAAGTGATTACCATCATAACCTTAGTTGCCTTATGGCTTTAAAATCTCATTTTTCTGAAAATAATCTATTGGAAGCGGGATGCGACGAAGCCGGCAGAGGCTCTCTATCCGGTCCGCTCTTTGCCGCCGCCGTAATATTGCCTTTCAACTATTGTAATGACCAACTCAACGACTCAAAACAACTCACTAAAATACAAAGAGAAACATTACGAGAGATGATTTTAAAAGATGCCGTTGCCTATTCGGTAGTTTCTGTTTCAGAAGTTGTAATTGATGAAATCAACATATTAAATGCCTCTTTTAAAGGGATGAATTTGGCTGTAACAGAATTAAAAACAGAACCGGAACTTTTATTAATTGACGGAAACCGTTTCAACAATGAAACAGGAATACTCCATCAATGTATAGTAAAAGGCGATGCAAAATATTTATCTATTGCTGCTGCCTCTATTCTTGCTAAAACTTTCCGGGATGACTTTATGGAAAAATTGGATGCTGAATTTCCTATGTATGGGTGGAAAAGGAACAAAGGATACCCTACCCAAGAGCATCAGGAAGCATTGCTCAAATTCGGCAGAACACCTTATCATCGAAAATCGTTTCAGATAAAGGGGCAGATGAAACTAAAATTTGATTAGATCATTAATAACTGAAAACTGATAACTTTTAACTTTAAACCTTAAACCTTAAATTATGACCTGTTGTGAACTTTCAATCTCCTTGCTTTGGTACTTTGTTGCCGTTTTCTCCGTATTTGTAACCGGATTTTTGTGGTATAATCAACTCTTTGGAAAGAAGTGGCTGTGGGCAGTGCGCTACGATGAGTGTCCGTGCGGCGCCGATCTATCCAAAGGAGAAAAATGTACCTGTAAACCCAACTTTAAAGCCTTCTTACCCATGATTGCGCAATTTCTTGCTATCTGTTTATTAGGCTTACTATTTTTTGTATTAGTAAAATACAACGTTTGGCTTGCGATTGCCGTTTGGTTTGCCAATCTCGGCTGGATGAAAGCAAGTTTGCTGTTTAAAACTCCTAACCGTAAACGGTTTCTAGCATTGCTTTACATTGATGGCGGCTATTATACAGTGGCGGCATTGCTGTTTGTTTTGTTTGGATTGATATAATAATTGAAAGAAGAACCCATTAACTCTTAACTTCTATAACTTCTTATCTTCTTAACTTCTTAAGTATTTTAATATTTTTGCCCGTTATTTAAAACTAACGTATAGTATGAATAGATTACAAACCACCATCAACGGTGTTCTCTTTAAAAACCCGATTATTGCTGCATCGGGAACATTTGGGTTTGGCAGAGAATATAACGAACTGTACGATGTAAGTATTTTGGGAGGCATTAGTTCTAAAGGACTTACACTGAATCCACGAGAAGGAAACACTGGCATTCGCGTGTGGGAAACTGCAAGCGGCATGATGAACAGCGTGGGGCTACAAAACCCCGGCGTAAAACATTTCATCAGCAACGAACTCCCATGGATGAAAAAACTCGGCAATGTGGTTTTGGCAAACCTCGGCGGCGCCACAATAGAAGAGTATATAGAAGGTATTGAACTTCTTAACAGTTCGGATGTGGATTTTATTGAATTGAACATATCCTGCCCCAATGTGAAAGCGGGTGGCATGGCGCTGGGCATAAAGAACGAGATTGCCTACGAAGCGGTGACAGCATGTAAAGCAGTGTGTAAAAAACCGTTAATAGTTAAACTCTCCCCAAACGCCGAAAATATTATTGAAATGGCAAAAGCCTGCGAAAAAGCAGGCGCCGACTCATTATCATTGATAAACACATTCAAAGGCTTAGCAATTGACATTAAAAATCGCAAACCGGTGTTCGACAATCTTTATGCAGGCGTCTCAGGGGCGGCAATAAAACCAATTGCCTTGCGCATGGTGCATGAAGTTTGTAAAAATGTGAAGATTCCGGTAATCGGTATGGGCGGCATCTACACTGTGGAAGATATTGTGGAGTTTATTATGGCAGGGGCATCCGCAGTGCAAATTGGAACCGTAAACTTCTCTAATCCGCTCGCAGGCAAAGAGTTGGTAGAAGGATTAGCACACTATTTTGAGAAAGAAAAGATCTCCTCTATAGATGAAATTAGAGGAATCATCTAAATAAAAATATTCAAAAAAAAACAAAAAAATGAAAAAACCAGAGAAAAAAAATGTATCTATTAAGTACGATGAAACACTTAAATCAGCAGAAAAACCCTTAGTAGCAGAAGAATCTGCAATGGTTTATGAAGCAATGCGGTATTCCTACGCCGATTACTTGACATGGACAGATGGGGCAATGAGAGAAATCATTGATGGTGTTATTTATGCTTTTTCAGCGCCATTGTTAAGCCATGCAATTGCAGTAAGAACTTTTTTTGCACGTGCCTTTATTTTTATTAAAAATAATAAAGTAAAATACCAAATCTTTACTGCACCATTTGATGTTCGTTTACCCAAAAACGGAGACCCCGCAGATAACAAAATTTTCGATGTAGTTCAACCTGATATTGTTGTAGTTTGCGACCCATCCAAATTAGATCATAAAGGTTGCATTGGCGCACCCGATTTAATTGTTGAAGTGAACTCACCTACTACAAGCAAACGAGATCTGAATTTAAAATTCTCCTTATATGAAAAAGCCGGCGTAAAAGAATACTGGGTTGTTTACCCTAATGATGAGGCAGTTACTGTTTTTCTTTTACAAGAAAATGGCAAGTATGATGATGATGGAAAAACCTATCAGGTTGTTTATGGCGATACGCACGTTCCGGTACAAACATTAGAGGGATTGGTGATTGATTTAAAAGAACTATTTGAATACGAATGATCCATTTAAAGTTTTTAAAAATTGAAAAAATAAAATTTAAAGTGAAAAATTTTCCTTGCCCTTTTTTTATTCTTTTGGTTGCACTATGGTCTTTTACTTCCTGCTCATCTCCAAATAGTTCAAATAAAAAGATATTTCGCTACAACGAGGCCGTGGGGATTCAATCGCTCGACCCTGCTTACGCTTCCGGACAGGCTGCTACCTGGGTGTGCAATATGCTGTATAACGGATTGATAGACTTGGACGATTCGCTGCATATAGTCCCAATGATTGCTAAAAACTGGACCATCAGCGATGATGGCAGAACCTATACTTTTTATCTGCGCGATGATGTTTACTTTCAAAACAC
>Ga0123353_10001932_pt1 | contig 25510 bp, 24 predicted proteins | sample TergutLab28metaG_3_FD_92763 | JGI IMG/M metagenome (GOLD analysis project Ga0123353, IMG submission 92763) | Labiotermes labralis P3 segment gut microbial communities from Petit-Saut dam, French Guiana - Lab288 P3 | ecosystem: Host-associated > Arthropoda: Insects > Digestive system > Gut ...
CGGGCAGGCGGGGCGGATCGGGTTTTTCGTGCTTGCGCTGCTCTTCCATCAGCCGCGCCACCACATGGCTGGAAGCCAGCATGCCAAAGCCCACTGCGGCATACAAGCCGTTGAGGTCCTCCAAGGTATACTTGCGCAGCAGGGGCTCCACATAATCGTTTTTAAGCAGCGAGGGCAGGTTGACCGGAATGCGCTTGGCTTCGTGCTCCAGCATGGAGCGGCCCTTTGAGATATTCTCTTCCTTGAGTTCCCGCTTAAAGAAGGAGCGTATCTTGGATTTAGCCTGGGTGGTCTTGGCGATCTTGAGCCAGTCCAAGCTAGGACCCTTGGCATTGTTTTGGGTAAGAACCTCCACAAAGTCGCCGGTCTTCAACTCCGTGTCGATGGGCACCATACGGCCGTTGACCTTTGCGCCCACGCACTTGTCGCCCACCTGGCTGTGGATGCGGTAGGCAAAATCGATGGGCGTGGCGCCCCTGGGCATGTTGATCACATCGCCCTTGGGGGTAAACACAAATACCTCTTCGCTGAACAAATCCACCTTCAGCGAGTCGATAAACTCCTTTGAATCGTGTATCTCGTTGTCCAAATCCAGCACCTGACGCAGCCAGTACAGCTTTTGATCCAACTCGTCCACACCCTGCTTGCCCTCTTTGTAGCGCCAATGGGCGGCAATGCCGTACTCGGCCATGCGGTGCATTTCCACGGTGCGAATCTGCACCTCAAAGGGCACCCCGTTTTGCCCCACCACCGTGGTATGGAGGGATTGATACATGTTGGACTTGGGGGTGGAGATGTAGTCCTTAAAGCGGTTGGGCACCTGCTTCCAAAGGGTATGCACGATACCCAGGGCCGCGTAACAGTCCGGGATCGTACCCACCACCACCCGGATGGCAATCAAATCAAATATCTGGTCGAAGGGTTTGTTTTGCAGCACCATCTTTTTGTAGATGCTGTAGAAGTGCTTGGGCCTGCCGTCGATGTCGTAGCGGATGCCCAACTCCTCGATCTTTTCGCTCAGCTGCTGGATCACCAGGCGCATGGACTCCTCCCGCTCGGCCCGGCGCATGCCCACCTTGTCCACCAAATCCCGATAGCCATCGGCATCCAAAAAGCGCAGGCTCAGGTCTTCCAGCTCTTGCTTGATTCGGTACACGCCCAAGCGGTGGGCCAAGGGTGCGTAGATGTCCAGGGTTTCGGTGGCGATGGCCAGCTGGCGTTCCGGGGACTGGTGCTTGAGGGTACGCATGTTGTGCAGCCGGTCGGCCAGCTTGATGAGCACCACCCGGATGTCCTTGGCCATGGCCAAGATCATTTTGCGCAGGGACTCAGCTTGCTGCTCCTCCCGGGAGGTGAATTCCAATCGGCCCAGCTTGGTGACGCCGTCCACCAACTGCGCCACTTCGGACCCGAACTGCTTTTCGATCACGTGCTGGGTAACCTCTTCGCAGTCCTCCACGGTGTCGTGAAGCAAGGCGGCGGCGATGGCCGCGCCGTCCAGCATCAGGTCGGCCAAAATACCGGCTACCACGCTGGGGTGGATAAAAAACGGCTCGCCGGATTTGCGGCATTGCCCTTCGTGCACCTGCTGCGAAAAAGCGTAGGCCCTGCCCACCAAATCCAAATCCTCTTGGGGATGAAAACGCGCAACCTTAGCGAGGAGCTCCTCCACGCTTAAGATCACTTCCTCGTGTTTTATGGTGCTCCCCTCCTTGCATGGTTACGATAATGTGCAATGTAGGGGCGGCCCTATGTGGCCGCCCTTACGTCTCATGGGCGGTAACGTTGCCTGCGGGCGGCCACATAGGGCCGCCCCTACAGAACACGGGCCATTCCTCTCCTACCCCCTAATCCCTAACCCCTATCCCCTAAAGCGCGCAGCGCCCGCAACAACACACTATCCTCTAAATTGCTCTTGCGCGGCGGCGGCAGCACGGTCCGCCAGGGAGTCAAATTCCACTCGGCCAGCCCCAACTCCTGCAGCACGCAGAGGGCCGCGCAGGCCATAGGCTCCGTGCATTCCGCCTCCTGGGCTAATGCGGCCAGGCTGGCAGGCCCGCTCCGCAGCGCCTTGTACACCCCGCGCATGGTTTCGTCGTCGGGCACATGGGGCGTAACGGCTCCACGAATCAGTGAAGTTGTTCCGAAATCGCAACACATGATCTCCGCCTGGGGATACAGAGCGCGCCAGGCCGCCAGCTCACCCTGGTCAATGGCTCCGTCCAACAGCGCAATGCGGGTGTACTGTACCGGCGGCAAAGCGGTATCCGCAAAGGCAGGCGCGGCGCACAACGCGTTAAACGCCCGGGGATCCTTGGGCACCCCAAAATGATACTGGAACTGGGCGCGCATCAGCGCCAGGCGCACCATCCACTTGCGCAGGCCGGACAGGGTGTGGGCCACCAGCAGCATACCCTGAGCATCGGCCTCCACTGCGGAGCGGATCGCCTGATCCAGGGCGTCGGTGCCTAATATGCGCACCGATTGCACATCGGCATTGCAATTATAAAGGATTTGTGCGCAAATTGCACGTACAAAACCACTTTCTTGGCGGGCGCAGCCATCCAGGAAATCGCGGGAGGCGGCGTTGGGCAACAGATGGCGAATCTCGCACTGCACCGTACGCCGGTCCTGCCATACGTTGATTCCGGCGGTAAACAGCGCGTCCACCCGCTCGGGCAGTTCACCGGCCTTGGGCCCCATGCGGAAGGCAATAGCCTCCCGCACCTCTCCCTCTTGGGTTAGGAACAGCTTAAGATGGGCCCCTTCCCTCCCCACAGCCCGGGCATCCATGGGCGTGGCCCCGCGCACGCAAAAGACGGTTGCAGGGTTGCCGATGCCGGTGGGCTGCAAGCGGCTCAGGTCGGCAATGAGAACCTCCCCCACATCCGCCAGGGACAGCTCAAAGTCGTAGTACTCGGTGGGCACAAAGGTATCGGGCTGAGCCTGAGCGGCCACGGCGGCGTTCAGATGGGTCCGCATCGCTTGGATAGCGCTGGCCTGCATGGTAAGCCCCGCCGCTTGGGCATGGCCGCCAAAGCGCAAGAACAGGTCGCGGCAACCCCATAGGGCGGCGTGGATGTTGATACCGGGAATCGAGCGGCACGAACCCACGCACAGGTCGCCCTCCCGAGCCAACAGGATCACCGGCCAGTGATAGCGTTCCACCAGGCGGGAGGCGGCCAGGCCGATCACCCCCGGATTCCAGCCCTCTTGGCAAAGCACGATCACACGGTCGCGCAAAAAATCGATCTCTTGGGGGAGCAGGGCTTCAGCCTCCTCCAAAATATGCTGCTCCACCAACTGGCGCTCCTTGTTCTCGGCGTCCAGCTCCCTAGCGATGCGGGCAGCGTTATCAAAGTCCCGGGTGATGAGCAGTTCCACCCCGCGGGCCGCGTCGGCCAATCGCCCCCCCGCGTTGATGCGGGGCGCAAGCTGGTATCCTACCTGCCCGGCGGTGAGTTCGGCGGCCTTGACGCCCGCCACCTCCATCAGCGCGCGTATGCCTGGCCGCTCCGCGCGCCGCAAGATGGCCAACCCCTCGCTCACCAGCACCCGGTTTTCGCCGGTGAGAGGCACCAGATCGCTCACAGTGGCCAACGCCGCCAGATCCAGCAGCGAGCCAATGGCCTCCAAGCCACCCATCGCCTGCACCAGTTTGAGGGCCACTCCCGCGCCGCACAGCTTTGGATAGGGATAGCCGCCCATCAGCGGGTTGAGCACCGCTTCGCATGCGACGGGCTCCTCGCCCATCTGGTGATGATCGGTTACGATCACCCGCATGCCCAACTCGATAGCCCGCGCCACTTCCTTGGCCGAGGTGATGCCGCAGTCCACGGTGATCATCAGGTCGGCCTCCCGGGCGATGTGTTCCACCGCGGCCATGCTCAGGCCGTATCCCTCCCCGTGGCGTGCGGGGATGTAAAAGCTCACCTTGCCCCCACGCTTGCGCAGATAGGTAAGCATGATGGCGGTGGCGGACACGCCGTCCACATCGTAATCGCCGAAAATGGCGATGCGCTGTCCCTTGTCCAGGGCGTCTTCCACGCAGGCTACGGCGGCGTCCATACCCTCCATCAAAAAAGGATCGTGCAGGTCGGTAAGGGCAGGGGAAAGAAAAGCGTTGGCGGCCTCCGGGGTATCCACGCCACGGGCGGCCAGGATCTGCGCCAGGCGTAGGTTCAGCCCCATCTCCAGCAGCGCGGGCGGCGCTTCTTCCATCTCCTTTTGTACAAAACGGAGCATATGTTTCCTCCATACAATTCGCAAAGGGGGAGCCTTCGAAAGATAATTTCTTTCAGAAAGGCTCCCACCTCGCATCATAATCCTTTTAGGCCTTCTTTGCCCTCAGGCGCGCCTTGTCGCGCTGGTTGAGCAGGAACACCCACACATAACCGGTGATCTTATTGGAGCAGTATACATCCGACAGCATGCCGATGATCAGCGGCAGCGTAAACTCCCGGATGGAATCCACGCCCAGGATGTAGAGCATCACCACAGCCACCAAGGTGGTAAGGGTGCTGTTGATGGTGCGGGTCAGCGATTCCTGCACCGAGTGGGACACAACTTCGGCCCGGCTCAAGTTGCCCAGGCTGTGCTTGCTGTTGTTCTCGCGAATGCGGTCGAAGATCACGATGGCGTTGTTGATCGAATACCCCACGATGGTGAGCAGCGCCGCGATAAAAGTGGAGTTAATCTGCACAAAGCCGCGCAGGAACACCATAAAGGCCAGCACAATACCCACATCGTGCAGGATGCCGAACACCACCGACAGCCCGGAGTACAGATCAAAACGGATGGCGATGTAGATCAGGATCAGCACCCAAGTCACGGCTACGCTAAGGATGGCGCTGCGGATCAGGTCCTGCCCAGCCACGGCGCCCACGCGCCCGATGGAAATAAACGTGACCTGTGGATAGGTTTCGCGCAGCTTGTCTTCCAACGCGGCGCGAATGCCGTCCGGGTTCTCCACGTCCTGGAAGCGCGCCTGGAGTTCGGTACGGTCGGGGCCCGCCATGGCAATCTGCGCACCGGTGACGCCCTGTTCGGCCAGGGCGTCGCGCACCACATCGGTGGAGAAAGTTTCGCCGATTTCGTAATGCAACAATATGCCGCCGGTAAAGTCGATGCCCAGGTTCAGGCCCACCCCAAAGATCGCCAGCAACAGCGCAAGGGCGACGATTGAAGCCGACACGATGGCGCATGTTTTGGCATGGTTCTTTGATACAAAATTCAAATTCATCGTCTTCCCTCCTAACCCACGTAATACTTGGGATCACGGATGCCCAGATTCACCACCAGATTGAGCAGCGCCTTGGAAACCACCACCGCCGTGACCATGGACGATCCCACGCTGATCAGCAGCGCAAGGGCAAAACCTTGGATGGAACCCGTGCCGAACTGGTAGAGCACCAGCGCGGCGATGATGGTGGTGACACTGGCGTCGATAACGGCTTTCAGGGCACGGTTAAAGCCCATCTGCACCGATACCCGCAACGAGCGGCCGCCCTTGTATTCCTCCCGGAAGCGCTCAAAAATCAGTATGTTGGCGTCCACCGCCATGCCGATGCCCAGTACGATGCCGGCCACGCCGGGCAGGGTGAGCTGGGCCCCAAACACCGCCAGCAGGAACATCACCAGCAGCACATAGATGATCAGCGCTAGGTTGGCCACCAAGCCCGGCAGGCGATAACGCCACAGCATAAACAGCATGATCAGTATGCCGCCGATCAAACCTGCCAGCAACGCCCGGTCCAAAGCCTCCACGCCCAGGGTGGCGGAAATGGCCGACATCTCCAACTGCTCGATATGCAGCGGCAGCGCGCCGGACTGGATGAGCATCGCCGTGTTGCTGGCTTCGTCCAGGGTCATGGTGGGGCTTTCGATGATTCCTGCGCCGCCGGTGATCACCGAGTTTACGACGGGGGCGGAGATCACATTGCCGTCCAGTTCGATGGAGATCGTGCGGTACAGGTTGGCCCTGGTGGCCTCGGCAAACAGCTCGGCGCCTTCCGGCGTTAACTGAAAGGATATCACGTACTTACTCTGTATGTATTGCGGCGCCGCGACCCGTACATCCTTACCCTCCATCAGCACGTTGCCCGCCTCGTCCTTAAACTCCAGGTGGGCCGGTGTGCCGATGATATCAATGATCTGGTTGGGATCCTGCACGTCGGGTATCTCGATGCGGATGCGGTCGTCGCCTTGCTTGGTGACCGTCGCTTCGGTAAAACCCTTGTTGCTCAGGCGGTCTTGCATCACACGCAGGGTGCTTGTAAGCAACACATCGTACTCATCGGCGTTTTCGGCTGTCCTGGGCGCACGGTACACGGTGTACACGCCGCCGCGCAGGTCCAGGCCCAGGCTGATCGCCTCTCCCCAGGGTTTCATGTAGCGCACCATGAACCCCTGGCCAAAGCCATTAAGCGCCACGAAGGCTGTGGCCGCCACCAGCAGCACCACCAACCCCAGGGTGACCGCACTGCGGGGGCGAATGTTGGATGCGCCGCGCATACTGTTTCTTCTAGCCATATGGAACCTTCCTCCTCTATTCTGCCTTTTCGCAAACCCAATACAGCGCTACCCGCTTACGTCTCCCAGCGAAAAGGCAAAATACACCGCCTGCATGTAGCGGCCCGGCTGCAAGACATTGCCGTTGGCGTCCCGCGCCGGCCATGCGTCGACCCGGCGGAACTCAAGGAACCTTTGCGTTGCCAACTCCCGCCCCTGCCCGGCGCTCTGCCGCGCTTCGCCATGAAAATCCGCCGCCGGATCGCGATGGGGGGCTACCGGGCCGCAAAAAAAGGCGAACAGCTCGGGGAGGCGCGCCTCGGCTTTTTCGGCGGCAAAATCCGGCGTTTCTATCTGATCTGTAGCCAAAAGCCGGTCGCCGCCGATGAGCAGCCCCAACACAAAAACCGCCAAAAAAGATGCCACTATAAGGAGCGGACGACGAAGGGGCATGTCCCTCCTCCTTTCACGGCATGTCCTTGCATACAACATAAACATATTATACGTGTTTTATGTGGGCGCGTCAAGGTTTGCGCTGTTTTTCCAGGGCAACAGCATTTGAGTACAATTTCTTCCAACAAACTTACGATTGGTCACTCCGCCTTGCAGAATCCCTCCACCGCCGCGGCGGTCCCCCATTCCTCAATTCGCCATTGTCGCGCACGTGGTGCGCTCTGTGGCTCATTGGCCTTCCGCACCGTCTCATCGCCGCACTGCGGCGACGGCGCTCCGGCCCTTTAACAAGGGAGGTAGGGGTTAAGGACGAAAACTTGGAAAAAACCCCTTGCCCCCCTTGTCAAAGGGCTTAACTTGACCCACAGATTCTTGTCTTCGGCAACGGGACGCCTAGGGCGGCGTCCCCTACAAATGAAAACGGTTGCGTCAATAAATGCGCAGGGGCGTGACCTTGTAGGGGCGCACATTGTGCGCCCGCCTCCCCCCGCGGGAGCACAATGTGCGTCCGTGCAAAATCCCCGCTCTATACGCGTTCTCATCGTAGGGGACGCCGCCCTCGGCGTCCCGCTGCTGGAGAACAGAAGCTGTGGGTCAAGTTAAGGTCAAGGGGGGGAGGGCCACCTCAGTGGCGGGGGGATTCAATAGCGGCGATGTGCAAAAATCAATAATTGAAAAAAATTATTTTCAAATGCGGTTGCCCTGTGTTTTTCTACCGTCGTTTTTCCACCGCCCAAATCGCCATGGCGCATTCCAGCCGCTTGCGCTGCAGCGCGCATTCCAACTCATATGGCTCACCGATGTTGCCATGAAAAGCATGGGCGTTGGCGGCGCAGCCCCCGCTGCAAAGAAACTTGGCCCAGCACCCGGCGCAAGTTGGCTTGCTAAGCACATGGTTGGCGGCAAACGTACGCTGCATCGCAGCATCAAAGGAGCCGTCCAGCACGCTGCCCATACGAAAACCCTCCCGCCCCACAAACTGGTGGCAGGGATAGATATCGCCCTTGGGGGTCACGGCCACGTACTCGTTGCCCGCGCCGCAACCCAACAGCCGTTTTTTGAGGCAAGGCCCGCCGGAGAGATCCACCATGAAGTGAAAGAAGTTGAACCACCGGCCTTCGGCTCGCCGATGCAAATACAGACGCGCTAAACGCTCGTACTCGGCCTCTAACGCGGGTATCATGTCAGGGGTAAGGGCGTAGGGATTGGCCGGATCGGCCACCACAGGCTCGATGGAAAGCTGCTCAAACCCTGCATCGGCCAGGGCCAGCACATCTTCGCCGAAGTCCAGATTGTACGCGGTGTAGGTGCCCCGCACATAGTATTGCTTTTGCCCACGCCTGCGGGCCAGCTCCAAGGCCTTAGGCGCCACCAGCCCGTAGGACCCGCCTCCGTTTGGGGTGGGCCGCATGCGATCGTGGACTTCTTGCCGCCCGTCAATCGAAAGCACCACGTTGTGCATCTCACGGTTGATGAAATCCATGATCTCGTCATTTAAGGCCAGTCCGTTGGTGGTGAGGGTAAACAGAAAGCGCTTTCCTCTTGGCTCCTCCAACATGCGCCCGTACGCCACAAGGCGGCGCACCACCGCAAAGTTCATCAGCGGTTCGCCGCCGAAAAAGTCTACCTCCAATGTGCGTCGGCTTCCGCTGCGCGCCACCAGCCAGTCCAATGCGGCTTTACCCACTTCAAAAGAAAGCAGGCCACGCTCGGCCAGGTGAAAATCCCCGGTATCGGCAAAGCAGTAGGCGCAACGCAGGTTGCAATCGTGGGCCGCATGCAGGCACATGGCCTTCACCAACCCCGCGCCCGCGCCGATGGCATTCTTGTCCACATCAGGGCAATCGTCGGGCGCGTCCAGCAGGCCCTGGGCGCAGAGCTCGTCCAACTCGGCCAGCGCCTCGGCTACCGTCTCATGACAATGGGCAACCGCCAACACGCTCAGGATATCCTCGTCGGCATAGCCCTGCTCCCGCAGGCGCAAGGCTTCAAAGGCTATCGTGTCCAGGGCGTGAAGCGCGCCGCTGCCCACATCCAGCGCCAGGTTGCAACCGCAGGAAGAAAACAGATGGATCAATCAGGTTCCTCCTTGAATTACAGGAAAATCCCGGACGGTCACAAACGAACCGCCCGGGCATCGCAATAGAAAAGCGATGGTTACTGCTCCTTTTGCTGGCAAGACTGGCTGGCCACCGTACAAGAGGTTTTGCAGGCCGACTGGCAGGAGGCTTGGCACTCGCCGCAGCCGCCCTGGCTTAAGCCTTCGCGGCTCACATTCAGGCAGGGTTTCTGTATGGTTTGTACATGTTTCATCGGTTACCCTCCAAACGTTTTTCGAAGGGTTCATTATACACGGTCTTGCGCCCGGATGCAATCATTTGGCCGGAAGATTCGAAAAAACCATGCCGCCCAGCCCTCCGGTGGCGATGCCCATGCCGATGTCGGCGGCATAGGCCATCCAAGCCAGGGATTGATCGCTGAGCAGCGCGTAGAGGCCCACGCCCAGCGCCATGTAGAGCAGACCCAGCAACGCTCCCCTGGACGCCCCGTGCACGCCGCCCCTCCCCACGGTCACCCCCACGCCCAGCAGGATGGACGCCAGCTTGAGCACCTGGTTAAAGGCGGACACCATACCGTCCGAAGGCCGGATGGCCTGCATCAGCAGCGCAAATACCACGATGCCGCCCAGAGTGAGCCCCACGGCTACGAGGAGTCCCTTACCCAAACCCCGTGTGATAGGCGTGCTGCCCCGGCTGCTGGCGCGGTAACCGGGAAAAATATCCTGACTACGCATACAAAAAAGCCTCCTGTCCGCGTCATGTTTCAGCCTATGCACGGACGGGAGGACTTATACTGCGATCTTGTTACACCAACGTCTCCGCGTCGTTGGAGATGGAGAGCTCCTCCTTGTTGCGGATCGCCCAGCGCGCAAACACCAGCTTCACCTTGTCGTGGCCCACGGCCAGGGTAAGCACATCGTCCTTGATGGAATCGATGGTGCCGTAGATGCCGCCGATGGTGCAGACGCGGTCTCCTACCACGAGCTGCTTGAGCATCTCTTTGGCGGCTTTGTCCTTTCTGCGCTGGGGACGGATCATCATAAAGTAGAGCACGCCAAAGATCAGGATCATCGGCAGGAACATGCTCAGCATCGAGGCCATGCCCTCTTCGGGAACATCGCCCGCTGCGGCCAGGAGAGGCATCAGGTTATACCACATAGTGTAAACACCGCCTTTCATTATTCGTACAGATTATATCGGCTTTGCGCGCGTGATGCAACACATTTCCGCTTTTATATTAAAAATTCCGTGACATATCATAATTCTCCATAAACCCGCGATGAAACTCCGGATACCGATCCTCGTCGATGGCTTCCCTGATTCGTTCCATCAGGCGAGCCAAATAACGCAAATTGTGGATCGAAGCCAGGCGGGGGCCGGTGATTTCCTGGGCCTTAAACAGATGGCGGATGTAGGCGCGGGAAAAATTCCGGCAAGTATAGCAGTCGCATTCCTGGTCGACGGGCGAGAAATCCCGGGCGTATTGCGCGTTTTTGACCACCAGCCGCCCCCTGTCGGTAAACAAGGTGCCATTGCGCGCCACCCGTGTAGCCAGCACGCAATCGAACATATCCACACCCCGCAGCACGCCTTCCACGAGGCAGTCCGGGCTGCCCACGCCCATCAGGTAACGGGGTTTGTCCATTGGCAGATGGGGAATCACCTGTTCCAGCATGTCGTACATCACGGGCTTGGGTTCCCCCACGCTGAGCCCGCCGATGCCATAACCCGGAAAATCCATATCCGACAGGACTTTTGCGCTCTCTATCCGCAAATCGGCGAAAAATGCGCCCTGAGCGATGCCAAACAGCACCTGCCCTTCTTGCCCGGCCATCGCAGTTTTGCAGCGCTCCGCCCAGCGGTGAGTTCGCTCCATAGCCTCCTTGGCGGTGGCATAATCGCAGGGATAAGGCGAACACACATCAAAGGCCATCACGATGTCCGCTCCCAACGTCTGCTGGATTTTCATGGATATCTCCGGCGAGATAAAGCGCTTGCTTCCATCCAGATGCGACTGAAAAGCTACGCCTTCTTCCCGGATTTTGCGCAGAGCAGCCAGTGAAAACACCTGGAACCCGCCGCTATCGGTAAGGATGGGATGGGGCCAGGCCATAAAACGGTGCAGCCCACCGGCCTCCCGCACCAAATCCTCGCCGGGGCGTAGGTGCAGGTGATAGGTATTGGCCAAGATGATGTCGGCCCCCAGGGCCTCAAGCTCGTTGGGCGTCATGGCCTTTACGGTGGCCTGGGTGCCCACGGGCATGTATACCGGCGTGCGGATGTCGCCATGGGGGGTGTGCACCGTGCCCCGGCGTGCAGCGGAGTGGGGGCAGGTTTTGTGGAGGGTGAAGTTTAGGTGTGTGGTCATATGATACGCTTAACCTCAAACATGGAATAGTCCTTCATAAAGTCGTTGATATTGCATATTCTATGAAGCTCTACTCTTTTAATGGCCGCGTACTCGTCTTCATTAAACTTTGGGAGAGCTGAATTCACATCCTCAAATAGCTTAAGCCTTAGTAGGGCATCAAACTCTGCACATTCCAAAACAACTACGTATTTGACAGGCTTTGAAAAACACTCCCCTCTAGCCAGTCGCTTTAACAGAGAATCTTTTAATTTCTTGCCAAATATGTTTTTGCATGTTTCTGCGTCTTTCATTTCTGCAAGAAAGCGATCCCTGCACTCCCTCTTGGCTTTGGGATTATCGGGATCCTTAACTTCAATAAACAACCATTCGCTGTCATTTTCAACAATAAAATCCACTGCGGATAATCCTGCATACGCTGGTTTGTCAGCCACAATGGCTCTACCTTTCGGAAAAGCAAATTGCAGATTGCCTTCAACAAATGTCTCATTCGTCATTACTTGTCCTCCGTAACCTTCTCAACTACTGCAGCATACAGTTCTTCTCCGGCCTTTTCGATTGCGTTTATATCTAGACCTGAGTATCTATTTGCCACTGAAGCCTTGATGACTTCCTCCTCTTTGTAGAGCGAGATAAATAATACATCGTCTGCGTTTTTCTTCTTCAGGTCGATATATTTCGCAAGCGTGTAGCTATGCGTAGCAATGAAAATCTGCACGCCATCTTCTTGCAACATGTATAGTACTTCAACAAGCAGGGGCAGCAATTCAGGGTGCAGGCTGTTTTCTGGTTCATCCCATAGTAGAATTGAATCTCTTTCGAGCAATCCGTTCCGAATGAGCTTCCACAATAACCCAAGCCTCTTATAGCCACTGGCCTCTAATGAAAATTCTACTTTTAGTCCGCTTGACTTTTCAACATAGAAAGTGTCGTTTTCATATAGGACTTTTCCTTCGATCGCGTTACCCAACATGGTGAGTATTTCTTGGTTTCGCTCGCTGATTTTTTTAGTTTCCCATTTTTGTGCATTGATCAAAATATCTAATTGTGTGAAGTCGAATGGCATGTTAAACTTTGAACTCATCGCAATCAAACCCTTTGAGTGGGAGAGCATTTCTGTTGTTGGGACCAATATAGACTGGATGTTTAATTCATCCCATCCTGTATTTGATTTTGTTACTATCCCTCCTGCACTCTCTTTGCAATAAACCGAGTGCTTTCCGCTCTCTATGCAAATATATCCAGCGGGATTTCCTAAACGAAGAATTTGCGGGAATGATATATCCGGTCGGCTACTTTCGCAAAACGCATAAATACACTTAAGCAATGTACTCTTTCCCGTTGCATTAGCACCGATAAGCACATTGATTCCATCGCAGAAATCGACGCTAAAAGAATCTTTAAAAACCAAGAAATCCTCTAGCTTTATGCGATTAATTTTCATTAAGACATCACCTTTACTCTCTTCATTGCAAGCAAATCATACATGTTCGCTGCCGCTATGTCAATCAAAGTATCAACATCGCATCCCCAAACGAAAAAAAACGGTACCGCTCCCGCACCGCCTCAGCGTAGGCGGCCAGCGCCTGTTCGCGGCCCATCAGGGCGCTGATGAGCATCAGCAGCGTGGACTCCGGCAAATGAAAATTGGTGATTAGCGCATCCACGGCGCGAATAGGCACGCCGGGGGTGATGAAGATGGCGGTTTCGCCACGGGCCGGGCGGATCACGCCACTTTCGTCTGCCACGCTCTCCAATGTGCGCACCGTGGTGGTGCCCACGCACACCACGCGCCCACCTCTTGCTCGTGCTTGGTTGATGCGGGCCGCCGCATTGGGTGTCACCTCGTACTCCTCGCTGTGCATGGTGTGTTCGGAAACTTCCTGTGCCTTCACGGGCCGGAAGGTGCCCAGACCCACATGGAGCAGCACCGGCACAATGTCGATGCCCCTACCGGCCACACGCTCCAGCAGTTCGGGCGTAAAATGCAATCCCGCCGTGGGCGCGGCCGCAGACCCGTCATGGGCGGCATACACGGTTTGATAGCGATCCCTGTCTTGCAGCGGCTCGTGGATGTAAGGCGGCAGCGGCATTTTACCCAACTCGTCCAAGGCCTCTTCAAACACGCCCTCGTACTGAAAGCGGACAACCCGCGCGCCTGCCTCCGTGTCCTGCAAGATGGTAGCGCGCAGCCTTCCGCCGCCGAACTCCAACACATCGCCCGGCCGAGCCTTGCGGCCTGGCCCCGCGAGGGCCTCCCAGGTATCCTTGCCCAGCCGCTTGAGCAACAGCAGTTCCACGGCTCCCCCGGTGCCCGCCCTGTTGCCCAGCAGGCGCGCCGGAATCACCCGGGTATCGTTGATCACCAGTGCGTCGCCCGGGCGCAGATAGTCTGTAATCTCCTGAAAGACCCGGTGCTCGATGGCGCCTGTGTCCCGATGATACACCAACAGCCGGCTGGAATCCCGCGGCTCCACCGGATGCTGGGCGATCAACTCCTGAGGCAGGTCGTAGGCAAAATCGGATGTCAGCACGTTGCTTCTCCTCTTGAAATAATGATGCCCGCGTCTTTTTGAATGTCAATGGCTCCGTCATTTGCGATCAAAGCTTTTACATACTCATGAAACGCCTGCACCCTGTCACCCACAATGATCTCGTTCACATTCCCCATCCCTTGGGACGACAGGATGTAGTCCACCAACGGTTTGGGCTGGGTCACATGCAAGCTGTCCTCATACCTTCTGACCTCAACGGAATCGAAAACCTGGGCCAACAAAGCCTTCCCGCTCTCCAAGCCAAACGCGTTGAGAATCGCATCCTGCGCAAAATCCATCCCAGGATCAAAATCGTGCAAAAGGCTGACAAGCTCTCTCATGTTATCCTTTCCGATGGAAGTTGCGTAAAAGACGCCATGGGGCTTGAGCACTCTCGCAACTTCCATAAGCGCCATACGGACATTGGGCACATGATAGAGCATGTGGTTTGCGATGACGATGTCAAACGCATCGTCAGAGAAAGGGATGCTTTGCGCGTCGATCACGGCATATGCGTCCACAAAGCCAAGCTCGGCTGTATTTTGCCGTGCAGCATCAAGCATTCCGGATGAAAAGTCAGACAGGGTCAGCTTAATTCCGTTTGGAACCAACTGGGCATTTTCTCTCCAAGTAGCGGCGTTCCCGCAGCCCAGCTCCAATACGGTTTGATTGGGTTTCAGCGCATAGTTTTGAAACACCCATTTTGTCCATCCAAGCTTGTTTGTGCTGAAAAGCTGGTGCAGCAACATGCGGCTGTTGAGGTTATCTGCCGTGCCATATTGCTTTTTCATCTCTTCCAGATTGTTTAAGTTGGTCATTTTATACCTCAAAGTGCAGTCTTGAATCTTTGCGCAAATGCGCTGTCGGCCTTTTCCGCAAAAAAGCGAGGCGTTGTATTTTCTGAAATGCCCAGAACCTCCGGTGTGGCAATCCAATGCACATATGGAGCAACCGGCAAACGATCTTTAACTTTTAGATGTCCCCCATCTCTTATAAGCAAACCATCTTCGGCAATTCGGTTGGCGTCAAAGTAGAAGCGCGCCCCGGCAATATATGGACTGTCGATATCCATTTCTATTTTGCCTTTTTGTTTTGATGCCGCTACTACTTCCGAAAATACTCCTCCATCCGAAAACATGATATAGTCGCTGTAATCGGACGGATCACCCAGCAGACGCCCGATAGGCGCCTCCTCCATGATGACACCCCGTGTTTTTAACACGTTCCATGATTTTAAGCAGCCGTCCTGCATAATCGACACATAACTCTCTTTTGTGGTAGTATGCACAAGCGCTTTCTGCTCATAAGGCCTTAGAAATCGATCGGCATAGCTGTGATTGCCATACAGAGACTGTGCCATTTCATAATCTTCTTTTGTCATCGCAAGGATCATATTTTTATTGTGCGCGGATTCGTATTGAATAAAATCGCATACTCGGTATGCCCAATCGAGATTTTCTTTCGTAAGAATCAATCGGAAAATCCCTTCCCTGCCTCCGCCTGTAAACAACTTAAAATCCGCGGTTTCTAGCAATTGCAGCATGATCCAATCGTCTGCATAGGGAAGATTGTTGTTATATGGATTGGCTGTTGTTTGATCAAAAGATTGATCCGCAAAGTAGATTTTCTTACTCATCCAGCAAACTTACCTGACCGCTGTTTTCCGCCGGCTTGGCAGGCATCGCAATCTTCATGTGCTCATAAGCGGCGGGCAGGCAAGTCCGGCCCCTGGGCGTGCGCATAATAAAACCTAACTGCAGCAGATAGGGCTCGTACACGTCCTCGATGGTCACGGCGTCCTCGCCGGTGGTGGCTGCCAATGTATCCAGACCCACCGGGCCGCCGCCAAACTTGGTCATCATGGCGGTGAGCACCGCCCGGTCGATCCTATCCAGCCCCAACGGGTCCACATCCAGCATGTCCAAGGCATCACGGGCAACTTCATAAGTGATGCGTCCCTCGGCCCGCACCTGGGCATAGTCCCGCACTCGCTTTAACATGCGGTTGACGATGCGGGGCGTACCCCTGGAGCGCCGGGCGATCTCGCGGATGCCTTCGGGATCGTGGGCGATGCGCAGCACATCCGCCGAGTTGCCCGCAATCACGGCCAGTTCCTCCACCGAGTACAGCTCCAAGCGAAACAAAATGCCAAATCGGTCGCGCAGGGGCGCCGAAAGCTGCCCAGCGCGGGTGGTGGCTCCCACCAAGGTGAATTTAGGCAGATCCAGGCGGATCGAGCGGGCGCTGGGCCCCTTGCCGATCATGATGTCCAACGCGTAATCCTCCATCGCCGGATACAGCACTTCCTCCACCGAGCGGGAGAGGCGGTGAATCTCGTCGATAAACAGCAAATCCCCGGCGGACAGGTTGGTGAGGATCGACGCCAGGTCGCCGGGCCGCTCGATGGCCGGGCCCGAGGTGATGCGTATGTTCTGCCCCATCTCCGCCGCTACGATGGTTGCAAGCAACGTCTTGCCCAGGCCCGGCGGCCCATAAAGCAGCATGTGATCCAGAGCGTCCTTGCGCCTGCGGGCGGCTTCCATGTAGATGCCTAGGCTGTCTTTGATGGGCTTTTGGCCGATGTAGCCGCGCATGGTCTTAGGACGAAGGGATTGTTCCACCTCATCGTCTTCTTCGCGATAGCCGGGCATGATCAAACGGTCGTCTTGCATGGTATTGTTCCTTTCTGCGAAAGGCGCTACTAATCATCCACTTGCCTAAAATCCTAAATCCATTACCACTTCTGTTCTGCCCTCATCCAGCCCGATGATGGCTGACTTGTCGGCAAAATTGTTTTTAGCTCAATAAAGGTATTTCAGTTCGGTATTCTTACTCACATCCAATGCGGACAGATTGTTAAAAGCACAAAAAAGCTCTCTCAGCGCTGTATTGTTGCTCACATCCAGCGTGGCCAGTTGATTGCCGGTAAAACCAAGTACTCGTAAATAAACATTATTGCTCACATCCAGCGCAGGAAGGATGTTACTATGGCAAAAAAGCACTTCCAACGCGGTGTTTTTGCTGACTTCCAGCGCTGTCAGCCGGTTACCGCTGCAGTCAAGGTGTATCAGCGCAGTATTGTGACTCACATCCAGGGTCGTCAGTTGATTGCCGCCGCAGCTAAGCCACTCCAGTGCGGTATTACGGCTCACATCCAGCATCGTTAGCCGGTTCGCTGAGCATTTTAGCCAAATCAGCATGGTGTTTTGGCTAAAATCCAATTCGGTCAGTTGGTTAGCTTCGCAAGAAAGCCTTTCCAGCGCGGTGAAGTATTCGATGCCTGTTAAATCAGCAATACCAAGCATATCCAGATCAAGAGAGGTAATCTCCGCCACGTCGTTTGTTGTGATATCCCCCTCCGGTTTACCAATTACTTCTCTCACCGCTGCTTCAAAGTACGGATCGGGGAATTGGATGACGGTATCGCCGATTGACAGAGCAGGGCTGCTGAACACAAGCAGCACTAACAGCATCACTGTGGCTATCAATAAAGTGTACAGGCGGTTTTGCATGACTTAGTGCCCCCCCAAACTCTTCAACGCCAGCATAATCAGCTGATTGGCAGTAGCATTCGGATCTTCGGCCAAACTCCGTGCCTGATTCACAGCGCGGGCGGCCTCGGCGCTGGTATACCCCAACGCCAGCAGCGCCTGGATGGCCTCTTGCTGGGCGTCGGAGGCCAGCGGCATGGCAGAGGTCTGCGTTCCCGATGTGGGCACGTCGCTTACCTCCATCTTGTCCTTGAGCTCCAGTACGATGCGCTGGGCGGTCTTTTTGCCGATGCCCGGCGCACGGGACAAGGCGGCCTCGTCGCCCATCGCAATGGCGAGAGTTAAATCACGTACCGGTAATGCGGAGAGCACGCCCAAGGCAGTCCGGGGCCCCACGCCGCTGATGCTGCACAGCTTCAAAAACATACTGCGTTCCTCCCGCGAGGCAAATCCAAAGAGCTCCATGGCGTCCTCCCGCACGCTTAAATGCGTATAGCAGCGGAAGAGCTCCTCGCCGGAGGGAGCGGCCGCCACCGTACCCGCCGAGCAGAGCAGCAGGTAGCCCACGCCCCCGGCTTCGATCACCAACTCACCCTGTCGCCTTTCGGCTACCCGGCCTTCGATAAAAGCGTACATAAAACCTCCTATACAGGCTGGCGCATTTCCATCCATTCTGACTTTAGCAGCCGGTACCCCACGCGATCCTTCATGCGTCCGTCGTGCCATTCACAAGCCCGCAACTCCGCTTCACGTATCATACCACATTTTTGCATCACACGCTCGGAACCAGCATTGTCTTTGATGCATCCGCAGGACATCCGAAACACGCCGTTTTCTTCAAAGGCAAATCGAATGACCTCAGTTAACGCCTCGGATACATACCCTTTCCCCCAGAAAGCTTCATGTGCAAAATATCCAACATCCACCAGCTTTCCGGCAGGAGTGAAGTCATGTACCGTATAGCCGATTTCACCGATAAGCGCTTTGGTTTCCTTGCTTTCGATGCGAAAATAATACTTTGTTCGCTGTGGATTTTGAATATCATCCATTGCATTTTGCAGGTTGATTCGAGAATCCTCGATGGAAGTGGTTTGGACGTCCTGAAGGTAGTACATCACGTCAGGGTTACTCAGCAGCAGATGATGGGTGGGCAGATCTTCGAGAATGTGATCGCGAATGATGGTTCGTTTTGTTTCGAGATATACCATTTTGCTTCTCCTATAACAAAACCTTCAAATTGCGGGGCAATACCTCTTTGAAGAACCGCAGGCTGCCCAAGGGTTCCATTTGCTCCTGGGACAGTTCGCCCCGCAAAAACGCCTGGGTTTCCTGTTCGTCGTAGGCCGCCACCGTCCTTGCCGCCAGGAAGGCCCGGTTTTGCGGGCAGGTGTGCTGGCATGCGGTGCAGCCCACCAGCGCGTTATGCCAATCGGCCTGCACCCACTCGGGGAACGCTCCGGGCGGTTCGTTGAGCATGGTCAGGCAGCAGTCGGCGTCGATCAGGTCATTTTTATGGGATAATGCGCCGGTGGGGCAACTCTCCACACAAATGCCGCAATCCCCGCATATTTCCATCGGCTCCAGCGGAAAAAAGCAGCCGGAATCCCATGGAAGATCGCTATAAAATGCCGAAAGATTCAAAAAGCTGCCCATGCCGTCCACGTACACTGTGTTGTTGCGCCCCAACGTCGCCAGCCCGGAGCGAACGGCCAGGGGTTTGAGAGGCAATCCTTTGGCAACGGCAACATTGCAGCCCTCCGCCTGAGCGGCCTCGGACAACTTTGCGTATGCCAATGCCCCGCTCTCCTCAAAATCGATATAGGAGGCCGGTACAACCACACTCCGTTTTATGCCGTCCACGGTAAAATCGACGGCAGTGGGGGGACTGGGAAACGCTACGACTAACACCGAGCGGGCGTCAAAACACAGGTCGTCCGGGGACTCAAAGCGATAATACGGGGCTGTATCGATCCCCCGCCGGTCAAAGTCCTGTTTCACATCGGCAAGCCGGTCTATGGAAATACCGGACAGCCGTCCGCCAAGCGTCTCCACAACCTCTTGAAGAGCTTTAATGCGCATCTTGTTCTCTCCCTCACTTCATGCGGAATCTCTCCGCCGCCACCCCGGTATGGGCGTGGGTGATAGCCACGGCCAGGGCGTCGGCGGCGTCGTCCGGCTTGGGGGTCTCAGTTAGGCTCAACAGCACCCGCACCATGTGCTGCACCTGCTGCTTTTCCGCCCTGCCGTAACCCACCACCGCCTGCTTAACTTGCAGAGGCGTATACTCGTACACATGCTCATTCTTTTCCACTACTGCCACCAGAGCCGCGCCCCGGGCGGCGCTCACCATCATGCCCGTGGTTACGTTCTTGGCAAAAAACAGCTCTTCGAAGGCAACCTCGTCAGGTTCGTAGGTTTGCATCAACTGGCGCACACCCAAAAAGATGCTGCGCAGGCGGCTGGGCAGCGCTTGTCCCGGCGGCGTGCCCAGCGTTCCGTACTGCAGCAGCTTCAATTTATTTCCTTCGTTTTGAATCACGCCCCAGCCTAAGGTGGCCAGGCCCGGATCGATACCTAAAATTCTCACCGCTACTTCTTGGGAGGCCGCCGCAAGTAGGCCGGCACATCGGGCGTGAACCCACGGGGTTCCTCTTCCTCGGGCTCGGTATCCAAAGCAAATGGCGACTGCCCTTGGGCGACAGGAGCTACCTGAGCCGCCGCCTTTTGGAAGGGGGAGGTGCGGGGCGGCGGCGCGCGGCCTGTGTTGATAAAGGAGGGCAATTCGTCGTCCACGGGGGAAAGATTGGACGGGGGCGTTTCCGCAGGCGATGTCATGGGTTCGATCACAGGCGTGTAGCTGGGATCGTAACGGGAGAAAGTAGGCGTGGGCACGGGGGCAGGTTCCTGCAACGGCGGATACTCCTCCTCCACCGGCAACAACGGCGTCCCGGTTAATGTAGGAGGCGGCGTATGAATCAGCGAAGCCGAGGGCGGGTAGGGCGACTGGGAGGGCGGATAGGCCATACGCTCACGCTTGACCTGAGGCTTGGGCGGGAACTGTATCTTTTCAAAACCGGTGGCGATGACGGTGATCCGCACCTCATCCTTTAAGTTCTCGTCGATGCCGGCGCCAAAGATAATGTTGGCGTCGCCGTCAGCGGCCTGCATCACCATTTGGGCGGCCTCGTTGATGTCGATGATGCTCATGTCCTCGCCGCCGGTGATGTTCATCAGCACCGAACGGGCCCCGTCGATAGAGGTCTCCAGCATGGGGCTGGCGATGGCGTTCTTGGCGGCGTCCACCATGCGGTTTTCGCCCTTGCCCACGCCGATGCCCATATGGGCCATGCCGCCGGACTCCATCACGGTCTTTACGTCCGCAAAGTCCAGATTGATGAGGGCCGGCACGGCGATAAGATCGGATATACCTTGAATGCCTTGGCGCAGCACGTCGTCCGCGATGCGGAAGGCTTCAAGCATGGTGGTACCTTTGGTGGCTACTTGCAGCAGGCGGTCGTTGGGGATCGCCACCAGGGTGTCCACCCGCTGCTTGAGCTCGGCGATGCCGCTCTCGGCATTTTTCATGCGCTGCTTGCCTTCAAACAAAAAAGGTTTGGTGACCACGCCTATGGTCAAACAGCCTAGGTCCCGGGCAATTTCCGCCACGATGGGCGCGGCGCCGGTACCAGTGCCTCCGCCCATGCCGGCGGTTACAAATACCAGATCGGCCCCTTTGAGGGTCTGCGCGATGTCCTCGCGGCTCTCTTCGGCGGCGCGGCGGCCGATGTCGGGCACAGCCCCCGCTCCCAGGCCCTTGGTAAGTTTCTCGCCGATTTGCAGTTTGTGCTGCGCCCGGGAGAGCATGAGCGCCTGCCTGTCCGTATTGACGGAAACAAACTCCACGCCCCGCAACCCTGCGTCCACCATTCGGTTCACCGCGTTGTTGCCCGCCCCTCCGCAGCCGACCACCCGTATGGTTGCGTATGAGTTCTGCTCCACTTCAAATTCTAGCACAGACGATCCTCCTTTTGTTTATCAGCCTCGAACGATTTTTCGGAAGAATCCGGACACCTTGGTGAGGGGCGTCAGCGCCTCCTCTTGGGATTCCAGGGAACCAAACACCAGGTCGATCAGCCCCAGGGCGCTGGAGTAGATGGGGCTGTTGAACTTAGCCGCCTTGGGAGAAGGAGCGCGCACCGTGCGCCCCAACTGAGACGATAAATAGGAACGGCCGCCGGGCATCATAGCCAACCCGCCGCCGGTTAGGTAGATGTTGCTCCAATTGTCTAGGGGCACGCCGCAGTGATCCAGGCAATCCCGGATGTACTCGCTGATCTCATCCACCCGCGGTTCCAGCACCCGGGCAACTTCCTCCCGCTTGGGTTGGCCTGCCACAGGCCGCACTTCCGCCACGTCGGCGCCGGAGGGCTGGAAGGAGTAGCCGCGCTTGATCTGTTCCGCCTGGGTCATGTTTACTTCCAGGCCGAAGGCTAGATCGGCGGTGATATGCCCGCCGCCCACGGCGATCACCTTTTGAAAGACCAGAGCATCCCCTTCCACGATCATCACTTCGGTGGACAGATACCCCACGTCGATGAGCACCGCGGTGCGGTCCCGCTCCTCGGGCGGTAAAAAGAGCAGCGCCTGCCCCACCGAGGAGGAGAAGAAACCGTTGAGCGTCAGATTCATGGCCTGTATGCGCCGCGACAGATCTGAAAGGAAAAACTCGTCGGCCACAATAAAGGAAACCAGGGCCCGCAAACTGCTGCCCTTCAGGCCGATGGGCTCCATGGTTTTTTTGCCTTCGTCTACGGTAAACCAAGCCGGGCTGCGGTGGATGATCACGCCCCGGATGGGCTGTATCTCCTCGGTGGCCTGAGCGAATACGCGCTCCACATCGTGCAGGGTCACACGGGGGTCGGCGCCCTGCAGCGTCACCGACGCTTCGATGGCGTATACCCGGCAGAACTCGCCGGGCACGCCGACAAACACGTCGCGAACCTGGCGGTGCGCCTGGGCTTCCGCGGCGGTGATGGAGTTGCGGATCGCCTGATCCACCAGCTCGTCCGCCGCGTTCCAGTAACCGTCCAAAAATCCGTCGTACGCGATGGTGCCTGCGCCGATGATATCACAACGGTGATAACTGCCGCTTTCCGCGATAAACGTAACGATCTTCGAAGTACCGAAGTCGATCGCGGCGGCCAAGTTCTTCATAATCGTGCAGTCCCCCGTTCTGTCGCAAAAAGAGAGCGGCCTTCAAAAAAGTAACATTGGGAAATATACACATACCCGTATACATGATTATAACCTTTTTATGCGTCACATGCAATAAGCTTTCCAAAAAACAGTGACGTTTCGTGCGTTTTTCGTCCGTCTTTACCGCAGATAATGACGATTGGGCATGGCATTATCTTCCCGCAGGCTCGCTTGCGACCGTCATAGCGTCAATGGCGGACTGGTACTCGGGCTCCCTTGCCTCCAGATAGTCGGCGGTATAGGGCACCGACACGTCCAACAACCCGGTATACACACCCATGTCTTTGAGCCGCTCCAGCACGGCGCGCATCATGCCGATTTTGAGCTCCATCTGCTCACTGTCGCCCAACTCTACGATCAGCCCTTCCTTTGTAACCAAATACAGGTTATCCAGATTTGCCACATTCAATTCAGATACACGTGCGGTCACCATTTGCAATTCCAGTTCTTTTAATATCTCATTCATGGCCATCAACTGGGCGGGAACCTTCACCGTCACCGGCTGCCCCTCGTCGTCCCCCAGCACGTCCATGCCGGTGACCACGGGCACCTGCAGCGCGGGATCCAACGTTCCGTCCACGCCCAGCACCACGTTGATCTCGTCCACCAGCACAAAAAAACCGTTCCGGGACAGGGCGGCACGGGGGGCGCGCTCCCGCACATGGAGGATCAGTGTGTCGGGATAATCCACGTAGATGGACTCCAGCAGCAAAAAGCACTCTCCCTGCAGGTTGAAGGCAATTTGCTGTTGATCCAGCGCAAAGATGTTTTGCCCATGGCGCAAGCCGGCCCAATCCGCCACCTGCTGGCTGGTATAGCGGGCCGTTCCTTCCACCCGCAGATTGCGCAACACAAATACGCCCCTTTGCAAGAGCAGCACGCCGATCACCGTAGCCAGCAATACCACCACGGCGGCGATCCGCCCCGGATACCGCACCAGGCTTGTCCGTTCATACCTTATCACTTTGAATACCTCCAACCAGTGTCAATTACGTGTCCGCCACCCACTCGCCCACACCTGCCGTTGAAGGGCGGGCGATCAATGATCGCCCCTACAAAGACGGCATGGCATTTTCTGCAGGGGTGCACATTGTGCGCCCGTCCCGCCGCAGCGGTGGAGGGATTCCGCACCTATGCCGTATCGCACAACCGGCGGATATCCGCGCCTAAACCGGCCAGCATGCGCTCCAACGACGCATACCCACGGTCGATCAGCTGCACCTCTTCCACGATCGTTGTGCCCTCCGCGCTCAGAGCGGCCAGCACCAGCCCCGCTCCTCCCCGCAGGTCCCGGGCGGCGACACGGGCCCCGTGGAGCCTATCCACGCCGCGTATCACCACCGTGCGATCGTGCAACACGATATCGGCGCCCATGCGGTTGAAGTCGCCGGCGTGGGCAAAGCGGTTCTCAAATACGTTCTCGGTGATCACGGTGGTGCCCACAGCCGTAGCGGAGAGGGCAAGCATCTGCACCTGCATGTCGGTGGGAAAACCCGGATAGGGCAGGGTTTGCAGCTGACCGAAGCTGCGCAGGCGCCCGGGGGCGCGCAGTTCGATGGTGGATAAGCTGTGGCGAATCTCACAGCCCATGTCCCGCAGCTTGCTGATTACCGCCACCAAATCCGGTGCGTGGGCGTTGTCCAGAGTGATTGCCCCACCGGTGACCGCAGCGGCAGCCAGCAGCGTACCCGCCACGATGCGGTCCGGGATAGGCCGGTAACACACGCCGTGGAGCTTTTTGACCCCTACGATGTGGATGCTGTGGGTACCAGCGCCGCTCACCCTCGCCCCCATGGCATTCATAAAGCGCTGCAAGTCCACGATTTCCGGTTCCCTCGCCGCATTGTGTATCCAGGTGGTTCCGGGCGTCAGGGCCGCCGCCATCATCACATTTTCGGTGGCGCCCACGCTGGGGTAATCGAAGTGGATCTCGCCGCCCCGCATGCCAGAACCGTCGCAATGGATCTGCCCGCCTTCTTCTTGAAAGGTGACGCCCATGGCGGCCAATCCCTTCAGGTGCAGGTCGATGGGGCGCATGCCGATCTCGCAACCTCCCGGATGGGACACCGTAGCCTTGCGGAACCGCCCCAGAATCGGCCCCATCATAAAGATCGAAGAACGGAGCTTCTTGGCCAGTGTTTCGGGCATCACCCAGTCCTGCATACCGGCGGTGTCGATCACCGCATCCTCGCCTATCCGCTGGGTCCGGCAACCCAGGGTGCGCACGATGTCGAGCATGTTGTCGGCATCGGCGATGCGGGGGCAGTCCATGATGGTTACCTGGCTGTCCGCCAAGATAGAAGCCGCCATGATGGGCAGTACCGCGTTCTTTGCGCTATGTATGGCGATGGCTCCTGCTAAGGGTTTTCCTCCCCGCACTTCAAAAAACTCCATGGGGGCACCTCCACAAGCTTTGATGCCTTACCCTATGCTTGTGGATGGATTATGTGAAAACGCTACAGTATGTTCTGGCCGTAGCGGGATACGTTGAGCAGGATACCTACCGCCGCCATCAGGATGCTGATGGAGGTGCCCCCGGCGCTAAAGAAGGGCAACGGCAGCCCGGTGGTGGGCAACAGCCCGGTGACCACGCCTACATTGATGAATACCTGCACGCCAATCATGCAGGTGATGCCCGCCGCCAGCAAACATCCGTGCCGGTCTGGGCACCGCAGAGCTACGCGCATGCCTAAGAACACAAACATACCAAACATCGCCAGCACCGCCACACAGCCCACCCAGCCTAAATCCTCGCCTACGATGGCGAAGATAAAGGCGGACTCCGGGTAGGGTAGAAAAGCGAACTTCTGCCGGCCCGCGCCTAGCCCCTGGCCAAAC
>Ga0123353_10001933_pt1 | contig 25509 bp, 21 predicted proteins | sample TergutLab28metaG_3_FD_92763 | JGI IMG/M metagenome (GOLD analysis project Ga0123353, IMG submission 92763) | Labiotermes labralis P3 segment gut microbial communities from Petit-Saut dam, French Guiana - Lab288 P3 | ecosystem: Host-associated > Arthropoda: Insects > Digestive system > Gut ...
CATCAGCGGCAGGCCGATATCCAGCATGTCGTTGGCGGGCCGCGCGGAGATCACCCTGTCGTTGCCCAGCTTCTCCCGGGTATAGTGGAAGAAGTCGCCGTAGGCCTGTTTCTTATAGCGGGTCCAGGAGACCAGGCCCTTGCTGTTGCGGGGCGGCAGCAGCTTGAACATGTGGATATCCGCGCCGTCCACCTTCCAGCCGTCGATGCCCATGTCCAGAACATTGTCCATCTGCCCGTGCCACCACGCCACGGCCTCCGGGTTGTCGTAGTCGATGAAGGCCCCCGTGCCGGCCCACCACTTCACCGTTTTGCCGCCATTGAGGAAATAGCCCTTGTCGTAGGCCTCCTGGAAGTTGGAGTCCTCCTCGTTGATGACGCTGGTGGCCCAGATCATCACCCGCACGCCCATATCGTGGAAGCGCCCTATATATTCCTCCAGGTCGGGGTATCGCTCCGGGTCGGGGATGAAGTTATTGACCCCGGTGGACCAGGGGCGGTCGATGATGACCGCGCCCACCGGGATGCCCAGTTCGATGTACTCCTCCACCATCTCCATGATGGATTCCTGGGTGCCCTCGTTTTCCCACACCCAGTGCGTATGGACCCAGACGGGCCAGTCGGGCGGTGCCAGGCTTGGCGCGGGCGTGCGGAACGCGCCCGCCAGCCCCCCGCCGGAAAAAACGCTCGTGAAGAACACGACGGCGGCCGTGACGGCGCGGGAGAGCGGGTAAAGGACAGTATAAAGCATGAGGCGGCCTCCTTATTATTTCATGATGGTTGAAGCTATTGTAACATACCCTGCCGGGAAAAGCAACCTATTTTCCGGCGTGTCAATCGACTCTTCGGCAATTTACGGCGCAGAAGCTTGCGAAAACCGTCAGGATCGCCCTCAATGGAGCGAAGCGGAATGACTGGGGGAGATGCCGCCGCCCCGAAGGGGCATGTTTGGCGGCAGAGGGGGTAAAAAAAGCATTATATTGCGGAGGAGTAGATTTCCATGCGGCGCGGGGATTGCAAACGGCGCATGTGTGTGGTATACTAAGCAAGACTATGGAAGAACACAGCGCAAGCGAAGCGTCTCCTGCGGGAGCCGCTGCCCGCCGCAGGCGCAAGGAGGAACCGCTATGCTTCTGCACATCTTCGGCACCTGCTCCGGGACGGAGCCCTACCCCGGGCGGCATCACACCGCCTTCGCCTTCGAGCATGGCGGGCGGCTCTACTGGTTCGACGCCGGGGAGGGCTGTGCCTATACCGCCCACACCATGGGCGTGGATCTCACGCGCCTGCGCAAGGTGGTCATCTCCCATCCGCACATGGACCATGTGGGCGGGCTGGGGAACCTGTTCTGGACAGTGCGCAAGCTGGCGGGCATGGGCTTTGCGCCGCGCAGCCGCGAGATCGATCTGTTCGTCCCAGACCTGCGTTGCTGGGAGGGCGCCCTGCTGACGCTGAGCACCGCCTGGGAGAGCTTCGGAACCCATTTCACCGTCTGCGCGCGTAAATACGCGGACGGCCCGCTCTTCGAGGACGAGGACTTTCGCGTGACGGCGCTGCACAACCGCCATATGCCCCACGACGAGGGGACGCCGTGGCGCTCCTTCGGGTTTCTGATTGAGTGCAGCGAGCCAAAGGCTCGTACAGAAAAGCGCGTGGTCTATTCGGGCGATACCAAATCCGTGGAGGATTTCGCGCCGCTCATGGGCGGCTGCGACCTGCTGCTGATGGAGAGCGGGCACCATCACCCGCCGCAGGTGGCGCGGGAGCTGCTCGCCCGGGGCATTTTCCCCGGGACACTGGCGTTTCTCCACCACGGGCGCGACATCCTAGACCGCTATGACGAGCAGGTTCAGGCGCTGGATGCTATCGCCCCCGGTCGCTGGCGCATCCTGGAGGACGCCACAACCCTGGAGGTCTAAATTACCGCCGCTCCACGTTCACACCGGCAATCCCGCTGGGGTATTCGCCGATGCTGTAATATTCGATCCCGCTTTCGCCGAACACGGCCACGATCCCTCCGAAGTCGCCGGTGCACATCATGCGCTCCGCGCCGGCCCTGCCGTAGCGGCGCAGCACGCTGACGCTCCCCCCGCCGGGCCCGCTGGTGACGACCACCGTATGCGGCCGCAGGGTGGAGACGAATTTCGATGTGCTGGAGCCCTCGTGCCCGTGGTGCGGGGCCTTGACCAGGTCCACCCGGCCGATCTGCGGGGCCAGGCGGGTTTCGTCGCCGCCGAGGTTGTTCATGTCCCCCGCGAGGAAGGCGCGCAGCCCCCCGCATTCCACCAGCACGCCCATGGAGTTGTCGTTCTCGTCCCCGGAGCCCCTGGACGGATCCTCGTCATATTCGCCGTTGAAAATCGTGATCTGAAATTTGCCCAGCGAGAAGCTTTCCACGGGCATGTCCTGGTGCAGCGGCACGCTCCGCACAGCCAGCGCGTTGATCATCTGGTCGTAGACCTCCTGGTTGTCCCAGCCCAGCTCGTAGCCCTTCTTATACGCCGGGTCGTAGCGCTTGAGGTAGGCCCGGCCCACGGCGATATCCGGATCCAGGAGTAGGGTATCGAAGCCGCCGATGTGGTCCGAGTGGGCGTGGGTGCCCAGGATGAAGTCCAGTTGCCCGCCCGTCACCCGCTTGACATAGTCCAGCACGTAGAGCTCAAAGCCGTCGAAGGCCAGCGAGGGGTCGTTTTTCAGGTTGTCGCTGTCCTCCGCCGCGTCGATCAGGGCGAACAGGCCGCCGCTTTCCAGCAGGATCGCGTCGCCGCCTGCGGTATTCAGGAAGTGGATCGCGGTCTGCCCGCTGGCGGGCCGGTAGGGCCCCAGGCCCTCCCGCGTCAGGTACTTCGTGCCGTCGCCCACCAGCGAGAGAACCAGCACGGCGGCCGCCACGGCCACGAGTGTCCCGGCGCCCGCGATCACCGCGCCCGCCTTCACGGCCTGTTTGGCCATGCCCAGCAGCAGCAGCGCCAGCAGGGCGAGAATCTGCACGGCGCACAAGGGGAGCGCCACCTGGGCCGCCAGCACGGCGCCCCCGTGGGCCACGTTGTTGATAATATAGGACACGCCGATGAGCGCGCCCAGGAACACCGCCAGGGAAAGCGCGGATTTCCACGCGAGGGGCAGCGCCCCGCGATCACCGCGCGCCCAAAGCGCGGCGGCCGTCAGCAGGATGACCCCTATAGACAGCGCCACGATCGTGAGGGGATAAACCTGCGGGTTCCAGCGCACGAAGACGTCATAGTACCAGGCCATGGCGGCGGCCAGCCCCGCGCCCAGGCCCAGGGCGGCAAGGGTTTGCAATGCGTTGCGGCGTTTTGCGTTTTCCATATGAACCTCCTCAGATGATCGGATTGAGATGATCTTTATGGATAGTATACAACAGCGCCCGCAAAAACGCAAGGGGCAAGAGCAAGAAAGGGTGACGCGAATGGAAACACAAATCTTTGATATACGGGGCATGCACTGCGCGGCCTGCGCCCAGCGGATTGAAAAGATGGTGGGGAAGCTGCCAGGCGCCGGATACGCCGCGGTGAACCTGGCAAGCGAAAAGCTGTTCGTGGAATACGACGGCGCGGCGCTGGCCCCCGCCTCCATCCGGCAGGCCGTGGCGAACATCGGGTTCGAGGCGGTGATCCCGCAGGCCGCCGGCGCGGACCGGACATGGAAGCAGAAGGAAATAGGGGTCCTATGGATCAAATTCGCCGTCGCCGCCGCGTTCTCCCTCCCACTGCTCTACATCGCGATGGCCCCTATGCTCGCAGACGCCCTGCCCGGCGCGGAGGCGCTGCACCACATGATGGCGCACAGCCCCCTCGCCTACGCCCTGGCGCAGCTGCTGCTGGCGCTGCCCCCCGTGTGCGCCGGGTATCGGTTCTACACCGGCGGCCTGCGGGCCCTCCGGCGGCGCAGCCCCAACATGGATACCCTCATCGCCCTGGGCACGGCCGCCGCCATGCTGTACAGTATCTATAACACCTGGCGGATCGCGCAAGGGCACTTCGCGGCGGTGGATTCCCTCTACTTCGAGTCCGCGGGGATAATCGTCACGTTGATCCTGCTGGGGAAATCCCTGGAAGCGGTCTCGAAGGGCAGGACCGGGGAGGCCATCAAAAAGCTCATGGGGCTCGCGCCGAAGACCGCCGTCGTTCTGCGCGGCGGCACTGAAAGGGAGATTCCCGTCGAGCTGGTGGGGATCGGCGATACGATTCTCGTGAGGCCCGGCGCGTCCATCCCGGTGGACGGCAGGGTGACCGGGGGGCACACGGCCATGGACGAATCCATGCTCACGGGCGAGAGCATGCCGGTGGATAAGCGGGCGGGCGACCCGGTTTACGCCGCCACCCTGAACACCACCGGCACGGTGCAGTTCGTGGCCGAAAGGGTCGGCGCGGATACCGCCCTGGCGCGGATCATCCAGCTGGTGGAGGACGCGCAGGGCTCCAAGGCCCCCATCGCGGCGCTGGCCGACAAGGTCTCCGGCGTGTTCGTGCCGGCGGTGTGCGCCGCGGCGCTGCTTTCCGGGGCCGCCTGGCTCATCGGCAGCGGGGACATCTCTCTCGCCCTGACGATCTTCATTTCCGTCCTCGTCATCGCCTGCCCCTGCGCGCTGGGCCTGGCGACGCCCACGGCCATCATGGTGGGCACGGGCAAGGGGGCCGAGCACGGCATCCTCATCAAGAGCGGCCGGGCCCTGGAGACCGCCCACGCGATCGACACGATTGTCTTCGACAAAACGGGGACCATCACACAGGGCAGGCCGGAAGTCGTCGAGGTGTCGGCGGCCGGGGGGGAAGACGCGGGGGAATTGCTGCGGCTTGCCGCCTCCCTGGAGCGCTATTCCGAGCACCCTATCGCGAAGGCAGTCTGCGGGCACTATGAGGGCGAATACCTGGATGTCCGGGAGTTCAGGGCGATCGTGGGGCAGGGCGTGGAGGGCTATATAGACGGCCGTCACGTAAGGATCGGCAGAGGCATCGAGATATTCGCAGACGGGGCGTACAAGGGGAAAATTACCGTTTCCGATACTCCGAAGCCGGGCAGCGCGGCCGCCGTGGCGCGCCTGAGGGAAATGGGGATCGAAGCGGTGATGATCACCGGCGACAGCCTGCAAACGGCGCGGAAAATCGCCGCGCAGGTTGGCATCGAAAAGGTGCTCGCCGAGGTGCTGCCGGGGGACAAGGCAGAGGAGGTCAGAAAGCTGCAGGCCGGGGGCCGCCGGGTGGCCATGGTGGGCGACGGAATCAACGACGCCCCGGCCCTCGCGCAGGCGGATATCGGCATCGCCATCGGCTCCGGCACGGACGTGGCTATAGAAAGCGCGGATATCGTCCTGATGCGCTCCGATTTGGCAGACGTCCCCGCCGCGATTGAGCTGAGCCGGAGAACCGTGCGCACCATCCGGCAGAATCTCTTTTGGGCCTTTGGCTACAATGTGGTGGGCATCCCCGTCGCGGCGGGGCTCCTCCACCTGTTCGGCGGGCCACTGCTCAGCCCCATGATCGCCGCCGCCGCCATGAGCCTTTCCAGCGTGTCGGTTCTGGCCAACGCGCTGCGGCTGAAACGCTTTAAGACAGGCAAGTGAGGCCTTTACAAAGGCCGCCGCATGTGATACAATGGAGGCACAAAATGAAAGGAGTGCTGGCTATGGGCGCAGTCGCGAAAATTTTCTCCCCATTGGTTTCGATTTTGGTTCTCATGGGCATGTTCACGGGGCTGTATAACCCCCGGATGGAGGCCTTCGTTCCGGGCAAGGCGGCCGTACAGGAGGCCGACATAGAAAAAATGGCCCTCATCGAAGACGGCGCGAGCGAATACGGCATCGTCGTCGGGGAAAACGCCATCCCCGCGGAGCGCACGGCGGCGGAGAAGCTGCAGGGCTTCCTCAAACAAATCAGCGGCGTGGAGCTCCCCATCGCAAGCGGCGGCGGCGCATTTGAGAAGAAGATCGTCATCGGCATAGAGGAAGGCCTGGACGCCGAAGGCTTCGCCATCCGTACGCAGGGCGGAGACATCGCCATCATGGGCGGCGGGCCACGGGGCGTGCTCTATGGGGTATACGAGTTCCTGCAAAAATTCCTGGGCTGCCGCTGGTACTCGGGCGACATCGTGGTGATCCCGGAGAGCGATACTGTCATGGTGCCGCAGGAGATCGACCTGAGCGAGCAGCCCGCCTTTATCTACAGGAACCCCACCACCGTGCGCAGGCTCACCACCGAGGACGTGGACTACTGCCTGGCCAACAAGGTCAACGGCGTGCAGGCGGTGGAGGACGAGCGCTACGGCGGCATGGTGCGCTATCCCATCTACCACGCCGGCGAGGAAATCATGCCGACGAGCGAGTATTTCGACGAAAAGCCCTACCTGTACGCCCAGAGGGAGGACGGGCAGCCCTTCGGCGGCTACACCAACCCCTGCCTGACGGAGCCGGAGGTGCTGGAGATTTATGTCAGCTACGCCCTGGAGCGCCTGGCTGAAGAACCGGACCTGCTGTGCATGTCCATGGGCCTCAACGACAGCGGCGACGTCTGCCAGTGCCGGCGCTGCAGGGATGTCTACGCCGTGGAAAACGGCAGCGTGAGCGGCACCTACATACGTTTCCTCAACGCCGTGTGCGAAAGGCTGGTTGAAGCGGGCTACCCCGACGTGAAGGTATCGGGCTTCGGCTACGCCGTCACGGAGGTGGCTCCGGTGACGAAAGCCCACGAAAACGTGGTGATTTTCTTCTGCGCCATCGGCATGTGCTATGTCCACAGGGCAGGGGAGTGCACCCAGGAGGAGACGCGGCTGACCTTCGACGTCCAGTTCCGGGGCTGGGCCGACGTGTGCGGTCACATAGCGATCTACGACTACCCCCTCACCTACGACCACTACGGGATCCCCTATCCCATCTGGAACGCCCAGGCCTCCTACATCAAATTTTACAGCGAAAACAACGTGTTCGGGCTGCTCAACTGCTCCAATTGCACGGACGACGTGAATTTTTACGTGATGACGGGCTGGCTGTGCGGCAAGCTGCTGTGGAACCCCGACGCCGACCTGGACGCGCTGTATGAGGAGTTCCTGCCCCTGTATTACGGAGAGGGCTGGCGCTATATCCGGGAATACATCCGTCTCACCTCCGACGAGCTGACGGGCCAGACCATCGGCGGCGTGGAGCAGCATACCCGGTGCCAGAAGGGCTCCACCACCCTCGGCAACCTGGTCGTGACCAACAACCAGGCGAAGTATATCGACGCGCTGTGGGCGAAGGCAAAGGAGCGCACCGGAGCGGCGGGGCAGGAGGCGCAGCTTACGAATATCCGGCGCGCCGAGGTCTCCTGGCGGGTATGGAAGGCCGATAATTTCCGGGGAGAATTCCGGGTTTTTCGCATCCCCGGCACGCGCATGAAGAGCAACGCGCAGTTGTTCGAGGACATATGGGCGCTGGGCGTGACGCAGCACGACGAGGGCTGCGGCTATGTCAGCCTGGACGATTTCAACGAGCTGGGGCTGAAGGTCCTCGGCCCGAAATACTGGTCCTGGCGGCAGATCGGCCGGGACTACGAGGGCAAAATTCACAATGTGTGGCAGATGCTGCGGGCGTTGGTGAGCTGATACGCATTCGTGGTTAAGTCAATTGCATAGCGACAAAAAACCGGCCGCGTGCATGCGCGGCCGGCTTTCATTTATACACTTTCTTCACCCTCTTCGCCTGCGCCACATCTCCTGCGTCCAGTCCATGGCCTTCCGGTTGGCCTTCCCCAAAAAGCCGTGGATGTGGTAGCTGAAATAGAGCAGCGGCAGATAGAAGAAGGCGCTGCGGTTGATCAGGCTTGCCAGACTGAAGAAATCGCCGAAGAACAGGAAGACCGCCGCGAGCCCCGCGGCGAGGATCGGCAGCGTGATTTTCGCCGCTTTGTCGTAGGGCTTCGCGATCACGAGCAGCAGGTAGAAGCCCACCGCGCCCATCAAAAAGGCCACCATAGTGGAGGATTCCGCCAGGGTCAGCTTGAACAGCATGCTCGCCAGCTGCAAATACAGAGTATTGAACACGATTGTCAGCGCCGCCGGGATGGAGTGCTCCACGATGTTCGCGCCCAGCCGGTTGGCCGGCTTTCGGTAGTTGGCCTGCAGCGCCAGCAGGAAGGACGGAATGCCCACGGTGAACGCGCTCACCGGCGTCAGCTGCAGGGGCGAGAAGGGGTAGGGCGCGGGGATGAAGACATACAGGATGGAGAGCAGCACGGAGTACACGGTCTTCACCATGTAGAGGGAGGACACCCGCTCGATGTTGTTGATGACCCTGCGCCCCTCCTGCAGGACGTTCACCATGGAGGCGAAATTGTCGGAGAGCAGCACGAAATCGCAGGCGCTTCGGGCGGCGTCGCTGCCGCCCACCATGGCCACGCTGCAATCCGCCTCCCGCATGGCCAGGATATCGTTGACGCCGTCCCCGGTCATGCACACGGTGTGCCCGTTTTCCTGCAGGCCTCGCACCAGCGCCTGCTTCTGCGGCGGCGTCACGTGTCCGAATACGGTGTATTCCTCCGCCAGCGCCGCGTAGTCCTCCTCCTCGTCCGCCAGGCGCATGTCGAAGGCCTTTTCGGCATTTTCCAACCCCGCGCGCAATGCCACGGCGCTGACGGTCCTGGGGTTGTCCCCGGAGATCACCTTGAGCGCGACGCCCTCCCGCGCGAAGAACGCAAAGGTTTCCGCCGCGTCCTCCCGCAGCTGATCCGACAGCAGCAGCAGGGCGGCGCAGCGCAGCTGGCCCGGGAGCGCCGTGTCTTCCCCCACGGGGGCTTCCCTTATAGGGAAGGGGGAGAACGCCAGGCACAGCACGCGCAGGCCCTGGGAGGCGCAGCGGTTGGCCAGCTCCAGGCTCGGCCCATCCTGCGGGGAAAGCAGCACGTTCGGCGCGCCGAGGATATAGCTGCCCCCCTCCAGATAGGTCGCGCCGCTCCATTTCCGGTCGGAGGAAAAGGGGACGGCGGTCTGGGGAATCCAGCTCGCGCTTTCGCCGAAGGTCTCCCGCAGCAGCGCGGCGGTGGCGTTGCTGTCCTTCAGCGTGCCCATCAATTCCGCGATCGCCTGCTCTATATTTTCCCGCGCCGCGCCGTTTTGCGGCTCCATGCGCTCAAAGGCGAGGTTGCCATCCGTGATGGTGCCGGTCTTGTCCAGGCAGAGAATATCCGCCCGCGCCAATGTTTCGATGCTGGGCAGGGACTGCACCAGGGCGCGGCGCCTGGCCAGGTTCATCGCGCCCACGGTCAGGGTGATGCCCGTCAGCAGCACCAGGCCCTCCGGGATCATGCCGATCATCGCCGCGGTGACGCCCAGCACGGAGGTCTCCAGGGCTTCCCCGGCCATGTATTTCGCGTAGAACAGCAGCCCCCCCAGGGGAAAAATTACGAACGTAAGCACGCGTATCAGCAGGTTCAGCGTGCGCAACAGCTGGGGCTTGTTCTTGTGCCCGCGCTCCCGGGTGGCCTCCCTGGTGAGCGCGGTGGCGTAGTTCTCCTCCCCCACCGCCGTCACCCGCACGAAGGCCTGCCCCCCCGCAGCATAGCTGCCGGAGAGCACCGGGTCCCCCTCGTTTTTCCGGATCCGCCGCGATTCTCCCGTCAGCAGGGACTCATCCACCTCCAGCCCGTCGCTGTGCACCACCACCGCGTCCGCGCAGATCTGATCCCCGGCGGAAAGGCGGACGATGTCGTCCAGCACGAGCTCCTCCGGCGCGATGGACTTGCGCCGCCCGTCCCGCACGGCGTGCACCCTGGCCTGCGCCAGAACGGAGAGCCGGTCCAGGGTGCGCTTGGCGCGGACCTCCTGAAAGATGCCCATGGCGCTGCTGCACACGGCGATCCCCAGGAACAGGATATTGCGCCAATACCCCGCGTCCCAAGGATATCCCACCGCGAGGACAGCCGCCGCCAGCAGCAGGTGGATGATATTAAACAGGGTGAGCGTATTCTTGCGCACGATCCGCCCGTAAGAGGGCGTCAGCCGGTCCCCCTGGATGTTGACGGCCCCGGCCTCCTCGCGCTCCCGGACTTCTTCGGCCCGCAGTCCGGTCTCGGGTTCCGGGGCAAGGCGGAGCAGGCCGGGGTATAGTACGGCGGCTTCTTCCTCAACGATATCCTGTTCCCGCTTACGTTTCAAGCCTGCCTCCCCCCTCCCATGTGTCAGGCGTTTTTTACCCGCCCAGCCCCAGAAACCGCAGGCTGTTTTCCAGGCTGCGGTATGGGTCGCGCGCCCAGTCCAGCTCCACCACCGCGTCGCGCACGCCGAGCTTCTCCGCGCACCGCAGGATGGCCGGGAAGTCGAGGCTCCCCCCGCCGATCTCCCGCATATTCAGGGGCGCTATCCCCTTTTTCCAGTCCTTCAGATGGATTACGCCCGTGCGGCCGTCGAGCTTCTCAAGGACACTCAACGGCTCATAGCCGCCCACCTTGATCCAGTAGACGTCCGGGGTGAAGCGCACAGCGGGTCCGGTGTTTTCCAACATATAGTCGAACAGGCACTGCCCGTGCACGGATTTAAACTCGAAGGCGTGGTTGTGGTAGGTGACGTGCATGTCGTACTGCCGCAGTTTTTCTCCCGTTTCATTCAGGAACTGCGTAAAAGCCTTCGTGCCCTCCAGGCCCTTCGTCCGGTATTGGCCGGGCATCATGCCGATCCCGAGGGCATTGCAGCCGAAGGTCAGGAATTCCTCCGCCAGGCGGTCCAGATCGTTCTGTACGCGGTCAAAATCCGCGTGCACCACGCAGATGGGCAGTTCATATTTTTTCGAGAGCTCAGCCAGGAACGCCGCCGATACGCTTGGGATGGTGTAAGCCTGCACGCACTGCGCGCCCATGGCCTGGATGCGCTGGAAAGCCTCCTCCATGGTCCCGGGGGATTTTAGCCTGGAGCGCAGGGTATACATCTGTACGCCGATCCGGATGCTCATGCTGCCGCCCCCGTTTCCTGCTCAATCTGCTTTTGCAGCTCCTGCAGATAGAGCTCTTCGTCCACAGGCAGCGCGACCTCGCGGCCCAGCCAGCTGGAGAGGTACACGGCATTGGAGAGCGTCAGGCCGTTGATGCCCTCCGCGCCCGGGGCGGTCAGCTTTTCGCCGGACAGCGCCGCGCGGCTGAAATTGCGGAGGATTGCCATATGCTGGCCCGTAATCCCCAGCCGAACCGCGGTGGCGAGAGGGCCTGCCTTTTTCCTTTCCGTGCGCCTGGGGATAAGAGGCATGAATTTTGTGTTGGTCCGGTTGAACTCGCTTTCGCCTGTTTTCAGATGATGAATGGTCATGCGTTCCTTGACAAGCGATTGCTCGATGACGATCTGCCCGCCGTCGCAGTCGATTTCCAGGCGGTTGGTGCCGGGGGAGTCGTGGGTGGAGGTGACGAAAACCCCGCTTGCGCCGTTTTCGTATTCGGTGTAGAAGGTCACGTCATTCTCCACGGCGATATTCCGATTGACGCCCACCTTCGCCCAGCCGCGCACGGATACGGGCATGCCGCCCAGCCACTGGAACAGATCCAGCTGGTGGGGGCACTGGTTCGTCAGCACGCCGCCGCCCTCCCCGGCCCAGGTGCCGCGCCAGCCGCCCTGGTCGTAATAGGCCTGGGGGCGGTACCAGTTGGTGATGATCCAGTTGATGCGCTTCAGGGTGCCCATTTCGCCGCTGTCGATGAGCTCCTTCGCCTTGATGTACAGCGGGTTCGTGCGCTGGTTGTACATGATGCCGAAGGTGAGCTCCGGGTGGGCCGCGGCGCATTCGTTCATCTCCCGCACGGCCCTTGTATAGACCCCGGCGGGTTTGTCGATGAGCACATGCTTGCCCTGTTCCATAGCCACCACCGCGATTTCCGGGTGCAGGTAATGCGGGGTGACCACCACCACGGCGTCCACCTCATCGCTGGCGATAAGCTCGCGGTAGTCCTCATAGATAGCGACGCCCTTCAGGCTCTTTTGCGCCCATGCGCGCCGCTCCTCGCTGATATCGCAAACGGCGGCGAGCGCGGCGTTTTTGTCCATCCGGTTTTGCAGCCGCAGGGCGTAGGTATGGCCCTGCTTCCCGATGCCCACGATCCCGTAACGAAGCTTTCGATTGTGGTTAGGCATAACGGCCTCCTATCTCTTCAATCATTTGAACCAGGTTTTCATGCTGCCACCGGAAGACGTCCCTTCGGGTGACCCTATCCCGGAACGAAAGGCCCCGGGCCTTGTCGATTTCCCCGCAGGCGCACGCCGCGGCCGCGCTGATAAAGGGGAATACCCGCAGCGGCCTGCGCAGAAGCGCGTATTTCGCCGTATGCGGCTCCAGCGTTAAAAAGCCATCGAAGTCCCGCGCGCAAAGATCCGCCAGGATATCCCGTATCCGCCCCTGCCCCTGCCCCAACGGCACCTCGAAGCCATCGATGCAGTCCTTCATATGGTAATATACCGTCGCGTCCCGGGTTTGCAGATAGGCCTCCCAGGGGTCCTCGCCCACCTGCAGGTAATTCGAGGCGTCGTGGCACAGGGCGAACTGCGGGCTCGCCATGGCCCGGAACAGCCGCATGGCCCGTCCCGGGGTGTCGCCGAAGATATTCTTCTCGTTTTCGTGCAAAAGCGTGACATCGCGCCCCTGGACGGCATCCAAAAACCCGCGCAGCTTTTCCTCCACCTGCGGGAAGGCCGCTTCCTCGTCGAAGCCCGGCGGCACATGGAACGAAAACATGCGGATGTAGCGGCACTCTGCCGCCTCGGCGATATCGGCCAGCCGCGCCAGCTTCTCCAGCTGCGCCCGGTAGGCCTTTTCGTCGTGCAGGGGGATTTTCCCGATGCCGGAGCCGAGGGACGAAATCCTCACCCCCGCCGCGGCGAGCTTCGGCCCGAGGGAGGCGTTGAACTGCGGGAGGCTGAAGTCGGTGATATTTTTTCCGTCCACCATGCGCGGGCAAAGGCAGCGCACGCCCAGCGCGTCCATCAGGGCAAGCTGTTTGTCCAGGCGCAGGTCGGCCTCGTCAAAAAAGCCGGAAATGGTAAACATGCGGTTCTCCCCTTTCTATGAAGCCTAAAGGCCGCCCCGCCGGGAAAAACCTGCCTTCCCGGCTATGCGGCCTTGAAAAGCAGGCTTGTCTCATCGCCCTTGGTTACCCGATCGTATAAATCTCGTGCATCGAGATGGTCGCCGTGGCCTCGATCACGGGAAGGAGGGCGGGTTTTACGCCGGCGACGAGGTCATAAGTGAGCATATACTCAGCTTTTACAGGCCGGTCTGTCTCTTTATCGATTGTGAGCTTGACCCAGCTGTCACGGTAGGAGGGCGCAAAGGTCTCCATCGTGGCCAGCCAGGCATAGGGGTCGATGATGTCGTGGATGGTGCTGTAGGTCATCACGGTGAACACCTTGCCGTGGTCGTGGTCAGATTCCGTATTGGGCAGGGCAGCGCGTTTTTCGGGCTTGAGATCTATGCGCAACTCATAGGTTGTGCCCTTGTCTACGAACGTCGCGTTCGACACCATGGAGGGCGCCAGACGGCTCGACCAGGGCTTGAGCCGCACGTTGAACTGCTCGTTGTGGTCCGCGCCCTTGGCGGCGGGCTCCATCTCAAGCACCTCCAGGGGCACAAAGTTCATTGCCTGCGGCGCAAGCCAATTGATCACGGCGCTGGAGCTCGCGATGTTCGAGACGAAGGTCTGCTGCGTCCACGTGAAGCCGGGCTTTTCGGTCTTCACGCGGTTGACCGCCTCGTTGTAGTACGCCACGATCTCCTCCCTGGTTTGGGGGAGCTTTGCCTTGGCGGTCTCGCTCGCTTTTGAGGTTTCCTCGTCGGGGGCGGTGGTCTCCTCCGGCAGCGTGCTTTCGTCCGCGCCGGAAGTCTCCTCCTGCATCGTGGTCTCCTCCGGCAGCGTGCTCTCGTCCGCGCCGGAAGTCTCCTCCGGCGCGCTAGTTGTCACCCCGGTCTCGGGCGTTTCGTTGGCCGGCGTGCTTTTGTTGCAGGCGGCGAGGGCCGGCAGCAGCGCGGCGGCGAGCATAAGGGCCAAAATGCGTTTCATATGAACTCCTCCTTATGATATTGGCTTGTGTTCCCTAATACTGCCCGAATACGCTCTTCTCGCAGAATTCCGGCCCTGCGTGGGCCTGGTGCACGGCGAGCACGCGGAAGGCCTCCGCCTGCAGGCAGCACCGGCGCAGGCCGTAGCGCAGGTGGCGGATGAAGATCAGCAGCTTGAACATGTCCGCAAGGGTCCTCTTGCCGTAGGCGAACATCTGGCTTTTGTGCAGGGCAAGGGCCTGCGCCTGCTGTTTGAAATGCTTGAGGGGTATCCGGACATAGCGGTTGGGCTTGTTGGTGAACCAATAGGCGATCCCCGCAAGCTCCCTCTCGGGCGCCTCCCCGCCCAGCTCCTTCATGTAGTGGTGGTTGTTGATGTGGATGAACGCGTCAGAAAGCGCCAGGCCGACCCTGTTGTGGTCCGGGTGGAGCTCCGTGGGGACCAGGTGGTCCACGGTGAAGACGAGATCCGGCTGCGCCTTCGCCACCGCCAGGGCGATTTGCTTCTTCAACTCGTTCTGGTCATACCAGCCGCTTTCGCAAAAGCCCAGCATGACCACCTCGTCCACGCCCAGGTGCGCGGCGGCGGCCCGCGTCTCCTCCTGGCGTATTTTGATGAGATCCCCGGGGAGGATATCCGGCGTCTCGCCGCCGTATCTGCCGTCCGTGGCGATGATATAGGTGACATGCTTGCCCATCGCCTTCAGGCGCGCCACGGTGCCGCCCGCGCCCAGCTCTATATCGTCCGGGTGGGGCGCGACAAAGCAGTAGCGCTCGTATTTCAGAAGCTTCGGATAGGGGATAGCCAATCCCATCAGCCCGGGGGAATACAGCCAAGACATCGATAATCAGCCCCTTATGTGCTTTATTTATTGTGCCGTTAAGCGGTATGCAATGCCCGGCGCCGCAAGTACGCCGGGCAGGGAGTCCATTCACGGGAGCCAAATTCAGGCCGGATTGCCCGCCGGCTTCTTTTTTCTGTGCACCACGAAGCGGTTCAGAGGGTAGAGCCAGGCGGTGGCGAGGATGGTCGAGACCGGCCGCGCCGCCAGTTCGCCGTAATGCGCGACTGCCCCGCCCATGCCCGCGGTGATGCGTATGATCTCCATGCCCGCCAGGGTGGTGGCGAAGATGGAGAACGTGACCATGCAGAAGTGCAGGAAGATGCTCAGCGCCGGGTTGGCGTCCGCTGCGAAGGTGAACTTGCGGTTGAGTATAAAGCCCACCGATTCGCCCAGCGCCGTGGAAAGCAAAAACGCCCACATGAAGCCGAGGCCCTCGTATTCCAGCACCCAGATATTCACCGGCGCGGTGCTGAAATTCTTGAAGAAGACATAGGCGAAAAGATAATAGGAGCCGATTTCCACCGGCACGCCGATCGCGCCCACCAGGTTCCACTTGATGAACTTATACAATTCCACGTGCTTATCCGTAAATGCCTTGAAGCTCTCTTTCGTTATCTTCTTCTCTTTCATTTATGCCGCCTCGTCCGCTGTCTTGTTTTTCGTGGGGATGACGCCCTCCAGCCGGTCATAGATCCACCCGGTCCCCTGGTCAGCCGCGATGGCGCGCAACTGCGCGCGCGTGGCGGGGCGCTGCTCCAAAAAGGAAAGGTAGCCGACCAGCGCGCATTCCACCGCGCTCATGGCGTCCTCCAGGGTGTAGGCGAACGGCGTGCCCTCCAGCAGGCACTGGGCGAAGTGGTCGTCCGTGTTGCGGCCCGAGATGAAATAGTAGCCGGGGAATTCCTCGTGCTCGACTTCCGGCGTGTCCCAGTCGTACGCCATGTCGCCGGCCTCGTCGGCCTCCGAATAGATGCGCAGCGCGGGGTCGCCATCGTGGCTCTCGATGATCGTGCCTTTGTCCCCGTAGATCTCCATCCTGTTGTTGGCGGGGGATACCTGGGTGGAGCTGACGGTGACCTCGGCCATAGCGCCGCTCTTAAATGTGCAGATGCTGATGGCGTTGTCGTCGCCCTTCATCGGCAGGGTGGCGACCTGCTTGCTCATGAGCATCATAATAGAATCCACCCGCTCGCCGAGGATGTATTCCAGGGCCCCGAACTTGTGCACCGACATATCCAGCCACGCGCCGCCGCACCCGTGTATGTCGCCCTTCCAGGTGTCAGGGTTTTCGTTGGCCTCGATTTCGTTGCAGCCCTCATAGGTGCGCACCAGGCACACATTCCCCACCAGGCCGTTGGCGACGGCCTCGCGCATGGCATTGTGGATGGGCAGGAAGCGGTGGTTTTCCGCGATCATCAGCCGCACGCCATGGCGCTGGGCGTCGTCGATCATCTTGCGGCAGCCCTCGAGGGTCATCGCCATGGGCTTTTCGCACAGCACGTGCTTGCCCGCGGCGCAGCATTTCTCCACGATCTCCTCGTGGATGTCGTGGGGCACCGAGACCAGCACCGCGTCGATATCCGAGGCCAGCAGCTCCTCCAGGGTCTTATAAGGGGTCATCTCGTTTGCGGTAAAGCCCTCCGCGACCTCGCAGGTCAGATCCCAGTTTAGGTCGTGCACCGCGGTGTACTCCACCCAGGGCGAGGTTTCCGCGCTGTCCGTATGGAAAAAGAAAGGGAAGCCGCAGCCGACGACGCCCATTTTGATGCGTTCCATTATGTATTCCTCCTTCTCAATCGCTGGTTGCGATAGTGGCCCGGCGCCGCAACTTTTCGTTGTAACGCCGGGCGGTCATTGGTCGCGAAAGTGTTCGTCGGAACGCCCAAAGCGTTCGTCGGAACGCTATTAGAGCGCGGCCCATTCCTCCACGACCTGCTCGAGGATCTCCGGGGTCAGCCCGAACTGCCTGGCCTGGGGGAACTTCGAAATGGTGCGGAAGGTCATCATGTAGCCCAGCTTCAGCTGGGGGTTCTTCGTGAAATCGGGGAAGTGCTTCTCCAGGATATCCACCGCCGCCGGGTTCTTCATGATGTCCTTGAGCTTCGTATCCAGGGTGATCGCCATATGCTTGCCTCCTATTGATTTATTTTTTTCATTGTATCACAAAATGAAACGGCAGTCAAGCAAAAATTTTATTAATAATGCGGGTAATATTTTGTGACAAATTTAAAGCTTGCATTCGGGACTTGCGTAGAGTAAAATAAAGTTATACGCATAAAAAAGGAGCGCGGCGCATGGAACTATGGTTTACCGAAGAGGTTACGGACGACATCCGCTTTTCCCTGAAGGTGAATAGGCATATCTATTCAGGTCAGAGCCGCTTCCAGCGCATCGACGTGCTGGAGACCGCGGAGTGCGGCTGGCTGCTGGCCATCGACGGCTGGAACATGTGCACCCAGAAGGACGAATTCATCTACCACGAGATGATCGTCCATGTGCCCATGGCGGCGCGCCCGGGCATCCGGCGGGCGCTGGTGATCGGCGGCGGGGACGGCGGCACCGTGAGGGAGCTCGCCCGCTACGCTGCGATTGAGCGCATCGACCTGGTGGAGATCGACGAGATGGTGGTCGCCGTGTGCCGGGAATACCTGCCGCAGACCGCCTGCCGCCTAGACGACGAACGCGTGCATATTCATTATGAGGACGGGGCGGCGTTCGCAGCGCAAAAGGAAAACGAATACGACCTGATCATCGTCGATTCCCCGGACCCCATCGGGCCGGCGGAGGGGCTGTTCACCGGGTCGTTCTACAAAGACTGTTACCGCGCGCTGCGGGAGGACGGGATCCTGGTCAACCAGTTTGAAAACCCATTTTATCCGTGGGACGCGCAGGCTATGCAGGCGGCGTTCCGGGAGCTCGCGCCCGTGTTCCCCATCAGCGAAGTGTATCAGGCCCATATCCCCACCTATCCGTCGGGTCATTGGCTGTTCAGCTTCTCGTCAAAAAAAATTCACCCTGTCCGCGATTTTGACCCGGACAGGTGGAACAGCCTGGGGCTCGAAACAAAATACTATAACACGCGCCTGCATCTGGGCGCTTTCGCCCTGCCGAATTATGTGGAAGCGCTGCTGCGCGAGGCGGAGACGGAGGAGATGGATGGATGAGCGCATTGATTTAAACGAAGTCAAAAAGCTCTATGACGCCATGCCCTGCATGTGGCCGGAATGGGATCTCTGGTATACATATACGCATAAATACATGCGCGCTTATTTGCGTCGGGAAGCGCCCGCGCTGCAGATCCGGGACACAACGAAAATCCTGAACGCGGGCTCCGGAGGGAACACGTACGGCATCGGCGGCGAGCAGTACCATGTGGACATCTGCTGGAAAAATATAGCGCATCTTGCGCACGCCCTCCAGGCCTCCATCGAGGAAATGCCCTACGCGGACGCCAGCTTCGACGGCTGCATCTGCATGGGCTCGGTGATCAACTATTGCGACGCCGAAAAGGCGCTCTTTGAGCTGGCGCGGGTGATCAGGCCCGGCGGATTTCTTATTTTTGACTTTGACCAAAGCGGGTGTGTGGATTATATCTTCACTGGGGCGTTCCGAAAAGACGCCGCGATCATCAATTCGGACAACAGCGGATTCGCGGACCGGACCTGGGTCTATTCGCCGCGGCACATACGCTCCATCCTGCGCGCGGCGGGATTTGCCGTGCAAAAGAGAGAATATTTTCACATCCTCAGCTCTTTCATAAAGGAAGACGACAAGGCCGCCGCTTTCGCGAAATACGATGCGGTTCTCAAGCACATCCCCCTGGTAAGGGGATGCTCGTGCAACGTGATCCTGACCTGCCGGAAGCTGTAGTCCTTTCTATAAAAGAAACATCTTCAGTCATAGGAGGCTCCCGTGCGCAAAACCCCGCCCCGCCGGCGCGCCATGACGCGCCAGCGCTTCCTGAATATCCTGCGCGCCGCCGTCGTGCTGGCGTTGCTGGCCCTTGCGGCGCTAAATTGGGGCCGCCTGCGGGGCTTGAGCGAGGCCGACATCGCCGCGCTGGCCCAGGGAGGCAGCCTTGCCTTCGCCGTCGCCGCCGTGCTGGGGCTCTACTGCGCCAAGGCCGTGCTGTTTGTCATCCCGGCCATGCTGCTGTACGTCTCGGTGGGGGCGGTGTTCCCGCTTTGGCAGGCCCTCGCGGTCAACTTTGCCGGGATCGCCCTGGAATTGGCGCTGACCTACGCCCTGGGGGTTTTCCTGGGCGGGGAATATGTCCAGAAGATGCTTGCCGGGAGCAGGGGCGGCCGCAAGCTGTTGGAAATGCAGGACAAACGCGGCTTCGCCATGCTCTTCACCGTGCGGCTGCTGCCGGTCTTCCCCATCGATTTCGCGGGGCTCTGGTTCGGCTCCACCCGCGTGCCCTTCTGGAAGCACCTGGCGGCCTCCCTGCTGGGGCTGCTGCTCCGGGTGGCGCTGTTCACCGTGTTCGGCGAGGCCGCGCGGCGCTTCTTCCCGCCCTGGCTGCTGCTGTCGGCGGCGGGGGCGGGCCTGGCCGGGGCCGGGGCGGTGCTGGTCGTCAGGAGGGCGAAAGAGCGTCGGCAAAGCCGACCTTGAAAACGCCCGGCCCGCCTACGCTTACCTTGTACAGGATAATCGCGAGATCGTCCTGTTCGCCGATGCACAGGCAGGAGCTCCCCGCATATAATTTGCCGATTTGCTGCAATTTCCTGCTGTCCGCGTAGACAGGCATTGCGCTGGATGCCGAATTTTGGTAGATCTCTTTCATTTTAGTCGGTCCTTTCTTTTTCTCGGTTTAAAGCCTGTGCACCGATCATACCAGATTCCGGCGTCTGATAATACACCCCAAAGGGCGGAATTTCCAAATATCCAGGAATTTTTGCCAAAAAACGGCGTATTAGGAGGAAAATGAAGTGAGCGTTTTAACGCGGGCGCGGCGCCGCGCGAAGTAAATTAATATCTGAAGAGGAGGCTGGCTATGGACCATCGCCCCATCCCCAAGTGGATTTGGAACACCGATTACAAAAACATCACGCCCGAAAAAATGCGGGAGGAACTGGAAAACTTCAAGGAGGACGGATACGGGGGGCTTATGATCTGCCTGTGGGGCTTCCCGGGCTATATGGCCGAGGCCCATCTGAAGCTCTACGGCGAAGCCCTGCGGATCATGAAGGAGCTGGGCCTGCACGCGGTCATCTGGGACGAGGACCGCTACCCCTCGGGGAAAAACGGCGCCCGCCTGGACGCAGAATATCAAAGCGCGGCGATCAAAATGGCCGCGCTCCCCGTGCTGGCGGCGAGGGCTTATAAAGTGCCGGGCAAAACGAAGCTTTTGGGCGCGGTTTTGTACAACCCATTTACGAAAACGCGGGCCGACGTCTCCGAACACTTCAGCGGCGGCAGATATAGGGGGAAGCAAAAGCCCTGGGAGCTGCTGCTCGTTTTCACGCTGGCGAAAAGCCGCAAAAAGATGGTGGATTACCTCAGCCGCGAGGCGGTGGTGAGCCTGATCGAAAACAACCACCAGATCTACTACGATCATTTCAGCGAATACTTCGGCAGCACGGTCAAGGCCGCCTTCTACGACGAGCCCTGCATGCAGCATATCCGCAATGGCCGCGCCTTCACCGGTGAACTGCCCGGCCTGATCGAAGCCGAATGCGGCGTCAACCCGGTTTTGCTCTATCCCGCGCTGTTCATGAATATCGGCCCGGACACCTGGGCGGCGCGGAACATGGTTTTTTCGGCGCGCTCCAAGCTGTACCGCGAAAACTATGTGGGGCAGCTGGCGCGCTGGTGCTCGGCGCACGGGATCGAGCTGACCGGCCACATGGACCAGGAGGAGATTCCGACGCCGGCGGGGACCAATGGGGACCTCCTGCGCGTGTTCGAGCATCAGCACATCCCTGCCGTGGACGAAATCTGGAACTACGAGCGCGGCGCCAAAGCCTACAAAATCGTCTCCTCGTCCGCGCACCTCTACGACAAGGCGCAGGTTCTGTGCGAGGTCTGGGGCGGCATGAGCGAGGAGATGGAGCCCGGCATCCTGTATAAGGAGGTCCTGGACCTTTTCGGCAAGGGGATCAATTTTATTACCCCCCACGGCACCTGGTACGACAACAGCCCGGAAACCGTCAACGCGCCGCCCGAGCTCTCCTACCGCAGCGAAAAGTTCGCCCCCCATGTCCGGAAGGCCAACGACCTCTCCGCGCGCCTTTCAGAAATCCTGACGGGCGGGCGGCACGTGGCCGACGTGTGCCTCTATTACCCCATCGAGACCCTATACGCCGGGTTCCGCTTCGATCTGAAGCTCGCCCTCAACGGCAGGATGAGCAAATTCAAGGCCCGCTACGCGGATGTGGGCGAGCACCTGTACCGCAAATTGCGCATCGATTACACCTATATGCACCCCGACGTGCTGGCATCGAGATGCGAGGCAAGGGATGGGCAGCTCTTTTTAAACAACGAAACCAACTTCGAGGCCTACCGTTGCATGGTGATCGCCGACGCGGAGGTGATTTCCGTCGCTTCGCTGCAAAAAATCCATGATTTCGTTCAATGCGGCGGCACAGCGGCGATCATCGGGAATTTTGCGCGCTACGCCGCCGAGCCCGGGAAGGACTCCCAGGCAAGGCAGCTGGCCGCGCAAATCCGCGCGATGCCGGGCGTATCGAGCTTTTCCGGGCCCGACGAAGCCTTCAACGCATTCCTGCTTGATATTCTTCGCGACCGGGACGTGATCATTCCGCCCGAGACCGATCCGATTATTCTGAAGCCCTTTTCCAACCGGCGCATGGACCCCGGGAAGGTTCCGGCGAAATATGTCAGGAACAGGGGCCTGGTCAGCCATATCCACAAGGTCATCGGCGGCAAAAATGTCTTTTACTTCTCGAACACGAAGGACAAACCGAAGACCCTGGATATCTCGGTAAAGGGCCTATACAGTTTTTCCTGCTATGACCCCGTCGCCGACCGGTATTGCGAGCTCCAAACCGAGCAAAAGTCCGGCAGAACCTGCTTTACCCTGCGCCTTGAAAAGGATTCGGCGGCCCTGCTTTTTGAAGCGGCGCGGCCCGAATAAATCATGTATTGACACATCCGCCGATCGGTGCTAAACTGTACCCGTAAATCCAGAAAGGAGATGCGATATTATGAACGACGCCAATGTCAACCCGCAGCTTCAGGCTGCCGTCGAAGAGGTAATGCGCACTAAGGGGATCACCGATGTCAATCTGGCCTATCCCCACGTCGCCCTGCAAAACGTGCGGAAGGGGAAGAAGACCTTCCAGTGGCATATTGTCACGCTTCTGGCCTGCGTGTTTTACATCTACGGCCAAATCGCGGCGCAGTCCAACTGGAAGCTGCTGCTCATGTGTTTCGCGTATTGGGCGATCGAGACGATCTTCGAGCAGCTCAACGCCCTGGTCTTCTATTTCACCAAGAAGGCCCCGTTTTGGTGCACCCCGGGCCACAACAGCGCCTACGTCATCTACATCGGCCTGAATATCGAGATCACCTTTATGTTCGGGATCGCCGCCGCGGTCTGCGGGCTCACCCTCCCCGCCAACCACGCGGACACCTTCCTGGGCATCCCCCTGAACGTGTGGATCCCCGCCGGCATCGGGGTGTTCTGCCTGTTCGTCGAGACGCTGCTGAACAAGATGGACGCGCTCACCTGGTATTGGCCCGTCTGGAACAGGAAAATGCTTTTGTTCTGCCTGATCGGTTACAGCGGGGCGTTCATCCTGTTCGTCCGGGTGTATCTCTACGCCTCCTTCCGGGCAGCGGCGATCCTGTGCGCGGTATCGGTCTGCACAGTGATCCTCAGCCACATCATCCTGACGAAACGCAAGATGATATAGCCGGGCGGCGGCGCAGGCGCCGCCGCTCTCCTGCCAAGCGTGCGCAGGGGCTGGCAGGCTCAAAAGGCCGCGGCAAGGGACAAAGCGCCGTAGGCGAAAAGATTGCCTGGCCACAGGCGCTGCGTGTTGTCGGCGGGATCGACCCCGTTGATGCCGTCCCTGTATTCCTGGAAGCTCAGGTTGTGCCGGTCGTTTTCCGGGTCCGGGCAGTTGAACATATAGGTTTTCCCGAACCTCTGCCCGGGCATAAACAGCACGGCGATGTCCACCGCGTTGACAAGGTTCATGATGTTGCCGTACTTGGCGCCCGAGAAGGGGCTGAGGGGGTCGAGATAGACGCCGAGGGCTTCAAAGGTGTAGACATAGATGTCCTCCCCGCCGATTTTCCTCCCGCAGATTTGGCCTTCCTCTTCGAGGCGCACGCCCAGCAGGTTCGCGCACGACGCGCCCATGCTGTGCCCCGTGATCAGCAGCTTCAGATTCTTTTTCCCGTCAAACCTGTTTTTCAGCCCGCTTAAGGCCTCCCACACTGCGTCTGCGTAGGATCTGTGCCCGGCCGCCACGCGGCAGCCGCCGTAGGCCTCCGATTTTACGGCGTAGCCGTAATACCCGATAAAATTGCTCACTGCGTATTGCCCCGAGCCGAACGCGCCGGCGCCGTCCAGCTTGACGACAACGAGGGTCGTATCTCCCAGCTCCACGCTGCCGATTTTCCAGGCCGGGTTTTCCACCCCGAAGATGAATGTGCCCGCGGAGAACCTTTCCAGCTCCAGGGGTTTGCCGGGCGCGCCGTAGCGGTTTTTGAACTCCGTCTCGTCCTTGACCAGGGCAGCCGCCATGAGCGCGATATCCCGGTTGAATTCGTCCGACGGCCGCTTTTTGAACCACTGCGCGCTGAGTTCTTTTTTCGCTGGCAGCCGGGCCTCTGCCGCCGCGGCGCCTTCCGCGCGGGCGGAGACGGACACGGCGCCGCCGATTCCCGCCAGCATCGCCAGCGCGAGCAGAATGGACACGATGCGTTTTTTCATACGAAAGCCTCCTGAATTGAATTTGGAATTCGCAAATATCTTTTGGACGAGATGATTATAGCATGCCCCATGCGAAAATGCAAGCCCCTGTATTTCAGCCGCTGTATAATAAACGAACATCAACCAGCAAGGAGAAAAACATATGCCAACCATCCGGCCATATCAACCCGGGGACAAGGAAAACGTGCGCAGGGTGTGCCTGCACACGAAACCGGAGGAACCCTATCCGCAGCTGAACCCCGACCGCGCCGCGTCGCTGGCGACCTTCTGCGATTACTACATCGAGTGCGAGCCGCAAAACTGCTTCGTCGCCGCGGACGAAAACGACGAGGCCATCGGCTGCATCTGGTGCGCGCGGGACTACCGGCGCTACTACGCGCGCTTTAAGAAAGATTATCTCTCCCGCATGAAGGATGTCCCCCTGGGCAGGCGGATCGGGTATTGGGGCGCGGCCTGGAGCCCCCGCTTCTACGAAAAAAAATACCCCGCGCACCTGCACATCGATGTCCTGGACGCCTACCAGCGCCAGGGCCTGGGCAGCCTGCTGATGGACGCCCTCACCGCCCATCTGCGCGCGCAGGGTATCCCGGGCGTGATGCTCGTGGTGAGCGCGAGGAACGAGAAGGGCATGAACTTCTACAACAAATACGGCTTTGAGCAGGTGCGGCGCATCGGGAACGGCGTGGTGATGGGGCTCAGGCTGGGCTGAGGCGCGATCTGTTTGGCACTCTCCCCTGCTTTCACATATACTGTAGCGTATAGCATGAAAGCGGGGTGCTTGGCATGGCCGAGGGCATCTATGTGATCAACTGGGGGACGGTCGCCGCGATCCCCTCCGGTTTTGAGCCGCTGACCGGGCAGAACCTGGCTAACGGCACGGTCGTCATGAACACGATCCCGCGCTATCTGAACAACCCGGAGTTCGCCGATATCACAATCAACACCAGCGGCTCCGGCGGCAACGCGCGCCTGCAGATTTGCTTCGGCCCCGCGCAGGTGGGCAGAAAAGTCAAGGCCTACATCACGTTCGCCAGCACCATAACCGCGTTCGAGATCCAGGTGTGGGGCCCGGCCTGCTGGACAATCAACAACCCCGGCAGCGGCCCCTCCACGCCCAACTCCATCGCCTTCGGGAACCCGGTGAACATATTCGACGACTTTAACCCGGACGAATCGGATCCCGCCCATCCGCCGCCGACGCACAATCCCTTCATTCCCTGGCTGCTGATCACCATCGAGCAGGAGATCGGCGAATGCACCCTGGCGGATATCGTCAAGGTCACGATCAACACGATCCCCTCCGTCGCTATTTCCGGCGCCGTGGTCGGTAGGGATGGCCTCCTATTGCCCATCACCCTTGCCGAGCTGCAGGCCGGCGTCACGTTTGAGGATCCCGGCGAATATGAAGTGCGCATCGTCTATCAATACCTGGGCGACGGGACGCCGCAGAATCCGCCCGGCCCCCCCGGGGAGGTTCTGACGCGGTATTTCACCATATCCGAGACCCCCTTCCCGCACATACAAAGGGAAAGCCGTGTTTACGGCTACATTGTGCCCGGCGATCCGATGCTGTTCGATAACCCGCTGGTGGACGACGGCACCATTGAATACAACAGCATCAACGGGGCGTTCACCCTTCGCTTCTGCGGCGATTATTTCATCCAATGGTTCATCGCCACGCAGATGGGCCTGACGACGGACGGCTCGAGCTTCGCCATCGCCCTCAACGGCGTAACGGAC
>Ga0123353_10001935_pt1 | contig 25504 bp, 25 predicted proteins | sample TergutLab28metaG_3_FD_92763 | JGI IMG/M metagenome (GOLD analysis project Ga0123353, IMG submission 92763) | Labiotermes labralis P3 segment gut microbial communities from Petit-Saut dam, French Guiana - Lab288 P3 | ecosystem: Host-associated > Arthropoda: Insects > Digestive system > Gut ...
GTTACAGTCAGTCAAGGAGCAGCGGTACATTCTGCATACAATAAAAATAAGGAAGGATCACTGGATTGGTCACATCTTGTGTGGGAACTGCCTTCTAAAACAAGTTATGGAAGGAAAGGATAGAGGGAAGGACAGATGAGGAAGAAGATGTAAGCAGCTATTGGATGACCTTCAGGAAAAGAGAGCACCATGGATATTGGAAGAAGCAGCACTATACCGCACTCTGTGGAGAACTCGCTTTGGCAGAGGCTATGGACCTGTCGTAAGACAGACTGCAGAATGATCAGACAGCCAGTGACCGCAGCGAATGTCCAGAATCTCAAGCTCATTTCCCGCAACAGCACTGAACAGTGTTTTCCGTGTGATAATTACGCGGGTGGTTTTAACAATCCAGACAATCGAACAGCGCCGAAAGAAATGCTCGCATCATAAAGCAGCCACTCCCTATACAACTTGACGCAGCACAGTGCCTCACGTTCTTAGCTACTAAATAAGTTCCCCTCATTTTATGGAAGCGAAAAATTAATTAGCACGTTCAAAACAGCCCGCCACCTTCTCCTGTCATCAGCTAACTTAATCCAGTTCAAATCACAAAATCCCATTTCTTTAAAATCAGTCTTAACATTATCCTGGGCCTTTCACGTGGGCTCTCTCCTTCACGTCTGCACACCGACACCCTGTATGCATTTGTCTTACGCCCCATACGTGCCACATGCCCCACCCATCTCATTCTACTTTATTTTACCACCGGAATAATATTTAGTGAGAAGTACAAATGCCATCGCCCAGTGTCGCAAAATTTTAATCATTACAGACCCCGGCTACTCATTGCACATTACCTGCAAACACAGCCTGCACGCCAATTTATGAGTTTCAGGACTGACATTGTGTTAGGTAGGTAGCCTAGCTACCATCCGCAGGCGGTTCATCGCTCGCTAGTGTACCACTCTCTGGCCACTTGAATGTAGCGAATTATAGTTATGTTGGCACTGCTTGGGTGGAGCCATTTCTCAACGCAGCTGAGGGGAAGTGGATTGGATTCATGTTGGCGGTTAACTACCAATGGACGAATGACAACTGAGCAAATTACGTCCCTCGCAAGTCATAATTAATATGTCACAGCAGCACCCAGCACTGTTACGGTATCAGACGTGTTTACAGAATGATCGTGTTAATACACTATCAAAGACTTAGTGCTTAATTTCGAAAGGCACTTTGTGAGTTTAATTACAACGTGTCCTGTAGCCCCAGCCTGTTTGTTCAGATAACACTATCACCCACGTGTGACGACGCAGATGCAGACGCCAAGCTGCACTCCGCCTTCAGATAAACAAACACGGCCGCGATGTCTGCGAGACCGTCTAGACTGAAGGAGTGAGAGGGAATCATCTCGTCCCCCTGCCCCCACTAAACCGCCAGCAGTCTGTCGATCAGATGGGGGAGACTAACGTCCTCGGCTCGCTAGACACTGGGGACCAGGCTACATAATTACAGCACGTATAATTACTGTCAGCCACAATTTTGTGCCGAGTTCAGACGGTCTCTCACATGTCGAACGGACAAGTACGTTTGGTATCTAACGAGCTGTCTGCAGCCCAGTGATCACTTTACGTACCGCCAGTGGTCACTATATGTACCGCCAGTGGTCACTATAGGTACCGCACAGTGGTCACTATATGTACCACATAGTGGTCACTATATGTACCGCCAGTGGTCACTATATGTACCGCCAGTTTAGCATCCAGCAATTCTACGTTCTGCCCACACAGTGTGTTTGTGTGTTTTGTGTGGATCTGAGAACAAACAGCGATTATTTCACTATACAACATTAACTGGCTGGTTTTTATAACTGAGACGGAGTGTGTTTACTGTGCGGTACGGACTGGGTGTTTAGAGGCAGTTCTGGTTAAATTCAGTCTCCAAGCGGTTCTAGAAGGTCAAATCAATCACTTCTTACGCTTGTGTGTACAACTGTACGTAATGTCCGTTCCGTTGCCTTGTTTCAGTGCTGTACGTCTAGCGGCGATTCACGCTGCTGCAGTTCCACAGTGAAATAAAAGCAATTACGCCGTTACGTCATCCAGATATAAAGCTGCTCCTGCAGTCACCTCAGCGCGACCTTGTCTGGCCAGTTTATATTCTATCTCTGTCTCAACGCGAACTGCACGGCTTGCAGGGACGTTCACAAGCTCTATTCACACCATTACGTTACCGTAGTAATACGCTGCTATGATGACTATCGATTTCAGCGACTTTATTAATAAGGGCAGTTAATTCAGTAGGTTTTGCTGATAGTGACTTCATCAGCGCTGTACTAGCTGATTCTGCTGATTCCGATGGTCATAGACAATTGTTTTACCAACCAGAACAGCAGCGAACAAACTGCGACCTGCAGATCTTGTTAACCAGGACACCTTTAATGTTCAGTGTCTCCAGCCGCGTACTGGACAGGTGCACCAACAGCTGCACACTGCAAGGAAATGAAATGCAGTGTTTCCAAGACTGGTTTACTGGCAAACGTTCCTACTGGGTTACACTTGTCAAATGTGTGCCTGTCAGTGTGATCGCACTCCACATCTCGCGTACTTCGTCTCGGTTACAAAAACCAGTCAGTTAATGCTGTATAGGGAAATAATTGCTGTTTGTTCTCACACCCACACAAAATACATAACTACACTGTGTGGGTTTTAAAGAGTTAAAATACATGAACTGGAACAGTAGGAGTGTTGTACAAAGGAAAGTCTGTTGTCTTCAGTAAGAACACAGGCTGAGGGAATTACAGAGCAGGAGACTGGGGAAGAACATGAGGTAAGACGCAGGAAGTGGCACCCGGATGGAGAAACTGCAGAACGAGAAGCTTCATGAATCGTACCCTTCATCATACATGGGTATCACGATCAAACAAAAGCAGCCAGGTGTACCGTACAAAGCGTCCCGGAGGGTGTCGGCTGCACACAGCTACAGTTGTGCTCACACCCTGTAGCCTAGGCAGGACGGGCAGAGGCACAGGTGGCTGTGTGCGGACGGTGGCAGTTGTGTGTGCTGCGTGCGAGTTGTGCTCTACCTGGTTACTTGCAGCGGTGCGTCAATTTCAGTGCAGGCTTCTAACCAAACAGGTGTCAGTGTAAAGTGACAGGACACGATCTTGACAGCAGCGACGGCAAACCGCCACTGTATCAACGTCAAAAGATGACAACAGCAAGCACATCGAATGGCTTAGCACAGCGGTACACTTTGGACTCGCGCCCTCAAATCTTAATCCCGTCCAGATATGCAATATAAAAGTGATCTGTCCTGCTTGACCGCGCGACGTTCTGGTGAGTTTGTATGAGGCTGTGTAAAGGCTACTGTCACTGCGATCGTCATTGAATGGTAAACCTCCGCAACACGCAGCACCGAGCAGAGGGTTGGGCCTGTCCTTATTGGTCAAGCAGGAAAAAATCACCTTATATTTGGTATTTACCGCGACTGTCCGCGGTCCCTCCAGCCAATTATCAGGCCACGGCCGCTTTCTTCTACGTTTCCTTCGGTTTATTAGCCACACGAATAGAATTTGTTTCAGCAACAAACACGAACCCACTTCAGTTCTAGAGACAGTGTCACAAAATGTCAGAGCAAAGAGGGGATCTGGCCGGTCTGGTGCCAGCAGCAGCCACCACCTAAAAATTAAAAAATCCCGCTTTCTGGTTAGCTGGTTACTCTTCGCTTTAATGATCCAGTTGGTCTGTGGTCAAAACACAGCACGCGAATTTCTTGTTTTGCCCTCTGAAGCCCAGTGGTCACTATATGTACCATACGTTTAACATTCAGCAATTCTACGTTCTGCCCACGCAGTATATTTATGTGTTTTGTGTGGATCTGAGAACAAACAGCGATTACTTCCCTATACACCATTAACTGGCTGGTTTTTATAACCGAGACGAAGTGTGTTTACTGCGCGGTACGGACTGGGTATTTAGAGGCAGTTCAGGTTAATTTTAGTCTTTAAAGGGTTAATAACCGGATACTGTTGGTTCTTGTCTTCTATCAGTCACGCAATACAACACCGTGCAAGTGTCCGGCCGCTCGCAAAGCGCTAGCAGCTATCAGAACGCCGAACAACTGCCGACTGGACTGACAGCAGCAGCATAACCGCTGGTTAAACGCCTGAGACTGGCTGCACCAAACAGACCTCTTCACAGGCTATGACTCGATCAGCCAGTCATGAAATTGTGTCGTTTTTGGAACTTGTTGATTTCTGAGGTAAGTTGTTATTCCCTCGCCGAAGTCCAAGTCACACAGCCACCCCCTGTCGGCCGTCCGCGACTGCAGGTACCCTCCGCCAAGCAGTGGTGACAGGGACCGACCGCTCCTGCGCACACCATGTTTGAACACAATTCCACTCATTCTTAACCTCGACACTGGATGGAGGTTCACGCCCCGGGGAAGACACCGCAATACCAGAGGACCCCAGAGCCGGTCTGGACATTTCGGAGAGAGGTCCCTTGACCCTGCTGGAAATTGCGTCCCGTAGCCCTGTCACTATAACGACTGAGCTCTCGCGGCTCCCTCCGTTTTGCTTTCAAAACAAATGGCAATTTCAGTAGGTCACTCTGAACCGGCCAAATGCAGCCGTGTCTGGCCAGGGGGGTGCTCCAGTACCCTGAGGCGTCTAGGTGAAAACGCAGCTTTCGCAGGCCTGTTTGTGGTTTAATATTTAACACAGGACGGTTGGAACATCGGCAGAGGTTGTTCCAGACTGGATGCTGAAAAACAGACAGGCAGTAACAGGAGACTGGAGAAAACTGCGTAAAAAGCAGCTTCATGATCTGTACTGCTCACTGAACATAGGGTGATGGGATGGGTGGGGCACGTGGCACGTATGGGAGAGAACGCAAATGCAGACAGAGTTTGGTGGAGCAACCCGACAGAAGGAGAACACCAGGAAGACCTGGGCACGGATGGCAGAATAATACCAAACAGTCTTACAGGAACTGGATGAATGGGCGCGGACTGGCTTAATATGGCTCATATTACTCGAGCTAGTATTAAAATTCTCCTATCAATTAAACCTACGAATTGTGTTCAGCAGAATGAAGCAATCTGTTTACAGCAGGCCAACAGATGCACATCAGTGGCACATGGCAGTAGGTCCTTTTATCGTGTCCCTGAGCACGACTGCTTTATCGCATAGACAGCGTGCATCCACCGGGGCATCCTGTGACAGATGGCGTGCCAAGGGACATGTACGTGGTACTAATTCTGCAGTAATGGTGGCGGTTTGTACTGTAGTAATGGTGGCGGTTTGTACTGCAGTAATGGTGGCGTTTTATACTGCAGTAATGGTGGCGGTTTGTACTGCAGTAAAAGAAAGGAGATTCTTTATACTGCAGTGTGAGTGACAGTTCATGCTGCAGTGTGAGTGACAGTTCATACTGCAGTGTGAGTGACAGTTCATGCTGCAGTGTGAGTGACAGTTCATACTGCAGTGTGAATGACAGTTCATGCTGCAGTGTGAGTGACAGTTCATGCTGCAGTGTGAGTGACAGTTCATGCTGCAGTGTGAGTGACAGTTCATACTGCAGAACGTTTAACGTTTAAAGTGCTGAAAGGTGACGGTTTGAATTTAAGTCCAACCGTTTGCCCCCATCGTGACAGTGTTATCGCATCCAACTCATTCTTCACTGACGGTAAAGTCACATCAAAAACATCCTTCACTGACAGTATCAGACAGTTCAGCCGTCACTGTCATAAGTACTAGTAATTTACTTTCTCAAGGAGATGGAGCTTAGTTGGAACGTTCTGACGGCATGCCCGGCTCACTGCACTTTGCAATACAGCCTTAATACGCTCATGTTTATCTTCTGGCTCGCGGAACATTCACTTTTTACGACTGTTCCACCTGCAGCACAAATAGCTTTCCCTTTCAGTCCATGCCCGTGTCCTAAGCAGTTCCGCCATATACCGCACTTTGCACAACGTGACGGTAGCAGAAGGCCTCCCATAGACCGCTCCAGTTCCGTAAGTTCGTCGATACGTCGTTTTGGGGGCGCCTGGGGCACCTCTAAAATCCCTCCATCCATCTGTGCGTCTGTCCGTCTACATACATGAAATTTAATGAAATTTCGTGTAGTTTTCTATACGAAATTTCATGAAAATTTGTACTAGAAATCTGCACCAAACTTTGTCGACAAATCCAAGTGCCGGTTAATATCGTACAGTAACTGAGGACCGACGCGCCTCCAGCATGCATCTAGAGTGGCCCAGAAGGCACAGCTGCTTCGCACAAAAAGCCCGCGTCCGCCTGAATAGCACGTGACAGCTGAAGTACTGAGGGACACAATAAAAGGTACACTGCGATTTCAACACAGTGTTATTATGTGACGCCCACATTTTAAGATTTGGATACTGCACAAGCAGCCAACTTTTCGAACACACGCGAAGATTACCGAAACTTTTCATTATTGATAAGTAAAAGACTGGGTTTATATAAAAAAAAGTCCGATAACACAACACACACATTTGTCGAACGTCTGAACGTGGACGTAAACTCGGCAGTTAAAACATAACGATTACTGCTGCAAGCATCCCGTTGCTATCTTGTTACACAGATCCAGGTCCTTATTTGACCCTACAACTGCAGTTTGTCACTTCCCACCGCTACTCAGCCGCGCGTGTGGACAACCGATAGTTGTCAAAGTGATGACGTCATATATTTCCATCCAAAATTACAGAAAAAATCCATCTGTGGACATAAGGATCCAGGGCTATTCGGAGAGCCGCCATTTGCTGTGCACATACAGACCAGCTCTAAGTCGACATATATCGATCTAACATGAACCGTCCGTTAACTAACACTGCCAGAAGTTTTATCAGGACTCATTATGGCTGTCCTGCATGCCATACACTTCGCAGTCACTCAGAAGGTACAGTTTCTTCCACCTCTAACCAGCTGAGCACTTCTACGTGCAGCAATTTATCGCTTAATGTTCGTCTTAACCTAACTTTTCATTCTCCTCCAAAGAACCATCTTTTACTAACTTCTAGACGGTAAAAGCATTAAAGTTGTCTCTGCACACGACAGACAGACAGACATATTGTGGGGGCAGACGTACAGCCCCTTTCATCCTTAACCTCGCCAATACACGGAGACACGCGGCCAACTTCACGCTCCGGCCACATTACCCCCGGTAGTCACTGAATACTGTAATGGCGGGCCCCCGAGCTGGTCCGGATGTTCTGGAGGGAGGGGCCGGCAAAAGACCGCCGGATACTCTGTCGCTCAGCCTAGTCACTATACCAAATGAGCTATCCCCCCCTTTAAACAATAAATGCTTACTGCCTGAAGATCTATCTTACAGTGTTCTGCTGTGTCCTTATCCAACCGTTCTACACGAACTGCCACTCCAAACACCAAGCCTCACATCTTCCAAACGTCTGCGACGCTCCACGCGATCTGACCAAGTCTAAGACACAGAATGCTTAAGAAGAAGTCAGACTTCAACCAAACTTTGGATCGTCTACAGTCGGCTCGCTGTGGATGCTTATTGTGTTAATTTGGCATTAAACTGCAACCTCCTACACTAAACACACACACACACAGAGCTACATGTTTCGGCTGTACTGAGCCATCTTCCGGCAGTTCACTGTATTAAGTGTAAGAACAGGAAGCACAGTAATGTAATGACAGGCAGCACGCTATCACAGCACCAACATGTGCAATATTCAGGAAATCTCCAGAATTTCCTAGTCATGTATATCAGAACCTCCGCAGGAGTGCAGTACACTCATTGACATACTAACGTGGGATCCGATCTGTACCTAACTGACATTGTCTGCATAACACTGCAGTATGCCTCTAGCTGTGCTGTTGCCTGAGGTAATGTCCGCTGCTGCAAGGCAGTAACTTCACGTGGTCAGGTAGTCAGACAATTATCCGCACTACATGTAACCCGAAGGTTCATGACCATGTTCACAACAGCCCATCACATTTCATCAGGATCTGTTTCAGTATATCCATCTTCAGGATTTGGAATATTCTCGATACAGGCAGAATATCTGTCTGTCTGTCTGTCCGTCTCTATTCAGAACGTTCAGACCACTCTGGGGGTAAAACGGCCGCGGCGTGTGGCTGACCATTCGCCTCCATCTAGTATCGAGGTTAGGAATAAGTGGAGCGATACTCCTACTTTGCCCATGTGCCTGTACGACGTGCACAGAGACAACGTTACCTTTACAGATTCTGAACTGCGGACAGCAGCCTGAAGTCGCACTGTGACCAGCAATGGAGGAAGCGAGACTGCCATGGAAAAACCGAGTAACATCGGAATTAAACGTGGCGCCGTGCGCAATCGTCGCCACGAGTCTCAGACTGGGGGACAGTCAGAAAGTAGCGCCGAACAGCAAGCAATACAACACGGCATCCATTAACGTGTCATGCTGTACTGACTGCCTTCATGAGGCACAATTCGTAGCACTGAAAGCGACGTGGTTACTGTACGTACCGCCAGTTTAACATCCAGCAGGTCTACGTTCTGCCCACACAGTGTATTTGTGTGTTTTGTGTGGATCTGAGAACAAACAGCGATTATTTTACTATACAGCATTAACTGGCTGGTTTGTATAACCTAGACGGAGTGTGTTTACTGTGCGGTACGGACTGGAACTTTATATATATATATATATATACATATACCATAACAGCCTTAGTTGTATTGGGAATACCATGGCTCAGACGGTTAGTAGCCGACCTTTCGCCACGCAGACCCGAGTTCGATTCCAGGATTTGTGGTGGACACTGTGGCACTGGAACAGGTATTTCTAAGGGTGTTGCGGTTTTCGCCTGTCAATGTCATTCCGCCAAGGATCCACACCCATCTTCATCTACGTGCTGCTCGTACCAGAAGGACGAAAGGCGGAAGCTTGGGAAACTACAGAAAAACTATGCAAGCAATGCAAGCACTGGATAGAGAAGCGCTTTGCCTGAGCCTTCGAATGGCCAAGACAGCAAATGGAACACTTCAAAACAAGGCATATGAAGAGACGCACAACGCACAACACACAACAGCATGGCATCTGTCTTGTTGATGTTACGTCGTCCGGCTCATTACCGGCGTTTTGGAAAAATCTGCTGCCCCCAACTTCAGGGTAGAAAACCAAACACTATTCATACATCCATTCTTCTATATTGAGACACAGGTTGGGTACGAGCTACCAGACTGCACGGCACCACTGCCCATAAGACAACTAGCTTCTGAATTGATTCTTCTATTGGACACAGAGAGGGAGACCAGGAGCGCAACTGCACTGTACCACAGTCAGCTAGAGTGCCGCAGTGTAGCCCAAATACCGCAGTTAGCAAATACTCCGTGCGACTTGGTCCACTGTCCTCGCTTTCTTCTACACACACATCACAACGTCCCGGATATCACTTTGTATTTCCTTCTTCGGGTGATCAAAAAATGGAAGCCAAGCAAGCGTGTAGCTCTAGAGAAGGGCTAATATCTGAGGCGTGGCGGATGACGATGGACAGTCCAACACAAAAGACTTTACCGTTTAAAGCCCAGTGGTTACTGTACGTACCGTCCGTTTAACACTCACAAACTTTACGTTCTGCCCACACAGTGTTTGTGTTTTGTGTGGATCTGAGAACAAATAGCGATTATTTCCCTATACAGCATCAAAGGGTAGGTTTTTACTGCGCGGCACGAGCTGGATGTTTACATACAATTCGGGTAATATTCGTCTCTTCAAGGCCAGTGCCTGTACAGCACAAGGCCAGACAGAGCCTGTACAGCACAAGGTCAGATATGCCTGTAAAACACAAGGCCAAACAGTGACTCTACAGCACAAGGTCAGAAACGCCTGTACAGCATAAGGCCAGACAGTGCCTGTACATCACTAGGGCAGACAGTGCCCGTACAGCACAAGGCAAGACAGTGCCTGTACAGCACAAGGTCACACTGCCTGTGCAGCATAAGGCCAGACAGTGTCTCTACAGCACCAGACCAGACAGTGAATGTACAGCACACGGTCAGACATGACTGTATATCACTAGGGCAGACATTGCCCGTACAGCACAAGGCCAGACAGTGCCTGTACAGCACAATGCCAGATAGTGCCTGTACAGCACACGGTCAGACATGACTGTACATCACTAGGGCAGACAGTGCCCGTACAGCACAAGGCAAGACAGTGCCTGTACAGCACAAAGTCATACTGTCTGTGCAGCATAAGGCCAGACAGTGTCTGCACAGCACCAGGCCAGACAGTGCTCTTGCAGCACAAGGCCAGACAGTGCCTGTGCAGCACAAGGTCAGATATGCCTGTACAACACAAGGCCAGACAGTGCCTGTACAGCACAAGGTCAGATATGCCTGTACAGCACAAGGCCAGACAGTGCCTGTACAGCACAAGGTCATACTGCCTGTATAGCATAAGGCCAGACAGTGTCTGTACAGCACCAGGCCAGACAGTGCCTGTACAGCACAAGGTCAGACATGACTGTACAGCACAAGGGCAGACGGTGCCTGTACAGCACAAGGCCAGACAGTGCCTGTACAACACAAGGACAGACAGTGACTGTACAGCACCAGGTCAGAAGTGCCTGTACAACACAAGTTCAGACATGATTCTACAGCACAAGGACAGACAATGCCTGTACAACACAAGGTCAGTCATGACTGTACGGCACAAGTACAGACGGTGCCTTGTACAGCACAAGGCAAGACAGTGCCTGTACAACACAAGGTCAGATATAACTGTACAGCACAAGGACAGACAGTGACTGTACAGCACAAGGTCAGAAGTGCCTGTACAACACAAGTTCAGACATGACTCTACAGCACAAGCACAGACAATGCCTGTACAACACAAGATCAGTCATGACTGTACAGCACAAGGACAGACAGTGCCTTGTACAGCACAAGGTATGACAGTGACTGTACAGCACAAGGCAAGACAGTGCCTGTACAGCACAAGGTCAGACAGTGCCTGTACAGCACAAGGTTAGACATGAATGTACAGCACAAGGTCAGACAGTGCCTGTACAACACAAGGTCAGGCATGACTGTACAGCACAAGGACAGACAGTGCCTGTACAACACAAGGTCAGGCATGACTATACAGCACAAGGCAAGACAGTGCCTGTACAGCACAAGGTCAGACATGACTGTAAAGCACAAGGTCAGACATTGCCTGTACAACACAAGGACAGACATGACTGTACAGCACAAGGACAGACAGTGCCTGTACAGCACAAGGTCAGGCATGACTATACATCACAAGGCAAGAGGGTGCCTGTACAGCACAAGGACAGACAGTGCCTGTACAACACAAGGTCAGACATGACTGTACAGCACAAGGACAGACAGTGCCTTGTACAGCACAAGGTAAGACAGTGCCTGTACAACACAAGGTCAGGCATGACTATACAGCACAAGGCAAGACAGTGCCTGTAAAGCACAAGGTCAGACATGACTCGACAGCACAAGGTCAAACATTGCCTGTACAACACAAGGTCAGGCATAATTGTACAGCACAAGTTCAGACAGTGCCTGTACAACACAAGGTCAGACATGACTGTACAGCACAAGGTCAGACAGTGCCTGTACAACACAAGGTCAGACATGACTGTACAGCACAAGGGCAGACAATGCCTGTACAACACAAGGTCAGACATGACTGTACAGCACAAGGGCAGACAATGCCTGTACAGCACAAGGCCAGACAGTGCCTGTACAGCACAAGGTCAGACAGTGCCTGTACAGCACAAGGTCAGACATGACTGTACAGCACAAGGTCAGACAGTGCCTGTGCAACACAAGGTCAGACATGACTCTACAGCACAAGGACAGACAGTGCCTGTACAACACAAGGTCAGACATGACTACAGCACAAGGACAGTCAGTGCCTTGTACAGCATAAGGTAAGACAGTGACTGTACAGCACAAGGCAAGACAAGTGCCTGTACAGCACAATGCCAGACAGTGCCTGTACAGCACAAGGTCAGACATGATTGTAAAGCACAAGGTCAGACAGTGCATGTACAACACAAGGTCAGGCATGACTGTACAGCACAAGGCAAAACAGTGCCTGTACAGCACAAGGTCAGACATGACTGTACAGCACAAGGTCAGACAATGCCTGTACAACACAAGGTCAGGCATGACTATACAGCACAAGGCAAGACAGTGCCTGTACAGCACAAGGTCAGACATGACTGTACAGCACAAGGTCAGACAGAGCCTGTACAGCAGAAGGCCGTCACACGATGCTTTCCAGTTCCCTTATTATCTCCTGAACCGATGGTCACAACAAACAGCTTTTAAACATATTTATAAATAATTCGCAATCGGTCGATCTGTACTTCGAGCATATTAATATAAAGCGATTCTTTTCAGAAAAATAGCAAAGTTACATCGTGTTTGCATGTAAAGTTACAGTCATAGGCTCGACTCGTGTAGGCACAAATAAAATATTTGAGAACAACCTGTAGTTCTGAACATGAAATTCCAGACACCTGGTCCTTTCCAGGCAGTATCAGACGTGGCACATGCGGGTGCACTTTACGTCAGTAACGGCCCGTATCAGTCCGGCAGTAACAACAGTTTGTTCCAAGAATATGAGGAAGCCTCACGTTCAGGCCGATTTCACTGCCAGGGACTATCCCTGGCAACGCAAGGCCGCTTTGTGCATCGTTACACAGACGTTCCGGCACAGCCTTCTGTGACGTCACTGCCGTGCAATTTCGTGCAAGCAAATTCCTCTACACTGCAAACGGAGAAGCATGTTTCTCCCAAAACATCGAGTGTCCACCTACCAAACTGAAGCCTTAATTCCTCAAAGTGCCTCCTGCATGCTCACGCGACACAAAAGGGGTCGTGTGTGTAAACTGGGAGAGCACAGCTAGCTTCAGAACTGTTTTCAGAAATGGGGGCATTCATGATCAGTTGGGGCCGATACAACTGTCATGAACATCGGAATTCAATTTCATTGCAAAACGCCCATTTGGTTCCAAGAACTCACGGACTACCAGCAATAAAAATACTGAGTAACCTCAAACAACATAAAAAGCAGGACACTTCAATTTTAATACAATTTTGTAAGCACAACGTACATCGGATGGTGTACGGACAGTCTGACTGCACACGGCATGACAGCAATCACCCTGAGCTGCGAGTGATCTGCAGAATAGCAGGACAGTGGTGGAAGCCGACTGGCCGATCACGTGATCGCATGATTTGTCGCCACCAGTCACGAAAGGTGGAGATAGCGAACATCGAGACTATAACTTGCCTCAATAACACGCCACTGACTCAAACCCTAAAACTTGGCTGCTTGACGATTTTTCATCAATTGCGTGCGTTTTGCATGCGAAATCGGTAAATGTGGCTTGTAATGCCCTAAAGACACGAGTTTCACAGGGCTCGCCCTATCGCCCAATGCCAGTACGTTAAACACTCAGTGACATGCAGCACGCGCAGAACGTACGTGCGAACGTGCACAGTGTTGGTTGGAACAAGTGAAGGGGTGAACAGTAGTGAAATGTAATGAGAGTAATATAAAAATGGACTAGATTAAACTGGCTCACGATATGGTAAACTGTTTGGCTTTTGTGAACACTGGGGTTCCACGAAGAGGCGCGAACTACCAAATTGTGAAGCAGCGAAACCCTGCGACAAGTCAGGCAATTGCAGGCGGCTAGCACGGAGGTAATTGACAGTTGAGAGCAGATATCGGAATGTGCGCCATCAGGGGGATTCAAGACTGCGGCCTTACGAGACGGAATACCTGGATCATCCAATCGTACCCTATCCCTCCTATCGAGTCGATTCATGTTATCTGATTATCTACTTATTCACGTGCCTACAGGTGCACTTCGGTCATGTATTTATTTCTTATCCGCAAATGCGCACGGATCCTAACAGCGCAGCTTTAAACAGAAAGAGAAATCCCCAGTTCGCAAGTTCTGACGCACCGGTTCAGTTCACACAACAAATAATTCGATACCAAATCAAACGCACCAGAGCCGCAGTGCTGCCGCTACACGCTATGCCCTTTAAGCACAAAACACGGACGGTTGTAAATACAATTCTTAAGAAATGACAGACTTGGTGGCGGTGGGAGTTTGGATACAAAGGCAGCAGACCCCAGCAGACACCTCGCTCACAAGATTAGTTACGTCACGTCACAGGCTTCTGGCCCCGCCGTCTGGCATCGATCGCGGAACCTCCTGCTCCCCCAGACGACGCTCGTAACGGCCCGGCAGAACGAACCGTGCAGCGGACAGCAACCCGGCTGCAGGCACCAAGTGACCTCACAATGCACCATGCATATACTGATGCACCAACCAAATTTCTCTTAGCTCAGATCCTAACCTTGAAACAGGTCATTATTCGTGTTGTGGCGCTGTGGAGTGGCGGCCGGCCGGCCGACCGAACGGCAATGCACAACGTTACATGCAGTGACCGGCGGGCGACATACACACAGCAGTCGGTCGGTTCAGTCGAGATAGCCTATATTTGTATTAAAACTGTCAGAAGTGCAGTACAGTCAGTGCCATTCACTCTCTCTCACACACAGCACCACGAACATGTACAGACACTGCCAATGAAAACTGAAATTGCAACAACATTTTCACTTTCTGTACTTTCACCCCTGCACACAGCCCAGACGCAACCTGCGTTGCTTTACAAGGCCGATCAATACGCTGACCGGCCGACAATTCAGCGACACCGTACCAACTGCCGACTGCTGAAGGAAGTAAGTAGGGACACGCCAGAATGCGTGCAAGATAACCTACGGCAGCACCGTGCTGACAGTTCTGGTTGCTGACAGCTGACTGGTGTATTGATTTAAAGACGATGATGTTATGAAGAGGAATGAGACGCGGGCGATATGCAGCACAGGGACCCACCGCCGTTAAGAATATGTGGAGTTCTACCTCCATGTCGAGTATGCCCTTATGGCGCGGTGCCTAATTAAGCAGTTCGCTTTATCTCCTTGCTACTCGGCCCACTGTCTTTCATAATTTCCTCTGCTTGTCTCCACTGTACAATTAAAGCACCAGTACAAACCCGGACAGCTTCAAGACGTTTGTATCTAGGTGGCTAGCAGCAGCAACAGCACGACTCCAACCCTCCGAAGCATCCCTCACATTCCTACTGCAATATTTAAAACCGAACTGCCGGGCCACACAGACAGACAGACACTCACCACTGCGCCTTTACAGGGTACATTGCATGTTGAAATTTATATGAATTCTTTCAACACAGCCATTTGTTCTGAACATATGACAGTTCCGTTCACACAAACACGACAAACCTATGTCTGTGCTTAGTGCTGCTTGGGACAACAATCGATATGGACGCTGAGAATAATCAGGATGACGGCAGACAGTAACTGCTGCAGCTAGCAAACACACAGCATCTGAATTGCTGCTGCTGCTACTTGAAATGCACGACTGGATCAGCTTTCGTTTCACTAATTGAACAACAAACAGGAGGTAATGTTGTTGCTGTCGTTGTTGTTGTCGGTAAGTACAGAATGCACTTGCTGTTGTTGCAGAACCGTCTTAAAGTGGGGGAGGGGGGTTGATACAGCAGAAGGGACAACACACAGTCAGCTTGGCAGAGACACAGCATCACAAGGTTCTCAGACTTCCCCCGCTCGTCCTTCTGAGAGTAGCGTGTAAAACGAGACGTCACAATGGAAAAAAGTGGTGGCTTGAAAAAAAAATGGCCCCACAATTTTGATCTCTCATACAGAAGCAGTGGAAAAGTAATGTGACTCTTAAGACTAAGATCACCCGAACCATATATAAACATTCAGTCCGTACCGCGCAGTAAATACACTCCGTCTCAGTTATACAAACCAGTCAGTTAATGTTGTATAGGGAAATAATGGCTGTTTGTTCTTAGATCCATACAAAACACATAAATACACTGTGTGGACAGAACGTGGAATTGTAAATGTTAAACTGGCTGTACATATAGTGACCACTGTGCGGTACATATAGTGACCACTGTGCGGTACATATAGTGACCACTGGCGGTACATATAGTGACCACTGGGCTTTGAAGGGCTAATACTATTTTCCCACTGCCATGCCAATGGTAGAACTGCACAACATTTACCTATCAAGGTTTTACGTGTAGTTACTTCCTTCATTGCAGTGGATGGAAGTCTTAAAATACGGACAGCCCCTAATATAGGGTCGTCATGCATCTGACTTCCACGGCACTAACGTAGCCAGCCGGCAGTGGCGACACTCGATAGTTGTCGGACGGAGAACAGCACTGCTGGACGGAAAATGTAACGGTGCGGATGAAGAAATGAGAATGGCTTGTAGTACGAGTGGAATAACAAACGCACAGAAAATTGTGCTCGAAAAACCTGACTCAACCACTTACGAGACTTTGGTTTATAGGGGGATAATATTAAAAAGGACTTTAAAGATACGGAATGTGCTGACTGCATGCAGTTGATTAGGCGGGCTGTTATGAATAGTAATGGACCGTTGAGTTCCACAGTCACAGTACCTATTGATCGGCTGAGCAACTATTAGCTTTTGAAGAAGATATACGACCGCTTCTCACTTATATGCGAGAGGTGCTCTCCTCCAGTATCGTCCGGAACACCGGCTCTCCTGTTATTCGTGGATTTCCTCAGACTTTTCAATCAGGCAACACCTCAGATAATGAGAGCGTCGTTAAACCGTCCGTCCCGACGCAGGAAGTCACGCTTATAGGCACGCCAAGTGATGGCGATCGCAGAACTATTTGTCGTTACGAAGCAGTCCAGGGGTAACGACGCTTCGAACGGTAAGGTACCATCCAACTTTGCCGATAAGTTATCTGTAGGCAGTAGCACCGGCGGCTGTTCCATCACGCTATCTTGCAAGCAATGGCCACTCAAATCCTTCACTGCACATGACGTACAGCAGCGGAGCAACCGAAATCATTGCGATAAGCGGAAACTGTCAAATTTTGCAGTTGAAGTTTCAAAGAGACAAGCTGGTAAATAAACGAAACAAAAACGACGATTCATTTCCATCAGAACTTAAAGGTACTGACTGAGGCGATCCAGTCACTGGCCTGCCTGTCTGTCTGTCTGCCCATCAGTAAGTTTCAAACAACTGACTTCTTCCTGAATTCAACCATTTTCGTAAGCCTCGTTAGTAGAAGGCCGTAGGTTGGGTCCAGTCTTGACCTTGACCTCAATTATGTCATTAAGTGCTTAACCTAAAGTTGGGGCCCCCATAGACACTTTCCCTTGCCCGTCCCCCAGCTTTAACCTAAGGTTGGGCCCCGCCTTAACTCCCAACATCACCCCTACGCCCAAGCTCCACCGTTTCCCCATACCTCCAGCGTCACCCCCAGCTTTAACATAAGTAGGTTTCCAGTGCACAAGCAGTCGATCGCTGTCTTGTCATGTTCTGTTCTCCAAACATACCGTACAGGCTAACGCCACGCTCTGACCTCTTCTCTGCCATTTCGATACAGTAACTAGCTCCACGAAGAAAAGCACTTCCAGAGAAGCTGACAGTATCTCAGCTACTCCAGACATTAATGTACACGAACGGTCACTACGCCGAACCTCCACTCCCGCCCTTCGCCCTATTCCTTCCGAATGCTCCTCTACCTTACAGTTTGCAAGTTACAGATGTCATGTCGTTGGGTGTTACTGACCAGAACACACGGCAGCAGGAACCACAAGGGTCCGCTGCAATTCACGTAGCACACCAACGAACGATACAGCGTCTCTCCGAACACCCCCTTGTCTCCGGGGCCGAACCAGCGTATTTAATAAAAGCTTGGGGTCCTTTCCCCGATGGTATGGCGGCCGGCACGTGAAGCTGACCACTCACCCTTATCAAGGGCCGAGCCTAGGAACGAAGTATCTGCGGCCGTGCGCCTTCCTGTGTCAGTCATGTGACTGCACTGCAGCGCGCGGTTCACAACACTGCTGACTGCCAGACCAACGTCACGGAAGTGCTGTATGCTGACCTGCATTACGTCGCAGTATGGCGCTCAACTGACACACAGAACAGGGAGGCAACAAGCGACTATTAGCTTCACCGTCCGTCCGTCCGTTCTCACGGAACAACTCGGCTCCCGCTGGGCGGATTTTGATAAAATTTAGTATTTAGAATATTTTTACTAAAGTCTGTCGAGGAAGTTGACGTTCGGTTAAAACCGGACAAGCGCAACGGACGGACACTTTGCACCGAGACATACGTACACCACGACTGGTCTTTACAATCGAGACAGGTGGTGTTTTCTGCGCGGTACGCACTCAATCAATAATTGCTCAGACACGGACAAACCGACGTGATAGGACGCAAGTCCGTCACTAAGCCATTTCGTAGCGTGTAAGCTGTCACAACTTGCGAGGACACCTGCACAGGAATTTAAAATCTTGGAGAACTGACAGCGGGAGCTGCAGACACGCAGCAAGCCGCCGTACTGCGTACCAACGCCTACACCAGATCCAGATATGCAGACTGCAGGCAGGCAGGCAGGCATTTCAAGCAGCGCTGTATGGTGCAGCGGGCGGCAGCGCGTCACTCGTCTATTTCTACACCAGCGTCCTCCAGCCGCTACTTTTACATAATTCCTGTCAGTCCCACCCAGCTTCTCAATGCCAGACATGCGTGACGTCACCAGTCGTCGGGTTCATGTAGCGCCCTGCACTTCTGCATCCTGCACAACACCGCCCCGTTTAACGTGTCGCAAACAACGCAATTCGCTTTAACGTTCACAAATTTCGGAGACCAAGCAAACACCCGACGAACGTTCCCATGCTGCCAATTGAACTTACGTTCCTCTGTCGGGTTTTTAATTAGCGTCAGTATAACGTGCTGGGTTCTACGGTGTTTCGCTGTGCTTTCAGAACCGCATCAACATCAGCACAGGTACCAACAAAATGCTTCACAGTTATCAGACTAACATTTCGAAAATTTAATAACCATGCAGTAATAATGAGATTCTCAGATTCCCGCATATGACACCGTTTGCAGTGACATCTACCCTTCGTATGAGTGGTCACTCTGGTTGTCATGACAACCACCGTTACCTGGTTGTGTTCTCGGTGACGTACGCGCTTTTGGCGCAGAAATTTTCTAGGCGCGTTAACAAAACAATTCCAAAAAGTGATTATCAGCTTCGTCATGTCTGTCCGTCCGTCCATCCATGCGCATGGAACAGCTCGGCTCACGAGATAAGATTCCGTCGCGGTGTAGCTGAGGCTTTCGCTCTTCTGGGATGTTACGCAGCGTAGGTCGTAGTTGCTTACTTACCGACGTTTCGGCACGGTCTACAGGTCCCCATCTTCGACAGTCAAGCAGTCTTCATGGATTGCTTGACTGTCAAAGGTCTGAACTTGGCTCCCCCTGGACAGACTTTCATGAAACTTTATATTGCGGATTTCTAGTAAAATCTGGGAAGAAAATTACAGTGTTGTTAAAATCAGACACTTTACATGAACGCTACTACATTCAGGTAATCGCTCTTCATACTGGAGACAGCCCGATCCTCTCTGACTTATGATTCCCTTGATGGTCTTAACACTACAATCCAACATCTACACCTGATGCTAAAATACACAGAAAATTTTTCAGATAATAACAGAGCACAAGCACCAGAATTTTTACGCTCTGCCGATGTATCCTAACTTGTAATAATTCAGAATGTGTTCTCTGTGAGGCATGGACTGACGCTGAAGAAACAGTTGAGCATCGACCATGTAATGCAACACAGCACAACCACATGGCGGCACTCTCAAGGGTAAAATTAGCATGTGGGTTCATGCAAGAATAGAGAAATTAGTTAAGAGAGAGGCAGCAGTGACATATGATTATGGCAGCGCTTCGTATGGCATGAGGGGCATGTGGTTAGTTGGTATGTAGTTGCATACCTACACACCTGTATACATGGCTTCATAAACAATAAAACTGGTATCTTAGTCTTTGCATACTGAAAACATTAAAATAAAGGTGCCTGCAACCAAAAATCATGTTCGGCTCACTGTTCTTCAGGTGTTTCCTTACATCCCAGTAACATGACAGACGCTCAATACGTAAGGTTCCCTAGGTCAAGTCATTACAGCACTATATGTAGCTCTTCCAGTATATTCCACCAAAGTATCGTTATTTCTCAACAGAATCCCCATGTCCACTGAATATGTATGCATGCAGATGTCTAATGACAGGGTGAGAATGACTGCTGTTTTGGTGTGCAAACACCACAGGTCTTGTTGGTGCCCTGTGAACTTCATTCACATACATAGCTTACCACTGTTAGAACCAATTTTTAAAAGTGTACACACCTTCCATAATCGCTCTGTGTAAGGATCAGCGATGACAGCTGGGACTTCTTAAATGCAGGAGTCAATTCTGACGCTAATCACTATGGATCACATTAAAATACAAGCAAGCACTAAGAATGTGTCAGTAGTCACTAACGGCTAATGGCAGCCAGTATCCTGAAGACAGCAGCAGATGAACCGAGCCCAGAAACTTTATGTATATGTTAATGTACCTCAGACAGTGGACAATGTCAGAAATATTTAAAGATGCCACAGATTTCTAGGGCATCATTTCAAGTTCTTGTCATGCTGCAACAACACTGATTGGAAGGTGACATTGGAAATGCTTTTGATTTTCACAAAGCACAGCCAAGCGCATCATATCCCTTTTGCTTTTTGTTTATCACTAGAATTATTATTTTAATCCCCTGTTTACACACAACATGTGAACTGCAACCAGGATATGACATCATACGTTATTTACCAACAGCAATTGACCGCTAAGGGTCAGGTATGAGAGGCACAGAACGTGAAAGGACCTGGGACCTCCCAGTTGTGAAGCCAGAGTACTGCACTATGATCTTATAAACAGAATGTGTGCATATGCAAATTATGTGTAATACACTGGCACATAAATATTGGATAATATTTTGACTGAGTTTAGAAACCAAACAAACTTGTTTCATTTAAAATGTGTATACATCAAGTACCCAGTACAGTTAATGTAAGTTAACATTCATCTGGAGCTCTTCCAGTTCAAAATGGATGCTGCATTCACTCACGACTTACACAATTTAGACACAGGCCTTCATAATCTACAGTGATGCCAAAAATCTGAACCACATGGCTCACAAAACACGAAGATTTAAGCATACAATAAAGAGTTTGTGGGCGCTCTCATTGACACAATTCTAACCATCCTACCTGTACAACAGGATAACCACTGGATCCCATAGTTCCACCAGCATGACACGTCACATCACTACGTGCTGTCACCACATCTCATCTACACCTGACATGGCTCCACACGACACAGGGATCCCTCGTGGGTCTGGGCAACACCAAATCACCAGCATCCAACACTCACCCCGGCAGCTGGGCAGCTGAACACAACACCATAACATTAGGACAAGGAGTCATTCTATGAACACAACACATTTCACACATTACATGCAAACTGGTTCCAAACTCTCTGCCCTTTACACCATTTGGCTGAGTCTTGTGCATCTGCAGTTGGACAGCGCTGTCAATGGCACAAGAGCTGGTGTGTCATCAGGAAACCCTTACTAACACCTCACCTTTATTGCTACAACACACATGGTATGTACACCAGCAATACTTGGAGGCTATATGAGGCAAGGGTTAGGTTAGGTTAGGTGTCTAAGCTGGAGGATTCTTGTCATAACCTGCATGATAACACAATGTACATGTCCTCTGGATTCAGATTTCTTCTTGTGGACTGTCTGTGGGCTGCTGGCATGGCAGGCTGTAACCCAACCAAGGAACCTGTTGGCCCCTTGCCAGTTACAGTACACAGATGTCAGCCATCTCTTGATGACCACCACAAGTGTGTGCCATCTGTAGTCCATTTCACGAAGCGACAATTCCTGTCATTACAGGTGAAAATACTGTCATACTGACAATAATGACTGGAGTCCGTTGCACAGAACAACAAGTGATAAGTGACTACTATACTGCAACAAAGTAACAGGCAGATCTGAGCCGTTTGATGAGTGCTCATCTCACAAAGACATTTTCCTGTTACAGTCACTTGTAACTGTACAGCATCTTTTGACTGAGGTAGCAAGTGAGGTCAGCCTAGTCAGGTTTAGATGAATGTGTGATACAGAAGGACAATGAAAGACACTGTGTTTAGGTTAAAATCAAGTCATTATGTGTTCCAGTGATTAGGAATACAAGAATGAACTTGTGGTGATTCAGGGACACAGAATTCATGGAATCAGAGTGAATTAGAGTGAGACAGAAGGGAGTTAAGAACATACTGACAGGTTCCATCTAACTTCAGTGAAGCCGACAGAAACTTTTCAGCATGGTTGGACACTTTCTTTTGCACTGGCAAATCAATTGAGGTCACACTGTAAGTGAGTAGCAGTTGCTACAAATGGCACTGCATTGGCTAGGTACAGGAGGGCAATATCATGCAGTGCGTGACATGCACATTGAGTCTGAGGCCAGTGTTGTCATCTCTGACAGAAGATGGTGAGGGTATATCAACCGGCAATTCCAATGTAGGTAACTTTGCCTGTTGCTTATCTGCAACTGTCTCATAAGCCTGAAAACAGTCATCACCATCCAGACCTTCTAAAGAAGGATTATCCTTTCCCAGAATATCCAGGATGAGGAGGTCTATTTCATAGTCCTGCGCCTTCTTAACTCCACCTGTTCCTGTCGTTTCTGCATTGCCTCTTTTGGCCCGAAATATAATAGTTAACTAAGTTCTGCACACGCAGCTATGATGGTATATTACACCAGTCTTCTGCATTTACAAGGATCTGTGATGATGAATAGTAACCACTGTGCCAGTTCTGAAGCATAATTATAAACATATTGTATGAACTAAAAAATGAGGGAAGAAAAAGATAAGCAAATATTTAGTTAAAAGAGCAATTATAAAGTGTGAAAGGAACAATCCAGAATATTCTAGAAATGAAATGAGGCCCATACAGTCTGACATCTTGTAACAGTGAGCAGCATAAACAGACTGTTAACAAATTATGAAACTGAGTGAACTGATGTTGGTGGGCAGCGGGCTGCACCACTGGTTTCCTAAAACCCACCACCTAAATATACAGGACGTGGTTTACAGCTACCCAAACATTACATTTCTCACTCACCCATGTCCTGTTTCACCAGTCTGACCAGCAAGTGTCGCAAAACTACTGCCACTGCCAGTCCTAGTGATTTGGCAAGCGCAGTCAATTCTTTAACTTCTCACATTTCTTTTGTTTTGTGAGATCTTTCAAAAATGACCCAAAAAGAACATGTTTCTCCTGTTTTATCTCCTGCAGAACAGTGAGGTTCTTGCAGTCGCCATTTTACCTGTCCTTGCTTCCACTACCCAACTTGTCCAACTAATTGCTAAGAAGGACAGTGATGACAAGTCTAGCAAAAGATTTCTTAAAACAGGATTGGATGCTACTTGTGAAATGTCACTCCCTCACCAGTCAACTTGTCAATTGTCAGACCAGTCACTTCGTGCAACAGGCCCGTGCTAATGTGGCACAGTTTGCACATCACGCAAAGCATGGCCTGCTATCATGAGTGGTGCCAGCCATTTGCCTTCCTTAACAATGGCATCAGAAGCTAGCTCTTGTCCTGCTGACAGCAGCCTATGTCACACCATCACAAATCAGTGACTGGTACTCATATGCAAATGGGTATCATAAGACCTGCCACTGGGAAATGCTTGGATGGGTTTGGAGTACCATGACTGCTGTGAGGAGTTCTGAGTCCAACTGCGCTGGCAGTGACTCAGTGACAGTTACTGCTGCGAAATCTTAGGCAGAGTCACTACAGTGGCTACCATGTTGACTGCTAGATGCTCACTCTGCTTTACAGTTTGTGTGCAGTTTGGCAGGAAGCTGTATTGATGCACTCACACTAAGAGAGGTTATGTGATGCCATGAAACTGGTAGACAGGTGCCACTCTCACCTTAAGTGCAGAATAACACGATGGCTTGTTTGGCCATGTTTATGCCATGTACGTGGTGTCAATACCCAAAAGAATGAATATCACAATGTCTTGGCTTTACATGTCAATATAAGAATGAAAAATCCTACCGTAATTAAATATATCCATTGTAAGTGAGAAATCTGGGTCAACCAACACAAATGTTGTTAACAATGTGCATTTTTAAAGTACCACAGTGTATTGTGACCGTGGTAGCACAGTGGTTAAGGTGCTGCGCTACAAATCGGAAGGTCACTGGTTCGATCCCAGCCGATGTCAGTGGATTTTTCATTGACATAAAATCCTTCCGATCGTACTATGACCCTGGGGTCGACTCAGCCTCTAATGGAAATGAGTACCAGGAGTATTTCCTGGGGGTAAAGGCGGCCGGTGCGTAAGGCTGACAACATACCACCATCCTGTGCCGCTGTCATGAGATCTGAGAGCCTTAACTTCCTGGAACCCTCTGGGCCTGTTCAGGCCTGTAATGGGACTGCTTTACCTTTTTACAGTGTATTGTGCTTTGATGACAGTAAATTACAAAGGTACTAACAGTGTGGCCTACATCACAGTGAGGACAAGATGTAACAGGAATACCAACAAGCCATTCCTTACGTAACCCAACCAGCAGCGAGCAGTCCATTACCGAATGCCATGCACAGAACTGAGTGTCACTACTCATTAGCTGACAGCATTGTACAAGCATCATAACACATCATTGAAACACACAGCCAAAATATGTTGTACAACCTAGGGTGCACAAAATTCCAAAAAAGTGAGGAGCCACCTGAAAATCTCGGTGCCAGAATAGTGACATGAAACATGTTCATATTAGAGGTGCCAAAGTGGATTAGTGCCTGGGATTTGTGCACCACTAATTAAGACTACCATTGTTTCATTAAAGAATACATTAAATATCCTCAGAGACTTTCCCAGTGCATGTGTGTATAATGAAAGGAATTTCCTTTACTGGGGAGTTTACTGTAGGGTGGGGAGTGGATTTGTTTCAATTCAATTTATTGTACTTTTTAATCAACTTCTAGATTTCATACAGTACAGGGAATTTCTTGACTAAGTGAGGAACCATTACTTTCCAAGAAGGACTCTGCCCCATGGAATTAACTTGTTATAATGAATTTGTTTACTGTTTTGTATTTCATTATCCATCCATCCAACCTATGGCACTACAGCCCATTGTTGAGCCTTGGCCCACCATATACTTCATATGAGGCAAGCAAACCCTGTACAGGCCTAGAAAGGCCCTGAGGGTTCCAGGAGGTTATGGCTTCTAGATTTCAAAACAGTTGGCACATGAAGGTGGTAAGGTTGTCAGCCCTATGCACCAGCCACCTTTACCCCCCAGGAAATATTCCTGCTACTCATTTCTGTTAGAGGTTGAGTCAATCCCAGGGCCATAGTGTGGCCATAAAGATTAACCTTTTGGCGCCGGAATCATTTTTTTAATTTTAGCACACCCTGTATACAAAATGTGAATAATACAGGAACCAAATATGTTAGAATTATGAA
>Ga0123353_10001937_pt1 | contig 25491 bp, 17 predicted proteins | sample TergutLab28metaG_3_FD_92763 | JGI IMG/M metagenome (GOLD analysis project Ga0123353, IMG submission 92763) | Labiotermes labralis P3 segment gut microbial communities from Petit-Saut dam, French Guiana - Lab288 P3 | ecosystem: Host-associated > Arthropoda: Insects > Digestive system > Gut ...
ATGATATGTTGCTCCTGCGGTGCTTGTACAAGGCGAATCGATGGAAATACATTGAAAAACAAGGCTCCGTAAAAATAAATCAAGCCGCGTGAAAAAACCACTAAATGACAAACGCTCCCATGTTCCCTGTATTCGCCAGTGGAACGAAAATTCGTTCAAACCCCTTCACGAAAAAGGAGACCCCAAAAATGAAACAGAACCTGTTGAAAATGTTGATCCTGTCCGCCGTGGTGTCGTTAGTTGCTCTTGTGGGTAATTCATCGGCTGCCGAATGGTACAAGGGACAGTTACATTGTCATTCCTCTTGGAGCGACGGAAACACCTTGCCCGAACTGGCGATCTCATGGTACAAAGACCACGGCTTTCATTTCATGTGCCTTTCAGACCACAACGTCCTACAAATTGACCCCAACGCATGGAGAGATGTTAGCAAGGAAGCGACTTTCAATGCAAGAGGAGAAGTTCCCGAATCGGCAATTCTCGAAGCAAGGCAAAGATTCGGACTGGATTGGGTCGAAACGAAAGAGGAAGACGGTAAAACACGTATGCGGCTCAAGACCTTTGACGAATTGGCGGCGAAACTGAACGTCCCCGGTCAGTTTTTGTTAATTCGCGGTCACGAACAGAATGTTGGAGTTGCCGGATTCTCTTTGCATGCCAACGCTATCAACATTACCGAATCGATTCCGTTTCCGAACACGTTCCCTTCGGTCGCCGCTGCCGCTCTTGCCTGGCGCAAAGCAACCCTGGAAAATTCGACGAAAAACAATCTCGATGGTTTTTGGATGCTCAATCATCCCGATTGGCCCTATTACGACAATGCTCCCGAAGAATTGATCGAGGCGAGCGATGTCGAATTCTATGAAAACAACATGGCAGCGGGACCACGAAAGCGGCAACCGCAGATGCCGGACACCGAAAAATACTGGGATATTGTCAATGCGTTCCGACTCCTTGCTGGGGGAAAGCCGGTTTATTCCGTCGCAACGGATGACACGCATAATTATCTTGTTTTTCGGGACAATGGTGCCAATCCCGGTCAAGGCTGGGTTGTCGTTCGTTCGGAGACACTTCAAGCCAACGATCTGTTTCAGTCCATGAAAAAGGGTGATTTTTATTCTTCCTGTGGAGTTGTGTTGAAAGATGTCCGATTCGATTCCACAACGAAAACGTTGACCGTCGAAGTCGATCCGGCGGAAAATGTCCGATACACCATCCGATTTGTCGGAACAAAGAAGGGATTTGACCCCAAAAAGGAACCTGTTGAAATTCCCGCAGAGGGAGATACATTGCCCTTGCGGAAAACTTTTACGTATTCCGATCAAATCGGTATGACGTTCAAGTCGGTCAGCGGCACCACGGCTTCGTATCAAATGCAGCCGGATGATATGTACGTTCGCGCCATTATCACTTCCGACCGAAAACCGCAGTATAAGGATGCCAATAAGCCGGAGTTTGAAACTGCTTGGACTCAACCTGTCGGTTGGTAGCGACCTTGCCAGGGGGAAAGCGCAAGAGCGGCGTGGCACAAGCCCGCCGACGATGGGTGCCAGCCTCTGTGCACCTTCATTCCCAACTCCAAACGAACGTCAGCCATCCTTTATCAGTGGAGGCAAATTGCGGAATCAGCCGTCCCTTTCCTTCCCACTCGCCTCCCAATTCCAAAGGCTCCATTTCGACACGTTTCTCCAACGCTTCCAACCGTCGTAATAAATACGTCCGAATGATCGTTTGTGTTGCCGAAAGAGTCTGTCCGCTGTCCGGGAGGAAACCGGCAGGAAACGCCTCTGCCTCCGTTCGCTCCAAAACGATAAAGTTCTGACCATCTCGATTTTCCGTTTTGACCTGATATTCGACCGAAATGGTGAACGCTCTGCCCACGTTGTCCATCACCTGAATGTCCTTGAGCCGGACAACAACACGAAGTTTGTTGTCGATGAACGACACCTCGACCGGTGCTTCGGGTCCGAAGGAGACCTTGGCAGGAGTCTCGCCCGTTTTGAGTTTTAAGAATTCCGGCACTTCGTCAAAGAATTCTTCCATCCGCTCCGAAAACTTTTCTTCGTCAACGAGCCGACCTGCCAGCGCAATTGCCAACATGTTATTCAGTGCCGATTGATGAACCTGCACTGCCAATCCATTGGACTGCGGCGCTTTCGGTGCCGGTATTGGAGCGGACGGTTGATACGCGTTGCCCAGCAAAATCAACCAGTCAATCTGCTCCGGGGTGCTGGACAAATTCCAAACGCTGGGAAAGAGTCCGACCTTGTTTAACTGACTACGAATTTTTTGGTATCTTTCATTCAAGTCGGCAATGTTCGGATCAATCCGTTCATTCATTCGCGCATTCATTCGTCGTTCGGCACGGCGAGCGGCTTCTGCCTGCGAACTTGCTTTTCGGCTATCAATCTGATTTCTCGCCGCCCGTTGAACTACGCGACCAGCATTGATGTTGACATCAGAAACTTTCGCATTCAAATTTGCCCTCGCAGTTGCCGGTGCCGTGCTAATTCCCTCAGCGGAGAAAAGAATTTGCTTTTCGCCGCGTAAGGTTCCTGTTGTGTGGTTCTTCAAAGTGACCATCCGCTGGCTGCCATCTGTATTTGATTCCATTGTCGTATCAGCCAGCACTTTGATAACGGCTCGGTTCGATGAAGGGACAAGTTCGGCGGAAGTGACTCCCGAAAGTGTTCCGCTCCCTGTAACTTTTGTACCCAAAATCACTTCGTTAATGTCCAAGTCCTCCTCAAGTTCGCCTTTGAATCCAGCGACGGCAAAGTCGCTTCCGATTTGCAGACTGACATTGACCCCGGTGCAGGCAAGTCTCGTCAATGAGGCTAACCGGACAGCCCGCGGTTCAATGATGCTCACATCATCGAGCCAAGCCGTTGCCTTGCTCAGTGACTCGAAATAGCGCGGATCACGTGCATCACTGTACGCCTCAATGAAGTTCACAAGATTATTACAAATGCTGGTCAATCGTCTTTCGTAACTCTCTTCCTTGATCAGTTCGACAACGGTGTGGTAGCGTCGCAGTGCCGTCCGCAGTCCATCGAAGACCACCCAGAGGACTCCTTCTTTATCGGAACTGAAAACGTTTTGGACCGCTTCGAGGATTTTGGGATCGGGAGTTTTTGTTCCTAACGTTGTCCGCAGTTCGGCGAGGCGGAATGTGGTACTCCAATCGTTTGCGGTTGCTCTATCAAATTCCCGAGGAAGGCGGCGTTGAAGATCGTTGACTGCATCGAGGAGAAGTTTTTGGCAGCGGTTCAGGTCGTTTTCGGCGATCTGCCGCGGATTCTCCTTTATTTCGCTCGTGAGTTGGGGTATTTGTGCTTTTGCGTCTTCGGGAGAAAGGGCGATGATCGCAGGAGCGGCAGGTTGACGCTGGCGTGTGGTGGTTTGACGCTCGACAGGCTGGCGTTCGATGGACTGGCGTTCAACTGGTTGACGTTCGGTGGTTTGCCGCTCAACAGGTTGCCCTCTTCGGGGAACGTTTCGGAAAATTTGTCCGAAAAGTGTGGAACTCATGAAAACGAGAAGAAACAAAACGGCGATGAACCGAAACCGAAGCACGTGGGACATAATTCTAGCGGGGTGGGAAATTGAGTAAAACTTATCAAAGGATACCAAGTATTCCGAAAATTACAATTAGGGAGGATAGGTAAAATTTGTGTGTGTTCATCCGGGGACTGCGCGGAATACCACTCCGTCCCCGGCTCTTTATTAATCTGATAGTTTCCGGCAAACATTTACAAGATTCTCCATATTCAAGCCGAGATCGTCCAACAGTTCCGAACGCTCTCCATGCTCTACATACCGATCAGGAATTCCCAAACGATAGACTTTTCGAGTATCCAATCGCTCTTCGTTTGCCGCTTCCAATACCGCGCTACCAAATCCGCCCGATAACATTCCTTCCTCCATCGTTACCAAAAATTGTCCCTGACGAATCGGCTCTAACAACGTTTCCGCGTCGAATGGTTTAACGAATCGGACATTCACGACCCCGACCTCGATTCCCTCTTTACTCAAAATGTCCGCCGCTTCCAGTGCCGATTCGACAAACGCACCGCACACCGCTATCGTGCCTTGGCAAGTCGTTCCATGTTTTCCACTCCGAACGATTTTCGCTTTGCCGAGTTGCACGGGAACATTCGGCTGCTTGGGATTCAATGCGTTCGTGCGCGGATACCGAATGGCAACCGGTCCCTTCAACTGTGTGGCAAGAGCGAACATCTCTTGCATTTCCCAAGAATCTGCCGGTGTCATGATGGTGAGATTAGGAAACGGACGAAGATAGGCAATATCAAACACGCCATGATGCGTGGGACCATCAGCACCCACCAAGCCTCCCCGATCAATCGCAAAAATGATAGGTAAGTTTTGCAGAGATGCCTCTTGAAAAATCTGATCGTAAGATCGCTGCAAAAATGTACTGTAAATATCCACGATAGGAATCATGCCGGACTTTGCCAATCCCGCCGCAAAAACGACGGCGTGGGACTCGCAGATTCCCACATCGAAAAATCGGTCGGGATACTGTTCGCGGACAGGTTCCAACATGTTACCCTGACACATTGCCGCCGTGATCACGCAGACTTTCGGATTGTTTTTCATCAATTCGTCAATCGCATTTCGGGCATGTTCGGTGAACGTTTTAGGTTCCGGTTGCGCAGGCGGCGGTGTGCGATCGTCTGTTTCCCGGCGCGGCTTGGGAGCGTGATAGTGCGTTGGATTCTCTTCGGCAGGTTTGAAGCCGCGTCCTTTTTCGGTGAAAATGTGCAGTAGCACCGGCTCTTCGAGGTTCCTTGCCATCCGCAGGAAACGTTGCAGTCGGGGAATGTTATGTCCATCAATGGGACCAATGTACCGGAATCCGAGTGCGTCAAACAATTTTCCGCCAATCAGCCCGGCTTTCACAGTCTCCTTGAAATACCGGAGAAACGAATCGACAGATGCTCCGATCAGCGGCAACCGGTCAATAACGGCGTGCAGTTTTTGTTTGAACCGACTGTATCTTGGATGAAGCCGCAAATTGTCGAGGTGATGAGCAAGTCCGCCGACGCGGGGACAGATTGACATCTTGTTGTCGTTCAAAATGACGGTAATGTTTTTTTGGAGTCCGCCTGCATGATTCATTGCCTCGAAAACCTCGCCGCTGGAAAACGCACCGTCTCCGATGACGGCAACGCAGTGCCGGTCATTCTTTTCGGAACGCAGATCATCGCCGCAACAGAGTCCAAGAATGGTTCCGACGCTGCAACCCGCATGACCTGTCATCATCAGATCAAACTCGCTTTCGGAGGGATTGGGAAAGCCCGATAGTCCCCCTTTGGTGCGAATCGTGGAAAATTTTTCGAAGCGTCCCGTGAGCAATTTATGCGGATAGACCTGATGACCAGTATCCCAAATGAGCCGGTCGTGAGCAAAATCGAAAACGCTATGCAGAGCGATGGAAAGTTCAACGACTCCAAGATTGGAAGCGAAGTGAACCGACCGATGGTCGTAGAGTTGACAGAGTTCGTCTCGAATTTCGCCGGCGAGTTGTACGAGTTTGTCTGAGGAGAGTTCTTTTAATCCGTGCGGCAATTTCAACGTCGGTAGAATCGGAATAGGATTGCTCTTCTGCTGCTCGGACATTGTCAAGAAACGAAAGGGAACTCCAAAATGAACGTGAACTCCCTGTATTGTAGCCTTTTTCGCAGAGATTTCAACGCCTTGCAATTCGCTCGGCAAGTAAGTACAATACTGCAGCATGGGAATTTTTAGCCGCATCAAACAGGGACTGGCGAAGACCGTTTCGATATTGAATACGGACATTCGCGACATATTCAAGAGGGAAGGCAGACTCGTCGACGATGAGTTTCTAAACGAAATGTTCGAAATGTTCGTCAAAACCGACATGGGCGTGGCAGTCGCAAAGGAAATTACCGACGAAGTACGAAAACAGTTCCAAAGCCGAGTTGCCGAAATGCATGCCGTACTGGAAGTGGTCAAAGATAAACTCAAATCGACGATGGCACAACCGACCGCCCCCATCGTTTTTGCTAAATCGGGACCTACCGTCATCATGGTCTGCGGAGTCAACGGTAGCGGCAAGACAACGACGATTGCGAAACTAACGTCGATGTTCATTGCGGACAAGAAAAGTGTGGTTCTCGGTGCGGCGGACACATTTCGGGCGGCAGCGGTAGAACAGTTGACCGTTTGGGCAAATCGACTCGGTGCAACGATTGTAACGGGACAAAGCGGCACCGATCCTGCCAGCGTCGCTCATAGGGCGGTTGCGAAAGCACTGGAGGTTAATGCCGACGTTTGCATCGTCGATACGGCGGGACGATTGCAAACGCAGAAAAATCTGATGCAGGAATTGGAAAAAATCCGCCGCGTGATCGGCAAACAGATTCCCGAAGCCCCGCACGAGGTGATTCTCATTTTGGACGCAACGACGGGACAGAATGGAATCAGTCAGGCGAAACATTTTTCGGAAGCCGTCCAGTGTACGGGTCTTGTCCTTGCCAAATTGGACGGCACGGCAAAGGGGGGCGTGGCAGTGGCAATCCGCAAGCAGATGGACTTGCCTGTAAAGTTCATCGGACTAGGAGAATCCGCCGCCGATTTGGCGGTCTTCGATGCCAATGAATACGTGGAAGCACTTTTTGATGAAATCCAATAAACGTACTGTAAAGAACACGAGAACGTTGGTACACACAGATCACCTCTGGACAATCAGAGAATGGCTGCTCTATCCGGTCTGTCAATGCTAATATGACGTGACGCAAGGACAATTTCTGACATGCTCTAAAACCTCCAGCGGCGGTGGAGCCACCAATACTGATCGGGACACTGCCGAATGCCCGACTCCAAAACGTGCGTGAACCATTGGGTGATTTCTTTGACGTTTTGAATGTCCGGCGGCAACACGAGCGGATCAAGAACTTCCGTAATGTGCATGTCAAAATGCAATAGTTGGAATTGTCCCGCTTCGTTCTGCTGACGGAGCGGATGGCACACGACGATGGGAGCCTTAAATTGGAGCGACAGAACGGCGATTGCCTTAAAAGTCGAAGCAGGTTTATCAAAAAAATTGACCCTACAACCCTTTCGCCCTGCCCACTGATCGACGAGAAATGCCAGTAGTCCGTTTTGTTCGAGGACACGAACAACTTCTGGGGTTGCGCCTTTTTTGGGAATGAGAAACTGTCCCGTCGATTCGCGGAAGTCCTTCACAAAACGGTTTAGGTAGGGATTGTCCAGTGGTCGGGCAATGGCGTGAGAGGGATAGGACAACACGCCGAGCGAAAAGCCGCCGATCTCGAAATTGCCAAAGTGTCCCGTGACCAAAATGACGGGGCGATCCTGATTGAGCAGACTTAACAGTGGTTCGGCATCGATCAGGTGAATGTGATCCATCCAGTTATAGTCTCGGATTTTGCGTCGGGCGAGTGCGACTTCGACTCCCATCATGAGTAGATGTTCCCACATTGTCCGAATGAGGATTCGGCGTTGTTTGTCGTCGAGTTCAGGAAAGGCAAGTTGCAGATTTTCGTGGAGCAATCGACGGCGAATCGGCAGAATCCGCGTAAGAACAAAGGCAAGTCCTTGGGCAAAGGATTTACCGGCTTCCAAACTCAACGATTGGACAACGCAGAACAAAATCCTGACCAACAGATATTCAAGATAATCGCTAATCTTCCTGACCATAACCCCTCATGTACCCATAAAATTCATGTTTTTCCACGTCCTTGACTGGTGTGTTGAAATACAGTGCAAAAATAATATCGTCGATTTCTTTCTTTATGTCGTGCTGTCTATCAAAGTCAATCCCCGGCAAAGATTTTAACTCCGTAAGAGAAACGGTCTGCCCAGTCAAAAATCCTTTGTCTTGAAATTTTTCTTTTATCACCTTTTGTACTAACTTTGCCTTTCCATCCGCTATTTTCAGTCGGAATTCTTTGTTGTTAGACAAGAGCAGTTCGTTTTTCTCAATGCCGATGGTATCGAATTGCTGTACGTTCAATCTTCCGAAATCGACAATGTCTCGAAGGATTACGGATTCGAAAGCAAGCATTGATTCGGTTAATGTAATGATCTTGTCCTTTAGTTTTTGGTTATCCTTTGTAATGATAGGGATACGGACGTAATCCTTTAACGATGACCGGGAAATGAGAAAATCTTTTTCTTTTTCGTTTTTCAGTTGCTTGCGAAGTATGTCATAATTCAACGGCGAATTAAGCAGTGCAAAAAGATAAATCAATTCTTTGCGGTTATTGCTCCCGATAGCATTGTACTGGTTCCTTGCCCAGATCACCGGCTTGTCCGTAAAATAAAACCGCTTTGTGTTCGCATAAGACCACAAAATCTTGTATTGTGTATCAAGCAGATTATATTCCTGATTGCCCTGCGTTAAATCAATTCGCTGCGGCGAATTGCCCGACCGGATATTTTTCCAATAACCGCGAAAATCTCTTATCGTATAAAACCGATGATTGATTCTCGGATACGCATAATCTGCCGGTGTTTCCTGTGTTTGCTTTTCGTCTATCGCGTAACCGCCGTCAAACCAAAATTCTGAATTGAAATGCTGTTTCGCTAATTTATGGTTATGATAAATATCAATACTCTCGGAGTGTTGCAGATAGGTTTCGTAAAACCGAAGAAACGCTGCGTCATGGTTGATAAAATTCCAGTTATCCCAATGTTCAGCGAACGTCGTTTGCGGAATAGATTTCGTTTCACGTTTTTTACTTTTCAACAGTTTTGTAAAATCGCTCCCTTTTTTATCCGTTTTAAATTGAAACCGGATAACTTTAACGGCATGATTCTTATCCGGCTTTTTCTTTTTTGCAACGATTATCATTGACGAAGTGGGGACGGCTTTGTTTTGTTGCAGTCCGCGTCCAATGAACAGATTAGCACTAAAAGTGAAGATTTTTTCAATCGTTACATTCTTCGCTAAATGATAGCGCAGCACATCTAAATCTCCGGCAGTGAGAAGTGTTTGCGGAACAATGAAGCACAATTTACCGTTCTCTTTCAGAAGAGCAATTCCCAACGCAAAGAAAAAAGCATAGAGATTCGGGTTTGGGCGGTATCGTTTCGGATGTTCGGGGACACTATGTAAATTGACACCAAACACATTCCCTAATGTAATAGAAGTATTCGATTTATCTTTAATTTTTTGTGTAAATTCTGTTTTCTGCCGCAAACATTCCAGGTATCCGACATACGGCGGATTCATTGCCACGAAGTCAAACCGCAATCGCTCTTCACCGTTGCTTTGCATTGAACGAAGCATCTCCAAAAGATTTTCGTCATCCCGCATAAACGATTTATAATCCAGTGCCATCGCTTGAACTTGCGACAACAAGTCAACCGGTCTTTCTTGTGCCGAAATTCCTGTGTCTAAAAATTCGGAAATACTATCGCGTGTCTTAAATAATTTCAACTTTTTCTCAACCGGATCATTATAAAGTTCGTTCACAATCAACGGCAACTGACGGAGCAAAATGCACATTTCCGCCAGATACAACGGAAATTCCGCAATGTCCAAACCGAAAACGTTTTTGTCCACCAATTCTTTGATAGCGACTGCCTCTGCTTTCGTTCCTTTGCCTTCAAATGCTTCGACAATTCGATCAACCGCACTGTACAAGAACGTTCCTGCCCCACATGCCGGATCAATAATCGAAATCTTCGTCTTGTCTTTCGCCAATTCTTTGGGAGTGTAGCCCAGTTCGTCCAGCATAAAATCAACCACTGCCGGATCGGTAAAATTCTGCCCCCAGTTGTTGCCGTACAAATCTTTCAGATAATTTTCATAGACGAAACCGAAAATCTCATTTTGCAAATTGGAGAAATCAAATTTGTTAATGAACGCAACGATGTCAAGCCACGGGGCAATATCTTGAATCGATAATTCACGTTGCAGGTCGGCGATCAGTATTTCGTTGACCGCCCGCTGCTCCTGTGCAAAAGGTTGATAAATGTTTTTCGAAATGTACTCCGAGATGTTTCTGATTTGAAAAACAACAAGGTTATACAAGTCTTTGTTTCGGATTGCTGCGACAATCTGCTGCCGGAAACGTTTGTATTCGCTCTCGAATCGAACGAACCGATTGTCCACGAGAGACTTGTACAGAATGAATTGAATCAAATAGGCATAAGATGTTTCGAGAGCAGTTTTGTTGTCATCAATTTTAATTTTTGTACGAAATCGGGCGATTAACTGCGAGGTTTCTTTGAAAAAGATTTTTCGGTTTTCCGAATCATTTAGATCCATTGATTCTTCGAACAGGATTCGTTGTCCGCTCGGTTGCAAAATCTCGGTATAGTAATTTTCCGGTGTCAGATACGTTTCCCAAAATGTGCGGAAAAGTTTGGGATTTTCCAACATTTGGTCGAGTGTCCAAATTTCGTAAGAATTAGACCGATAAAACCGCCAGGTAAAACCATCGGTCAGGATGCCATATTCTTTGGTGTAGTCGGAGCGATAGCCTCGCAACTGTTTTACACCTTCTTCAATTCGAGTGTAGCACTTTGCCTCGCAGGGGATCGTAACGTCTTTGTTGGCATAGAGAATGAAATCTGGTCTGCCATGTTTGCTCTTTTCGGTGTCGTGGATGTAAGTTGGCGTCGTTGCTGTCTTCTTGGGCGTTTTTTTCAGCGCAAAGAGGTCGGGATGTCCCAGAATATCATTGATAAAATCGTGAACGCCGCTTCCGAGTTCGGCGATCTTATACACCTCGGAATTGTTGTTCCACTTTTGACGTAGTTCGTTCATGTGCATAAATCCTTTTCCGATGCCTCATTGTAGCGATTTTCAGGAGATAAAATAGTAGGCAACATGACAACTGTCAGCGAAATATCTGACACTTTCCGACATTCGGCATGTTACACTGCGAGCGAAAATTGAAATCGAGAACAGAGCCGCAATCGTAAGATTGCGAGTTTGAAGTGGCATGAACCGGGGATAGCTCCCAGTGAAATGCTAGGTTGCGAGCAGGGTTTTGTGCGTTGTACCCCATGCGACAGCCCATGCACTTTCGACCGGCTCGCACGATAAATAGGAGTAAAATAGGGATTGCCTCCCAGAGAGGCAAGTTGGTTTGAGCCCATGTTTTCCCGCATGTACCGGCTTTTGTAGAGTCAAATGACATGCTAGAAAAAAGGCGTGATATGTTAAAATTCTCGGTGATTGTTGCATATTGCCAAACCCCTACAATCAGAGCCTTTGCGTTTTTCAATTTTCCCGGCTTCAATTTTCAATTTTGACCTACCTTGCCGTTTCGACGAATCGAGTTTCCCGAATCACCGTTACTTTGATTTCTCCCGGGAACTGCACCCGTTCCGTCAGGGCTTTGGCAATGTCGCGGCAAATTTTTGCCGCTGATTCGTCTGTGGACTGTGCCGACGTAAGTAACACCCGCATCTCTCGGCCCGCCTGAATAGCGTAAGCCTGTCCCACTCCCGAAAATTCTTTGGCAACTGCTTCCAATTCTGCCACGCGCTTGACGTACAATTCCAACGACTCCCGCCTCGCACCCGGTCGGGCAGCACTACACGCATCGGCAGTCATCACAAGCATCGTATAAGGATTTTCAAGTCGAGGATCGTCATGATGAGCCGCCGCCGCCGCCACCACTTCCGGCTGCTCTCCGTACCGCTTCAACAAGTCGGCACCAATTCTGGCATGAGTTCCCTCCGTTTCGTGGTCGGTTGCCTTACCAATGTCATGGAGCAGACCGCAACGGCGTGCCAATTTTTGATTCAGTCCCAGTTCGGCGGCAAGCGCACCGGCAATGAACGCCACTTCGACTGAGTGCCGCAGAACGTTTTGACTGAAACTCGTCCGAAAATGGAGCCGACCCAAAAGTTCGATAAGGCGTTCGTTTAAGCCGAACAGACCGGCTTCCTGCATCGCCTCTTTCCCCTTTTTCTGGATCAACGTTTGGATTTCTTTTTGCGTTTCAGCGACGATTTCTTCGATTCGGGCAGAGTGAATTCGTCCATCGACAATCAGTCGGGTCAATGCCCTCTGGGCAATTTCACGACGGATGGGATCGAAACAACTGACAAGTACCAGACCGGGGGTATCGTCTATGAGGATGTCCACCCCCGCTGCCTTTTCAAATGCCCGAATGTTACGACCTTCCCGACCAATGATGCGTCCCTTCATTTCGTCGTTAGGGACATCGACGCTACTCGATGTCGTTTCGGCAGTGTGAGAAGCCGCAAAACGTTGCATCGAGCCGAGCAACAGATTGCGGGAAATGGCATCGCATTGTTCCTTAATCTTCTTCTCATGTTGCAAAATGACCCGACCAGCATCGGACTGTAATTCTTTATCGAGCAAGCCGAGCAGGCGGCTGGTCGCTTCCTCGCGGTTGAGACCGGAAAATTCGTGGAGCGTGACTCGCTCCTTTTCGATCAATTTGGAGAGTTCGGCATTTCTTCGGTCTGCATCGGCGACACGTTCGGATAGTTTTCGTTGTGTATTTTCAACAAGCCGCTCCTGCTTTCGCAGATCGTTGGCTTGTCGGTCAAGCGTGTCCTGCCGCTTGTTGAAAAGGCGTTCCTTGTCGTAGAGGTCTTCACGAATTTTTTGGAATTCGTGTTCGTTTTTCTCTTTGATGTGGATTGCCTTCTCTTTGGCATGGAGTTCGGCTTCTCTGGTTTTACTATCGGCTTCCTGTTCGGCACGTTGAATGATTTCCTTAGCCCGCTCAATGGCGTGGGTGCGGTACAATCTATCGAAAAGCCGAACAAGGCAGTATGTGGCGATGCCCGAAAATGCCGCAACTATAACTAAAATAATGAGTTGCGAAACATCCATATCAGTAGTTGCTATGTTTCAGGGCTGTCTATACAATTTTCCGCATTGTAACCGGAAATCGGAAACATTGCAACCCCGGTCAAATTTGGGTAAAAATAACAGCAAATGTGCTATCGACCTAGCGGTTTCGACCAAAAATCGGTACAATGACGGCATGACCCTGGAACAGATCGATGTCCTTTGCGATGAATTTGAAGCCGCTCTGCGGAGAGGGGACACGGTACTGATTCACGACGTGCTTCCCAAAGTCGAAGAATCGCAACGCTCCGCTCTGTTGGAAGAACTCCTGGAAATCAAAATCCAATTTGCCGTCGAAACGAAGCAGTCTGACGATTACATTCGTAGTATGCTCGGAACGTTCGACAAGCAGTTTCCTGAACAAAAAGAACTCATTCAATTTCTCTTGCGTCGGGCGAACCAGTTACGGCAGGTCGGCGATTACGAAATCCTCGGCGAACTCGGACGCGGCGGGATGGGCATCGTCTATAAGGCAAAACATAAACTCTTACAGCAAACGGTCGCGATCAAGGTTCTTTCGCAAACCTTGATCGACGATTCGCAAGCCGTCGGTCGTTTTAAGCGGGAAATGCAACTCATCGGCGGACTCACGCATCCGAACATTGTTCGTGCGCTCAATGCCGGCGACATTGACGGTACGCTCTATCTCGCTATGGAATTCGTGGATGGAGTCTCTTTGCAAAAGTTGGTGGAGAATGTTCGCACAAAAAATAATGCAAGTGCCGTCATTCCCACCCCGCTCATTTCTCTCGGCGCAGCATGCGAAATGATTCGCCAAGCCGCACTGGGATTGCAAAACTCTCACGAACTCAAACTCGTTCACCGCGACATTAAACCGGCGAACCTGATGCTCGACCATCACGGCACCGTCAAAATTCTTGACCTCGGACTCGGTAAATTTGCCGAAGAGTGCCGATCCGAATATCATTCGTCTCTCACGATGGAAGGAATGGTCGTCGGTACGGTCGATTACATTTCGCCGGAGCAGTGCGAAAATTCGAGGGAGGCGGATATCCGCTCCGACTTGTACAGCCTCGGTTGCACGCTCTATTTCCTCCTGACAGGCAAGCCGGTGTACAGCGGTTCCCGATTCGACACGATGCGGAAAAAATTGATGGCACACATCGTCGGCGAAGTGCCGTCGCTCCGGGCTGTGATTCCGAACATACCGCTTGCCGTCGAAAAGATTCTGCAAAAGGTTTTGGCGAAAGACCCGGCGGAACGCTTTCAAACGCCGCTCGAATTTGCCGAAGCCCTTGCTCCGTTTGCCTCGCCGGACGAACTCTGGACGCTGACACAGGAAGTGATTCCGATGGATGCGTCCGATTCTCGAACGAACATGCGGCACAGCAGTCCGTATGGTTACGTGCAGTCGTCGCGGCAAAGCATTACTCCGCCGCTGATGAGCCGGATAAAATGGATGGCGTTTTTCGTAACACTCAATCTTCTGGTGCTTGGGATTGGGGTTGCTGCCGCTTTCTATTTCTATACGTCCTACCAGCAGGAACAAATCTATGCTTTGCGGAAAAAGGCAAGTCAAGCGGCACAAAACGCCACACAACATTGGGAGCAATGGAGAATGGAAGAAGCACAAGCCGAATATCAGAGAGCTGCTCGGTTTGCGATGGAGGATTTCGCGAAAACAAAAGCGGATTATCTGCCAGCGGTCATCACGGAGAATTGGTTTCTAGCGGCAACGGCACAGTGGTATCACGGCGATTCTACCAGAGCAAGACAAGAATTGCAGTTTCGGTTGAATAGAGTGAACGATAACATAAGTGAATTAGATGCGACATCAGGACATCCGTTGTTAGGATACAAGAAACGTATTTTGGAGCGTTTGGGGGATTTCGTGCTTTTTGGCGGTGCCGCATCGGGACGCAATCGGGAACGATTTGCAAACGGAATTGCCCGATATGAAGATGCGACAAAAGTTCCGACAATGAATTCCTATGACGCGACTATCCGATGGAAGCAGGCGATTCTGTTGATGCAGAACGGTGAATTAGACCGTGCAGAAACTCTGATGCGGGAAAATTCTAAAAGGAGTGGAAAAACCCCGGATTTGTATCAACAACTTGCCGAGGCGGTACTGCACTATTACCAAAACGAGAATAGTGCCGACCGCACCCAAAAATTGCGGACTTTTCGGGGACAGTTTTCGTCGCAGGACAGTCCGATGCGTGGGTCGGCAGGACAGCCGGAAATAGTCGAACTGCTCCAATTTTGTTCGGAATTTTTGGTCAACGACTCACTGAAACACGAAGATTGGGAAACGCTTGCGGCGGATATTCTGTCGATGCGGCACGGCACTGCCAATTTTGTGCGGCAGTATCCGGGTGCGATTCCTTTTATGCGTCGGTTTTACGAAGTGCTTCTCCAGTCGGCGGCGTTAGTCTATGAAAACACGGATCGGCAACGAGACAAGCAGGCGCAGATCGAAAACATTGTCCGGCTTCTCGAACGAATGCGTCCGCTGACGACCGAATCGGATACCGTTGGTACGGAGAGACCGACGTTGGTGCTGTTCTTTCTACCCGGCACGATGACCGAGCCGGGCTTTGTCGTTTTCTATCCGCAAGATGGTCGCACCGGTGCGCTTTATCGTTTGCCTTTAACTCGTCAACATATCAAGCAACGAAGAGAGCCGGCAACTGTGTTGCCGGAGCAGTTGCTGGAAAAAATTACGGCGGAACGTCGAATCCGAGTTTCGTGGACTGACACAGCGGCTTGGGCACGTGCCGAAGATGCGCTCAGCGAAGCGGAGTATCCGTATGGAGACGTGTTGCCGTACTAAACAGTCCGCTGACGTGTTGTACAAGAGAGTGGAGTGCAAGAGTGGGGGATGTAGCGCAGCGCAATCCCCCGGTGAGTCAGCACCGGAGTACCGGCTAAATATCCGATGGCGCAAACTCTTAGCGGACTGGGGGTGTCCCTTGTCAGGCATTCGGAATCGTGTAAAATGAAAAACTGATGCGGGGGGATTCCCGAAGTGAGGCTGATTTATTTATAGAAAGAGGGGGTGCAACAATGAAGGTCAGAGCAAGTGTACGACGAATTTGCGAAAATTGCAAGGTCGTTCGACGGCGAGGTCGGGTCTACGTAATCTGTGTGAACCCTCGGCATAAACAGCGTCAGGGCTAATCTACGCAAGTAGTTTTACCGCAAAGAGTTTACCACAAGTTATTTGGAGAAAAATCAATGCCGCGTCTTTTGGGTGTGGATATTCCGAACAATCGGCAAATCGTCATCTCGTTGACTTACCTGTACGGCGTAGGTCCAGCAACCGCTCGTGAACTCTGCCGCAAAGCCGGTATCGACGGGACGACCCGAGCAAGGGATTTGAGCGAAAGCGATGTAGCCCGGCTGGCAACGCTACTGGACAATGACTATACCGTCGAAGGACAACTTCGTCGGCAGACTACGTCGAACATCAATCGGCTCCGCGAAATCGGTTGTTATCGAGGAATCCGCCATCGGAAGGGCTTGCCTGTCCGAGGACAGCGGACACGCACCAATGCCCGAACCCGAAAGGGTCCCAAAAAGACCGTCGCAGGAAAGAAGGGGGTCAAAGACTTACGGTAGTTCTCTTCGTGTCCCTTTGTGCCCTTTGTGGTTGTTTTTACCACAAAGAACACAAGGGGACACAAAGGATTCACAAAAATAATAGATATATTATGGCAAAAACAACGACAACAACGAAGAAACGCAAAATTAAGCGCAGTGTTGCGGCAGGAATCGCTCACATTAAGGCATCCTTTAACAACACGACCGTTACGATTACAGACAACAAGGGAGACACCCTTTGTTGGTCGACGGGCGGAACCTGTAATTTCAAGGGTAGCCGAAAGAGTACGCCGTTTGCCGGACAGATGGCAGCCCAGCAAGCCGCCGAAAAGGCAATGAAATTCGGTATGCGGGAGATCGAGGTCAAAATCAACGGACCCGGCAGCGGTCGGGAAAGTGCGATCACCGCCCTGCAACAGGCGGGGTTGACGGTGAAGTCGATTGAAGACGTAACGCCGATTCCGCATAACGGTTGCCGACCCAAAAAACGACGAAGGGTGTGATTTATGGAGACGCAAACAATTATTGAGTATGAAGTGGTCGAGCCGGTTTCGGACGAGTCTTTCATTACGAGGAGTCGGGACAGAGCATCCGAACACTATGGGAAAGGCTGGACGGTGTTTAAAACACACACGACCATAACCCAGCCTACGCTGGTGACGCAAACGCAATCCGGGTCACATTGCAGTGGAAACATAAATGACATTCAAAAGGAGACGAAAGCAATGAAAACGATGCCGACAATACCAATAGACAAACGGATGATGACCAATAGACAAACGGATGATGACCAATAGACAAACGGATGATGACCAATAGACAAACGGATGATGACCAATAGACAAACGGATGATGACCAATAGACAAACGGATGATGCAAGTTGGCGAACGTACATGTCGTGAATATCAAGAAAAATTCATTCGGGCGAACATTGCCGCAAACCTCAAAGAACGAGCGGAACAAGAGCAGCAGGAAAAGGAATCAGAAGACAGGAATCAGAAGGCTGAAATTAGAACAACAAAAAATTAAATTGCATTTTTTATGGCTAGAAACACAGAAGCAGTTTGCCGGAAATGCCGGCGGGAAGGTTTTAAATTGAACCTGAAAGGAAGCCGATGCGACACGGAAAAGTGTGCGTTCAATCGGCGCTCCAACGCTCCCGGTATGCACGGAGCAAAAAGGGGAAAATTGACCGATTACGGAATTCACCTTCGAGAAAAACAGAAGGTGAAAAACTACTACGGGGTGTTGGAAAAGCAGTTCCGAAAGTATTTCAACCTTGCCGAACGCATGCAGGGGAACACCGGTAAGGTGCTCATGGGACTTCTCGAACGCCGATTGGATAATATCGTCTATAAACTCGGATTCGGTGCTTCACGTCCGCAGTCCCGGCAGTGGGTCGCTCACGGTCATATTCAGGTCAATGGCAGACGGGTGGACATTCCGAGTTACCTCGTCCGGCAAGGCGATGTGATTACGGTGCGTAACCGTCCGAAGAGCAAACAGGCAATCAAGGTGGTCATCGAGGATGGATTGCGGGATGTGCCCGATTTTCTTTACCGAGACAATGCGGAGATTCCAAAAGGAATCGTGATGCGATTGCCTACTGCCGAAGACGTGACAATGCCGGTGGACTCCGCATTGATTGTCGAGTTGTGCTCAAAGTAAAAAACATTTTATCGGAGGATTTTTTATGCGTATTCGTTGGAGAGGTTTAGAACTCCCTAGCAGATTGATATGTGATAGGGACACTTTGACAGATTCGTACGGTAAATTCATTGCCGAACCGTTTGAACGCGGATTCGGACATACCGTCGGAAATAGTCTGCGCCGAGTGCTGCTTTCAAGCCTCGAAGGCAGTGCGGTGACGAGCATCAAAATCAAAAACGCCTTGCACGAATTCACTTCGCTGAAAGGAGTTCTTGAAGACGTAACCGAGATAGTACTGAACGTCAAGTCGATTGTCGTTCGTTCCTACGAAGACAAGCCGCGATTGCTCCGGATCTCCAAAAACAAGAAGGGGGTCATTACGACGGACGACATTCAAGGGGATGCCTCGGTGGACATCATTAGCAAGAATCACCACATTGCAACCTTGACCGATGACGTTGCTTTTGAAATGGAGATGGTCGTCGAAAATGGTCGCGGCTACGTTCCTGCTTCGGAACAGTTAACGCAGGCACATGATCGCGGCGGTGAGCCGGGAGTGATTCCGTTGGACGCTGCGTTCAGCCCGGTGATTCGAGTCCAGTACGATGTTGAAGAAACACGAGTGGGACAAAAAACAAACTACGATAAAATGACGCTCCAAATTTGGACGGACGGTTCCGTCGGACCGGAAATGGTGCTGATCGAAGGGGCGAAAATTTTCCGAAAACATTTGGATCCGTTTGTGCTTTATGACCGATTGGAGTCGCTCGTCTTTGCAAAAGCAAAGGGAGGAAGCGGTACGATCATTGATCCCGCCTTGGAGGCAAAGTTAATGATGGACGTTTCGGATTTGGGACTCAAAGAGCGTTCGATCAACTGTTTCAAGGAGAACAACATCAAGACGGTTCGGGACTTGGTGGTTATTTCCGAGGATTCGCTCTTGGAATTCCGCAACTTCGGCGAGACTTCCTTGAACGAAGTAAAGGAAAAACTGTCACAGTTGGGACTGCGGCTTGGGATGCGGTTGTAAGTGAGAGGAGTTAGGAGATAGAAGTTAGGATTAGAATATTGATTGTGATTTAGCCGGTACTCCGGCTTTCTCCGAAGCACGTAAATAATTATAAACAACATTGTAAACAACTATGAGACACTTATCCAAAGGACGAAAACTAGGACGTAATCCCAGCCATCAGCGGGCGTTGCTGAAGAACTTGGTGATTTCAATTTTGATGACCGAACGCGATCCTGATGATTACGACGGCAATCAACCGAAGGTGCCGGGACGGATTATTACGACGTTGCCCAAAGCAAAAGAAGTGCGTCCGCTCTTGGAAAAGTGCATTACGATCGCCAAGAAGGCGCAAAAGCATATCAAGGCGGCAGAAGAGTTCGGCACGTCTGCATCGCGTCATTCGACGGAATGGAAACGATGGCGGGAGAGCGAAGAATGGCAAAATTGGAACAAAGCCATCGCCCCGGCATTGGCTGCTCGCCAGCGAGTCATGAAACTCATTGGCAATCACAAAGAGGCGATCACGATTCTGTTTAACGTGGTTGCTCCGCGATTTGAAGATCGGGACGGCGGTTACACACGGATATTGAAATTGTTCAAGCCTCGTTTAGGCGATGCTGGTCAGCGGGCGATCCTTGAATTCGTCGGCAAAAACGACCGCTCCAAAAAGCGGCGTGCCATTAAGCCCAGTGTAGAATAAACGTTTTCCTACCTGTACCATTTTGATGCTCGATAGCGGCTTCAGTGACGGGATTTGCCGCCACTGCCTGCACCAAATTTGCTCTGGTACAATTTGGGCGAAAACGTTATGATTCCGCTGATGTCTCGGTGTTATGTGTTCTGCCTTTTCGGCGTGTTGTTGATTGCAGCAGTCGGTTGTCAACTCAACCGGTCTTTTGCGCCGATTGCGCTGGGTCCCAGCAGTGAACGAAGCCGACTAGGAATTGCCGCCCTAGAACGAGGCAATTTGACCGAAGCCGAAAAACGGCTCGAAGATGCCGTCAGACTAAACAAGAACGACATCAACCATCGGCGGTATTATGCTGAAACCCTCTGGCAACAAGGAAAACATCAAGAGTCTCTGCGCCAACTGGACGAAGCCCTTAAACGCGGAGGGCAGAACAGCGATGCGCTCCACATTTCTCTCGCCGAAAAGCATCTGGCACTTCAGGAGTACACAACAGCCCATCGTCATGCGGACGAGGCGGTGCGTCTGAATCCGCAGGATTCCCGATGCTGGGCACTGCGGGGAAGAGTCAAACGATTGCAGGCGACTCATCAGGCGGGCTATGCCGAACACTCGGCGGCAGTGTTTCAGCAAGCGCGGGAAGATTACCTTCGGGCAGTGTCGCTGTCTCCCAATGACCGCGAACTCTTAGCAGAACTGGCTGCCGTACAAATGAGTTGCAGACAGCCGGAACAAGCATTAGCGACGTGGCTGACGATTCAAAGTTTGTACTCGCAAGGCGGCGAACCGGCGGAAGTGTTGCTCGGCAAAACGGAAACGTTGCTGATCTTGCAACGTTTCGATGAGGCAGAAACGAGCCTGGTGTCCATTCGACAGCGAGGACTGGAACATTCTGAAGGCGGACAACGGCTGCAAGAAATGATGACAGCAGCGCAAGGCGCAATCCAGCGATAAAGGATCGATGCCCACTAATTATTTACACGCACAAAAACATGCTATACTGCATATATCTTCAAAGTACCTGTTCGACGACAATGAGACCCGGTTTTTTATGCTTCCTGTTATTCTTCGGAATTTTTCTCCCTACCGTTGCCGCCCAGTTGCCGCCGTTGATGCATCGGATCACACCCGTGGACACCGCCGTGAACATTCATGAAGCACCGGTCTCCGTTCCTTCTTTCAGCAAGGAACTCGGACAAGCATTTTCCCCCAACGCCAGCGGTTTGATGCTGCCAGGCTCGCCGAAACTTAACGCACAACCCCTAAAAGTCGAAATGCTCGTGAGTATCAACAACACGAGAAACTACAACATACTCGCCGCACACGAACCAAAATCTTCGCCTCGACACTGGGAACTCTTCACGATGCCAAGTAGCGGTTTTCTCACCGTCTATCTGCCCGGCAATCAGCCTGACCATTTGTACACAACGACCAACCTCGCCGATGGTCAACCACGTACCGTTACACTCCATTTTCACAATAATAAAGCAGAACTATTTTGCGATGCGGTCTCCATTGGAGCGATACCGCTGAACCGTCCCGCTTCTGAAACCCCGCCCAACACCGTTTTTGCCGTCGGATCGCTCGCCGAAGGAACACTGTTTTGCAATGGAATCATCGACAACCTTCGAGTCACCGGCGAAAACGATCAACTCCTACTGTTCTGCGATTTTGAACCCATTGCCGAAATACTGCCGCAGGGAAATCTACAAGAAATTAGCGAACAATACGGAATCTCGGCAAAGGGCGTTGTCTATAAAATTGACGGGCTTCTGGGAGAACTTTGCGATTACCGAGTTAGCACCACTTCGACGTTGCTTGACCGGCTCTTTCCCACGTCGGGACCTTCGGTCGAGCCGACGGTTCAACCCGGCGAAAAGCCGCCCAAAGAAGTGCCGCAAAAAAAAATTACCGCCAGTGATTTACGACATGCCGTTCAGAAATATCATCTGAAAACGGTCAATGCCGAAGATTTTCGGTCGGGAGTTCTAGACTACTGGGGAGAAATGTTTTACGATCTACAGTATCAAATTGACGGTACAACGAAACTGCCACGTGGTGCCGCCGAACAGGTTTATGACCCGCACGCCCTTGTTTTGCTGACGGAAAAGTACCCGGCGGAAATTGTACTCCGTCGAACCGGCGCACTGCTCGAATTGTTACACAAAAAGTATCCTGACCAATGGAATCAAGAGAACGGAAAACTCCGGCAATTACAAGCCGACTGGCACACTCTTGCCAAAACCTTTGCCGCAAAAAGAGAGGCGGTGGATTGGGCGGCGGCTTGGAACATCGGCGATTATGCGGCGGCGTGTGCCTTGCGGAGGCTCGTGATGTTTGCCGACCCGGCACTGAAAGACGTTGACCGAATTCTATTTCTAGCCCGGGCAAATTACGCTGGTAGTCGACTCACAAATCTGTACAACGACGACAGGATGGGAGGACACTTCGCCACGCAAAACTATGGTTTTAATACCATTCGCGGAGGAGGAATTTTCACCATTTCGGATTGGAAAACCAAAACGCCGACCGTTAAGAATCTCATTGAAGGACGAACCGTCGTGCCCGGTGCGGCAAGCAGACTCGCCGGAAAAAAATTGGACTACGGGTCATTCAACTCTCCCCGATTGGACTACGACGGACAAACCGTCTATTTCGCTCACAGCGGTTCGCAAGAACATCGCTGGATTTGGACACCGGATACCGTCTGGAATCTGTTCAAAATGAAAGTGGACGGCTCGGACGATGGAATGGACATTGTCCAACTAACGGACGAACCGTTCAACGATTTCGATCCTTGTCCGTTGCCTGACGGTAGAGTCGTCTTCATTTCCGAGCGGCGCGGCGGATTTATCCGCTGTTTTGATGAGTCCGCTTGGTTGCGTGTAACGACATACGTGTTGCATAGTATGAAAAATGACGGCAGCGATATTTATCCTATCAGTTTTTTTGAGACGAGCGAATGGCAACCGAGCGTGGACAACAACGGTATGCTGGTCTATACCCGCTGGGATTATACCGACCGCGAAAATTGTCTCGGCTCCAATTTTTGGATGTGCAATCCAGACGGTCGCAACCCTCGTGCGCCGACCGCCAATTATCCATTGCCGTGGCACACGTTAAATGTCAATCCGCTCGATCCTTCCGTACCGCTTCGGGAAATGGATGATTATGACAAGAGCAAACCGCTCACCGAACTGGTCGATGACATCAATTTTCTCATAGGCAAAAAACATGGCGATCACCGTTTCGGCAGGTGTTCCGATGCTCCTAGTGCGTTGCCGATGACGCAAATGCAAATCAAGGCGATTCCTGATTCGCACAAATACATTTTTACGGCGGCACCGCATCATGGCGAAACCTTTGGATCGCTCTGCATCTTGGATCTGCGGGAAAAGAATGATTACCACATGAATCAGACACGGCGTATTACTCCGTATGTTCCCTTCCCGGAGAGCGAATCGCCCGGTCGCAGTCAGTACCGATATGGTTCGCCTTGGGCTCTGAACGAAGATGCGTTTTTGTGTAATTCGTGGGAAGAACTTGTTCTGCTCGACCGCTTCGGCAATGAAGAGCTGATTTGCGAGCGTGAACTGTTGCCCATCGGTTACGATCCGCGATTGCGATTAACGGAGCCGGTTCCTGTGCTGCCGCGCAAAGGACCGCCGGTGATTCCACCGCAAATGACACAGGGAATCGACAACACCCATAAGGAACAAACGGCAAGAATCGGAATCATCAATGTCAACATCTCCGACTTGCCGATGCCGAAAGACCGACCTGTTAAACAACTGCGGGTATTGCAGGTGATTCCGAAACCTAATCCGTGGATGAACAAGCCGGACATCGGATATGCTCCCGAGAACACGCCACGAATTCCGCTCGGAATCGTGCCGGTGGAAGACGATGGGAGCGTGTTCTTTGAGGTGCCGCCGAAAAAACAGTTAATTTTCCAAACGCTGGACGAAAACGGGCAGGCAATCCAAACGATGCGTTCGGTGGCGTTTGTCCAACCCGGAGAGCAGTTGGTGTGTACCGGCTGTCATGAACCGGTCAACGAGGCGGTTCCGAACGTCTTGGGTTCCAAAGCGTTCCGGCGTTCTCCTTCGCAATTGCAGCCGGAGATAGGATCGATTGAGCCGGTCAATTTTTATCGGACGGTCAAGCCGGTCTTTGACAATCGATGTGTTGGTTGTCATCAAGAACAGCAATCGGGACTGGTAAGAATGGATTTTGAGGATTTGCGCCCTTACGTTTTTTATTTTGCTGGCGGCATGCTTGGAACGACGATGACTTCCGGCGAGGGTGGTGGTTCGCGGTCAATGCCGGGCTTTTTCGGAGCGGCTTATAGTCGTTTGGGTCAGGTATTATTAGACGAAAGCCATCGTGAACGTGTGTCAGTGGAGGACCGTCGCCGCATTTTCCTTTGGCTTGACGCGAATGCTCCACGTTTGGGAGCGTTTGTCGACGAAGAGGCGCAAAGACGAGGCAAACTCGTCTTTCCGGTCATGGATAATGATTGAAAGGCAATAATAACTCGATAATTCCGTTTCCTATTGCCGACGGTTTCTGTCCAATAAATGCCGACGATCCCTCGGGCAAGTAATCGCCCAGTGCCACAAGGTATTTTTCCAATGACCGACTTGTTTTTTCCGGCTTCTGAATTATAATTCCGATCGTGCGTCGCATACGCACTCATAATTAACCCTTGCTAACATATAAGGAACTCTGATGGACAGACGAAATTGGATTACCAGCGCCCTCGGCGGCGCAGCAGGACTCGCCGCCCTCTTGGGAAGCACTACCGCTCTCGCACAAACACGTTCTCGTAACCCAAACAGGACCTCGAGAAGACAACGAACACTCCAGAAATACGACAATGCCCGGTTCTACAACGCCGACGGCAGTTTCAATGAAGAAGCAGCAAAAGCCGCCTACGCCGAAATGTTCCGGTTTCATAACTTCGCTCTCGCCGATGTCGTGAATGATGAACGCTTCTGGATACTCGACTTCGGACTCGGTGACTTTTCCAGCGTCGGAATGGCGGGAATCTTTTGGCTCAACGATAAAGAGCACGGCTATTTCGGACATGACATTTACCTTTTGCCCTTCCAGATGATCCCGGAACATGCTCACGTTCCGGCGGAAGGCAAACCGGCTAAGCATGAATACTGGCAGGTACGCAACGGAAGCATTTTCAACTTCGGCGAAGGCGGCTCCAAAGACGATCCGCTACCGGTTGCACTGCCGAAGTCTCAACTCGATGCGAATGCGATCACCGCATTCAACTGTGCCGAACTGAAAGCCGTTCCCGGTCTCGGAAAGGGCGAAGCAGGGCTGAACCGACTCGAAGCGTTCCACTTTATGATGGGCGGTCCCGAAGGTGCCATCGTTGTCGAATACGCTTCCTATCACAGTGGCGAAGGATTAAGATTCCAAAACAAGTCAGCAATGCAAGGAAACACACCGGCAAAGAATGCCTAATGGAGTAGCGGATCGGAGGTACCGGACAAAGAGCAACACGGCGCAAGCCTGCTGGTATTGAACTGGTGCTCCAGCGGTGTGTCAAAATTTTTCCCTGACTCTGTTTTTCGGGTGACATGCCCCACCGAAAACGGACAGTATTTTTGTCAGTCGCCCGTTGCTTCTGACTTTTTGGTAGGTTTTTTTAGGCATAGAAGAACAGAAATGACTTGGCGAAGGAGCGGTTGGCTCAC
>Ga0123353_10001939_pt1 | contig 25479 bp, 12 predicted proteins | sample TergutLab28metaG_3_FD_92763 | JGI IMG/M metagenome (GOLD analysis project Ga0123353, IMG submission 92763) | Labiotermes labralis P3 segment gut microbial communities from Petit-Saut dam, French Guiana - Lab288 P3 | ecosystem: Host-associated > Arthropoda: Insects > Digestive system > Gut ...
CCGCGCGACTGTTGGCCCCTCTGAACAAAGCAGGGATTCCGGTCGATTGTATTCAAAGTTCCCCGGTTTCGCTCTACAACTTTGCCGCGTTCGACCAGTTGAATATGGACGAACTGGTCGAAAACTATGATCCACGGAATCCGTCTGAATACGTTATCATTCTTTGCCCCGGAACCGATTCGACCGATGTCGTGATCACCAATGGCATCAAAATCTGGGTCCGGAATTTCCTCGTCGGTGGAAACAACTTCACCAAGGCTCTCACCAAGGGGATGAAGCTCACCTTTTCGAATGCGGAACACCTCAAACGCAATGCCGCCACGTGCCAGGACCCCAAGGCGGTTTTTCAGGCGATGCGCCCGGTGTTCAATGAATTTCTGACCGAAGTCACCCGATCAATCGAGTTTTATTCAAGTCTTGACCGCAAGGCCCGCTACAGCAAGATGCTCCTTCTTGGTAATCTGGCGAAACTCCCCGGTTTGCGGGAATTCCTGCGTCAAAATCTCGGTTACGAAGTGGTCCGGCTGAACAAATTCAATAAACTGGTCGGCACCGATGTCCTTGCCGCGCCCGCGTTCTTGGAAAATATCGGTTCGTTCGCCGGAAGTTACGGCCTGGCGATTCAGCTTCTCGGAGAATCGGTGATTCAGACGAATTTGATTCCCCGGGACGTCGTTCAGGACCGGATCATCAACAACAAAAAACCGTGGATGCTCGCCGGGGCTGCCATTCTTATGCTGGGGCTTGTCATTCAGTTCACCGGAGCTTCAACCGCTTATGTGGCCCTCGACAACACCGAGATGCAGGCTGCCGAGACCAAAGCCGTGGCGGTCGCGAAGAAATCGGCAAGTCTTAAATCCGCAAAAGATGAAGCCGTCACTCAATATGACAAGTTCAACCGGATCGGTTCCACGCTGACCAGTAACGTCGAAGGACGCATCATCTGGATGGAACTCTTCAAGGCCATCAATGCCGCGCTCCCACGTTCCGACGGTCCCGAAGGATCTGATGTGAAACTTGAAGATCAGGAGCGAATTTATGTCTCCAATATTGAAGTCCAGGACGTTAACAATCTAACCCAGTGGTGGGATGCCGCAATCAAAAGCCCCGGAGCTTATGATCCGGAACCGGAGGAAATCGAAGAGGCCAGTAAAATGCCACAACAGGGAGGAAGCAGCGGCTCATCTTTCGGCAGCAGCTCATCTTCCGGCGGCTCGTCCTACGGCAGCAGCAGTTCATCTTCCGGCAGCAGTTCGTCCAGCAGAAGCGGTTCATCTTCCGGTAGTTCGTCCTACAGCAGCGGTTCATCTTCCGGCGGTTCATCTTCCAGCGGGTCGTCCTACGGCAGCGGCTCGCAATATGGCGGGACAGGTTCTTCTTCAGGTTTTTCAGGTTCCGACAACCTTGTTTCCGACGCGGAACGGTTGAATCTTAAGATACTTCCCAAACCGCAAGGTCCGGGAAAGGTCGTGCAGTTGACGCTTTACCATTATCACAACCCGATGGATGGTACAACGTTACGGTTTGGAGCAGAGTATGTTCGACAAACACTCTGTTACAATATCAAGCATGGGAAAATCGATTTGCCCGTGAGTCTGGACGCCCAGTTGCAAAGCGGCTCCATCGGCCAGGCAGGTCAAACCGAAATGGTCAACGTTTCCTTTAAGGAAATGGGAATCAGTCATCCGGTTCTTCTCGATTTTACCCGAGTGGAATCGACAACAATTATTGATCCGGCGGCCCTTCAAAAATTGATCATGGAACAAACGATCAAGCAACAGTCCACCAAACCCAAAGGAAATACCGGTCGGGGGGGAATGTCAAGCAGTGGCGGCATGGGAATGATGTCGGGAACCTCTTCTCCCATGTTAAGTGGAGGCCCCATGATCGACAGCCCCGGAATGGCGTCGATGAGTCCGAATATCAGCGGATTGGGACTGACGGGAGGAAACCCTCTTGCAGCACTGGGGGGCTCCGGAGGCGGGACTCCAGGCCCGGGGGGGATGTCTGGTGCAGGCGGCATGGGAAACATGGGACTTGACCTGATCCCCGACGATCAGAAACTCAAACTGACCCGTTTCGATTGTGTGGTTCAATTTGCCTGGATTCCGACCCCGCCAAGTGAACGGGAAAAGAAACGCAAAGAAAAAGAAGAGGCCGCGGCAAAGGCATCGGCCACAGAAAACAGTGGAATCCCCGTGACGCCATCCGCGACAAGAGAAACCGATTCCGAAGAACAAGCGGTTCCGGAAGACGAGATATACACGGCAGAAATCGACGAGGAAGAAACTGTGGAATCTTCGGAAGATGTCGATTCCGACGAAACGGTTCTCTCGGAATCCGAAGAGGTTCTTGCGGAATCAGAAGAATCGACCGCGGAAACCTCGGAATAAGAATACAACCAATATAAAAAACCAACCAACAATATAAAGACAACCAATTTTTGTGGACGAAAAGCCGTTTTCAGACGACGGATGTCTTCGGAAAGCGATTTCATTTGGTCCCTTTTGTGAGAGAGTGAAAAGTCATCATGGCCAAAGCGAAAGTAAAATATAAGGATGTTTTAATCAAGTATCACTTTTGGATACTCTGCCCCGTGCTCATTCTGGTCATGGTGCTGGTCTTCTTTTTAGCCTATACCCAAAAAGTCAAGGCCCACGCGGACAAAATGGCCGTATTGGAGACCAAAATGAAAAACGTGGAGACCGTCATCCGAGATCAGATTCACCCGAATCAAGAGATTATTGATAGTATCAAGCTGGAAACCGGTGTGTTGAGTGACGACGTCTACCAAGCATGGATTCGCATGTATAACGACCAAAAAGAAAAAAATACATGGCCCAGTGCATTGGACCGGGTATTTCTTGATGAAGTGGTCAAACTGAAAAAGTTCGACAACATTTCTCCGCCGAAATACCTCGAGTATTATCATTTATTTATTCAGAGACACCTCAAGACGCTGATGGAAATGGTGGACCGGCGCTATGCCGAGGTTCTTCCCATTGATCCCAAGACGCAACAGCCGCTCAAAGACGAAAACGGAAAGGAAAAATGGATTCCCGTGGACCCCTATGTCGCCGATACTGAAGGAATGGTTCGATCATCACGCGGCAGCATGGGAGCGGGAGCGTCCAGTATGGACGGAATGTCTTCTCCTATGGGAGGAATGTCCTCTCCGGGTGGTGCTATGCCGATGATGTCGGGGTCAGGAACGCCAGGGGGAGGAATGTCTTCGGGAGGTATGTCAGGAGGAGGAATGAGCAGTGCAACAGCAGGAGCCATCGAGGAATTTCAGAAATCGAAATACCAGCGCACCGTGGGCATTGTGGACTGGGCGACACCGGAAATTTTCGGACTGATCACTTGGGAATCGGCGCCTTCCTCTTTTGAGGTTTGGGTGACTCAAGAGGACCTTTGGGTCTACGAGGCACTGATTCGCGTGATTGCAAGGTCCAATCAGGCGGCCAAAGCCAAGGAAAATCATACGGCCGCAGTCAAACGGATTCAAAGTATGCTGATTGGAAGGAACGCTTTTTCCGCGTTAAGTTCGGCCGGTACCATGAATCCAATCGGAGCATTGGACTCATCCGGTGGATTCGGTGGTATGGGTGGTTTTGGCGGAATGGGTGGCATGAGCGGAGGAATGGGCGGATCCGGCGGAACAAGTGGCTCTGGCGAAACAGGCGGCTCTAGCAGATTGGGAAGATCCAGAGAAACGAGCAGTTCTGGCGGAGCGAGTAGTTATAGTGGCATGAGTGGCTCTGGCGGCATGAGTGGCTCTGGCGGCATGAGTGGCTCTGGCGGCATGAGTGGCTCTGGCGGCATGGGCGGCTCTGGCGGCATGGGCGGCTCTGGCGGCATGGGCGGTAGCCCAATGATGACCCCTGGTAGTGGTGGTGGGGGATATGGTAACAGTTCATCTGGTGTTGGCAATATGGCTCTCCTTTCCGAGTCTCAGAAAAAACAGTTGCTTTACGACTGCCGTTATGTTGACACCAAAATGGTTCCACTCAGAGCAACGGCCGCTCCACCATTTAAGGAATTGAATATGATGCCGGTTGTGCTTGAGTTGATTATCGATCAACGACGACTTCCTGATATTCTCAGTGCGTGTGCCAATTGTGAAATGCCGATTGATGTGAAAAAGGTGAGAATCAACCCGGGAATGGGGAAAACGAATGTCCTTCAAAAGTATCTTTCATCCGGCGGCGGAGGAATGGGTATGGGCATGGGTGGAAGTATGGGCGGCATGAGTAGTGGCATGGGAAGCTCTGGGACAATGGGGTCTCCGGGAATGTCGACAGGTTCGGGAACGATGATGCCATCGCCATCAGGTTCAGGTCCAAGTTCCGGTGGTCCGGGTGGCCCGGGAGGGAGTCGTGGTGGTTTAGGGAACGAATATCAGGTTGGCGGGAAAATGGGTCCCTACGGCACGGAAGCAATTATGGTTCAAATCATCGGCGTGATCAATATTTACAACGAACCCAAAAAAGAAGACTTTGCAACCGGTGCCGACGCTCAAGAAATCAAAACACCAGACAGCGAAACAACCGGAACAACTTCAGAAACAGGAATAACTCAGGAAAATGTGATCCTACCTATCGGAACAGAGGCGACGATTCCTCCGGAAACAGAAGTTTCCGAACCGGAAGCATCCACGGAATAGACAGGTTTTAGAGACGTTTTCAAAAATGATGAATATTTCAAAGAAAAAGAAATCGAGTTCAAATATTCAATGGCGGTGAAAGATGAAAAGTAAAAACAAATCAGGAAATTTTAATTTTTTCTTTCTCCATTTCGAGAAGATGATTGTGGCGGTTTTGATACTTGCGGCCATTTATTGCTGTTACCGCAGTGTCAATCTTCCTGCTCTGAAGTGGAAAGAGACCGACCTGAACAGCGCTGCGGAACGGGCGGACACGCATATCAAGCAAAGAAAGGTCCCGATTTCCGAATACATTGAGAAAATGCCGCCGATTCCTTATGCGGAGTATACCCAGGGAATCAAAGTGGCAATCCAGCCGGAGCCGTTTGCGACAATGATCAAGTGGGAACCTTCCGTGTTCGCCGAAAAGGTGGCACGTGGTTTGGTCAAGGTCTTTCCCGTCGAAAATCTTGTCGCCACCCCGGGAATCGGCGGAATTATTCAAAGACCGGAGGAATCCGTCTTCGGCGGTGGCAGAACGACACCGTCATTGGATACCGCGTTCGGGGGGCCGTCTCCCGGTCCCAGCAGCAGCTCTTCTTTAGGAGGTGGAACCGGAACCGGTGGCATTGACCCAAGTCTGATCAAGGCGTCACGTTGGGTTACGCTCACCGGACTCATCCCGACGGAAAGACAACTGGAAGAGTATTTGCGGGTTTTTTCCAATGCAACATTTACCAATCCGGCGTTGGATCGCCCTCTTTACGTCTACTATTCCATTCAAAGGCATGTCCTGGGTGAAATGGAAAACGAACAGCCGGTCTGGAGAGAAATCGACACGGTTGCCGAATACGACCGTAACACAACGCGGTGGCAAGGTTCCGGACTGGACCCGGTGGATTTGGATTTCATCATTCCCCGTGCTCTTCCCACGGTGCCTCCCATGGCTTATCCCATTCCGCCGGCCATCAACAAAATCTGGGGAAAAGAGGTCGCACATCCGCCGCAAATCCCCTTGATGGCCGACACTCTCTTCGACATCATGAAGGAAAATCAGGAAAAACTCAGAGACATGATGAATGAGAGAAAGGAAATCATCGACAAAGATAAACTTTTTGACCAACTTTTTGAAGAAAGTGCTCGCGGCAACATGCCAGGAAGAATGGGGACAAGTTCAACGTCATCTTTGATGCCGGGAGCCGGAAGCATGGGTATGGGGGGCATGTCCGGCATGGGGGGCATGTCCGGCATGTCGAGTAGTATGCCAAGCATGGGCGGAAGCAGCATGTCCGGCACGATGGGAGGAGGAGCGGGTGTGGGATTGGCCCGTACTCGAGAGACGACCGTCCAACAGATTGTCTATCAAAAAATATCCTATTCCTTGTTTCGGTATTTTGATTTTGACGTGGAAGCAGGCAAAACATATCAGTATCGGGTTCAACTTGTGTTGAAAAATCCAAATTACAATATTAATGCGAAGTATTTGGCGGAGCCGGCTCTGGCGGACAGCAAAGTCCTCGAAACGCCCTACAGTGAGCCTTCCAATCCGGCGACGGTCATCTCTTCGTCCAAGATTCTCGTTCATAAGGTGGCACCTCCTCCTGCAGCTCGTCCCTGGGATGGACAAACGGTCTCCGTGGCTTCCATTGCGTTTGATATGGATGACCCCGCCTATTATGTTAATGCCAATGAAAGTGCCGCACCGGGACGTGTCCTGAATTTCCTGAAAAAATCCGGAGAAAAATATGAAGCAGGATTCGGCGGCGGTTCCGCTTACGGTTCCTCGACGACGTCAATGACGGGAACGGTAGGTAGTATGCCTCCTTCTCCCAGCGGAGCCGCTCAGCCATCGAGAAGACAGCAAAAAGCCCCTTCTAATGCCAAAACACTGGACCATATTTCCGGTGTGTGCGTGGCGGATGTCTATGGTGCCCGGAAACTCATGGGAACAAATAACGAACATGCCATTCCCGGACAAACCATGATGATGTCGTTCGACGGAACATTACAGGTACAAACCGTGGATGGTGATTCCTTGGAATGGAAACGTTACGACCCCGCGGCCAAGGAAAAAGCCTCCTCCTCCCTCATGTCTGGGAGTAGTATGCCTCCTATGCCAGGTGGTAGGTAAGGTAAGAGGTGGAATGAAACAAAAATTTACGTCCGGGAGCAAATGAGACATGAAGTTTTTTCCGCGGTGGTTTCTTGTCGGTTGGGTGATTGTCACGTTTTTTCTTTTGCTTTTGCTGATCGGACAAGCGGCGGTTGTCGCGGATGAGCCGCTCTTGCCAATGGGGGCGGCACCCGTTCCGGAAGAGGTGCCGCACTTTCCCGACCGACTGCACACGTTTGTCTGGAGGAACTGGAATCTTGTTCCTCTCGAACGGCTTGCCGCCGTGCTTCACACGACACCGGCGCGTGTCACGGCGGTTGCGGAATCCCTGGGACTGCCGGAATATCAACTGCCGTCTTTCACAACGGACAAAATTTATATCACGCTTGTTCGTCGCAACTGGCATCTTTTGCCTTATAATCAGCTTCTCGAACTGATCGAAATGACGCCGGAACGACTCGCGTTTGCACTTCGCGAAGACGATTTTCTCTGGGTCAAACTTGGGATGCTCAAGCCGAAGTGTGAGCCGCTTTATTATGCCGAACCGGATGAAAACGCTCAAAATCGTGCTGCCGGGATCAAGAAATTCCTGCAAAATGAGAAGATTCTCTCCGTGGAAACCGAGCCGCGGTTCGCATTCATCGACCGACTCAGGAAAACGTCAGGAAATCCATCGCAAAAGAAACCCAAAAAGACGGATGCGTCCTTGCGGTATGTTTATTCCTATTTCGCGCTTTACGGAGACCCGCTTTCCAATGATGAGGCCGAGATTTTTCCCGATGGCCTGCTGGAAAAATTGAGCGATTTGGATGTCAACGGAGTCTGGCTGCATGTCGTGCTTCGTGAAATGGCTCCCGGTGGTGAAAAGTTCCCTGAATTCGGGCACGGCTGCGAAAAACGACTCGCGAATCTTCGAAAACTCGTCGAACGTGCCACAAAACAGGGCGTCGACATTTATCTCTACATGAACGAACCCCGGGCTATGCCGAACGCCTTTTTTGCGAACTCCGACGTGCTTGGCCGCAAAGAAACCGCGGGAGTTCCGATCGGAGACCACACCGCCCTTTGTATTTCCAATCCGGACGTGCAAAACTGGATCAAAGACGCACTGACCCATATTTTCACGGAAGTTCGGGGACTCGGCGGGGTGTTCACCATCAGCGGTTCCGAAAATCCGACCCATTGCAATTCGCATGGTGCCTGGCGGAACTGTTTGCGTTGCCGGGAAAAAACCGGCGCCGAAGTGACCGCCCTTGCCAATGCGCTCGTCGAAGAAGGGGTTCACCGGGCGGCTCCTCAGGCCAAGGTCATCGTCTGGGACTGGGGCTGGAACAATCATGGAATCGCCACCGACATCATCGAGAAACTCCCGCAAAATGTCTGGCTGCAGTCGGTGAGTGAGTGGGACCTTCCGATCGAACGTGGCGGCATTCGCAGCAAAGTCGGTGAGTATTCCATTTCCTCGGTCGGTCCGGGACCACGGGCAAAGCTTCATTGGGAATCGGCCAGGGAACGGGGACTCAAAACGGTTGCCAAGATGCAACTCAATTGCACCTGGGAAATTGCCGCGGTGCCTTTTGTGCCGGTCATGGACCTGATTGCCGAACATTGTTCGAATCTCGCCCAATGCAACGTCGACGGCATGATGCTGAGTTGGACATTAGGCGGGTATCCTTCGCCGAATCTCGAAATCCCGAAGCTCTTCGACCGGACGCCTGTTCCCACGCAAGCGGAAGTGCTGGATCAACTTGCCGTCGAACGTTACGCTTCGGAAGGGGCGTCTTCGGCACGAAAAGCCTGGACACTCATGAGCGATGCCTATCGGGAATATCCCTATTCCGGCGGAGGCGTTTACACCGCTCCGGTGCAAATGGGGCCGGCGAATCTTTTCCGTCCGAAACCAACCGGTTACAGAGCGACAATGGTCGGAATTCCTTACGACGATCTCGACTCCTGGCGTGGCGGCTTGTATCCGCCGGACGTTTTTGCCGCCCAGTTTGAAAAAGTGGCAGTCGGCTTTGCCGAAGGAATCTCGGAACTTGAAAAAGCGGTTGCTCTTGCTCCAAAGCCGCACACCCATGACATCGACGCCGAACTTCGTTACGCGAAAACCGTCGGTCTGCATTTCAAGAGTGTTGCCAACCAGGTGAACTATATTCTGCTCCGAAACGAAAGAAATGTCCCGGAAACAACGCCGGAACGTAAAAACGAGCTTCGCGAACAACTCCGTTTCATTGTCAACGATGAAATGCGGCTGACCCGCGAGCTTTACCTTTTGACACTTGAGGATTCCAGTATCGGTTTCGAGTCCTCAAACCAATATTTTTACGTCCCGAACGATCTGCTGGAGAAACTCGTCAGTTGCCGACAAATTCTGAACGACCTCGAAGAGAGGTAGAGTATTGCTATTGACTCGTTTCTTGATTTTTGGGTTGAATTTTATTCAAAACATTTGATTTTATTCAAAACATTTTCTGCCGCCAACTGACCGCTTCGGGCGCAGTTCGGAATTCCGACACCGTGAAAAGCGTTTCCGGCAATGCCGATTCCCGAAATTGTCTCGGTCAAAAGTTCAATCTCCTCAACACGTTGCAGGTGTCCGACATGGTATTGCGGCATCGTCCGCGGCCAATGGGCGACGACTTCCAATTCCGGCTCCCCTTGAATATGAAGAACACGATTCATTTCTCGTTTAAGGACCGGCAAAAGTTCCGAATCGGGTATTTCCGCCATTTCCGGGGCCCTTGCTCCCCCTGCAAAGATTCGGATCAGCAGTTTGTCTTCCGGGGCACGATGCCGGTACTTCAAACTGCTGAAACTTCCGGCCAAAAGCGGTGAATTCTCGATTTTCGGAACAACAAACCCCATCCCGCGAATTTTTTTCCTCATTTGATCTTTTGAGAACGCAAACGTCGCGATGGCGGTTCCGGAATGTTCGATTTTTCCAAGAAGTTCACCGAGTCGACAATGAATCGGTCGCAACAGCCGCGCCGTTTCATAAGACGGAAGGGCAAAAATCACCGCGTCATAAACATATTGATTATTGTGCTGATCGGTTAATCGCCATTTTTTGACGTTATTATCGTAACTTTCTTCCAGTCTGACGGCTTCCCGATTTAGCTGAACACTTCCGGAAGGAAGCCTTGCGGCCAAAGTGTCGGTCATCTGGGAAAGCCCCTGTTTGAGCGTCACGAACATGCTGTACCTGGCACCGCTTTCTTTTGCTTGGTCCCGAACCTGGCGGCTTGATTTCATTTGCGCCCGCATTGCCCGGATCAGGCTTCCATGATTTTTCTCCATTTCCCGGAATCGCGGCAGAGTCGCCAAAACACTCAGTTTTTCCATGTCGGCAGCGTACACCCCGCTGACGAGCGGTTCGACGAGCCGTTCGAAGACTTCGCGTCCGAGGCGGCGTTTGACGAATTGGGCCATCGTTTCGTCATCGTCGCCACGATAGGGCGGAATAAAACATTCCATGGCCGCCCGAAGTTTGCCCCACGGTGAAAGAATCGGCGTCAGGGCTAACGGCCACATTTTGGTCGGGGCCATCATCAGAAAACCGTCCGGGAGAAGATGCAGATTTCCGCGACGCACCACATACGTCCGGCGAACTTCCGGGTTGGTTTGCACTAACTTATCAGCCAGTCCGAGTTTCCGGCACAATTCCACGCCCCAAGGAACCGTCGTGATGAAATTGTCGGCACTCTGTTCAATCTGATAACCGTTCCGATGAAGCGTTGTGAGAACACCACCGGTCCGGTTGAGTTTGTCCCAGACTTCAACGGTTGATTTCGGAGAAAGTTCGTGAAAATGATAGGCGGCGGCAAGACCGGAAATCCCAGCCCCCAACACGGCAAGACGGATATTATCGTTTGAAAGAGTTGGCATGACCTGATTATAGCACTTTTTTTTCAAACGAACATGGCTACAAACATGGCCAACTGTCAACTCTCAAATATTATCAACTATTATCAAATATCAACTCTCAGCTATTGATGGTCATTCTTCCGACGTAACCCGTTTTCTTCGGTTTTTTTTCTTGGGGGCACTCCATTCTTTGGTGAGAACCTCGAAAACTTCCGGCGACTCGTAGCGGATGATGTTGCCCACTTCCGGCATCGGGCCGATGAGTCCCCGAAACACCGGGTGGCCACGCAGAGTAAGGTCGGTGCTGCAGTCGTCGATGCCGACTTGTATGTGTCGCCTGAGGACATCTTCCCTCGAGTCATAGTCACGAAAGTGAATTTCCCCTCCGGTTCCACGCGTCACAATGCGGTAAGTCTCTTTCTTTTTCATGTTCGCCCCTTATTAATTCGTTTTGATTGGGCGTCCTTACCCACGTTGTGAGAAACTACATTTCCTATCGACAAAAAAACAGTCGGTTTGTCATTATTCTATTGTCAATGGTCACAGCATGAAAAATGGTCACGGCATGAAAAATCGACAAAGTTTTCATGAAAAAATGAAAATTGCCCTTGTTTTGTGGACGGAAAAATTTTAACATCCCCCCGATCGTTTTTGATAATCTCGGATTTATAGAGGCGAACATAAATTTTGAACCACTTCAATCTCTGCCTGTTACTCCGATGTTGCCAAATTAAACAAAACAGGCAATTTTTCCATCATCGGAGAAACAGGCGATTCATCGAACAGCTCAATTTTTATGCAAAGCACAATGAAGTGACAAAAATCGGTGAGGATACGCCGGAGACAAAAAATGGGTAATTTGGGAATTGTGAAATTAGGTAAATTGTTCCTGTTGGTTGTTGTCCTTGGTTTTTCCCTCGAAAAAACCTGTTCCGGACAAAACATGCCGGCACAAAACAACCTTTCCAGTCCGGAACAACGCTGGACGGTTCAGAATATCCCCGTCAACGAGGCGGAATGGCTCCTTCGCAAAACGTTAAACAATTACGAGACGTTACGGCTCTTTGTGACGACGGATGTCGCGAAAAATCAGATTATTTTTTCCGGTGACGATGACGCCGTCAAACTTGCCGCGCAAACGCTTCAGGCCATCGATAAGCCTGCCGTTGGGCAACCGCCGATTCAGCCCATATCCCAGAATTTTCCGGCAACCTCCATGCCTTTGCAGGCACAACAGTTTCAGTCCCCACAGGTTCAATCCCAATCGTCACTGTCGGCTCCTTTATCTGCTGCTCCTTTGCCTGTTCCTTTGTCGGCTCCTGATCCGGAAACTCTGGCGAAAATGGAACCCAATGAACCGAAAAGCTATTTCTGCAAGAAATCGCATTTTGCCAACATCGCGAAGAATCTCCAATTGCGATACGGCAACAATCCACGCATGGAAATTAATATTCGTCCGGAAACGGGCCGTATTCTCGTTTGGGCTCCGGGAAGTGTTCAAAATGAAATTTCACAACTGATCAAGCAAATGGACGGTTTTGAATATGTTCCTCCGGATCGGGATTCCCGGGAACTCAACGGAACGGTCTTGCGAATCGTTTCGGGACCAAAACCTGTGCCGACACCGAACATGCCGCCGGTGCAACTGATTCATTCGCCGCAAAATGTGACGCTGGACACGATTGAGCTGAAACTTCAAACGCTTTTCGGTCCCCGAATGAATCAACTCCCGCAAACAGCAAACGACACCAGACGGTTTCGCATTGCCATTCCCCGCCCCCAAGGAACTTCGTCTTGCGACCTCGAATTCAACGCCACCGAGTTTCGCGTGAAAATCAGTGGAAGCCCGAACCTGTCGGAACAGTTTCTGCGACTTATCGAGGACATCGACCAACCAAGTCCCAAAGTGGGGCACGAACGCCGGTACATTTCCATTCAGAATTCCGATCCGGAAAAAATACGCAAGCTCCTGGAAACCTATCAGATGAAAATGACGAATCCAAGTGGGCGCAGAGGGGTCGGAAACGATATTCGTCAGGTGGCGTACTTGAATCAGGATGAAGGAGGGGGTATCCCCGCACCACTTCCGGCGATGACTCCTTCGACGATGGTTCCTTCGACGGTCCCGTCGGGTATTCCCGGTGGGGGGGAAAGTCTAAACAACATGGGGGGGTATCCGGGAACCGGATTCGGTTTTGGTTCAGACGGAACACAAATGGAACTGATTCCCGACCTCAGAACCGACCTCGGGATGAACAAAATTCAAGTTCTCGAACAAATCGACGTCGTGATCATCGACGCCCCTGGTGCCGAAGTGGCGCGAATCATGAAAATGATCAAAGATTTGGAAGAAATCAGCAGAGAAGCCGAACCCAAACTCGAAGTGGTCTTCCTGAAAAATGTCCAGTGCCTGTCACTTTACGGCGTCATTCAACAACAGGCGTTCAGTCAGCAGATTTTTAATGCGAAACAAGGTCGGGTCTGGATTTTTCCCTTGGCCAATCCCAATGCGATTCTTGTCGCCGGTTGGGGCGCTGCTTTGGATACGATGAAAGATGTCATCGAACTTCTCGACCAGCCTGTTTCCACGGAAAACAGCATGATCCGGGTGATACGGCTGCAGTCGGTGTCCGCGGAGTATGTGGCGGGAATGATTGAGCAGTTTTTTGGCCAGCCGTTTTCGCCTTATCTTCCGACCGACTTCACGCCGCGAGTCCGGGTGATGAGCGACGCCCGGAGCAACAGTCTGATCATCCACGCGGCGCCAAACGACTACCGTGAAATCGAGCGAATCATCAGCGAACTGGACGTTACCAGCGGCGGACCGAGGTTACGAGTCAAGGTCATTAAACTGACCAATATCCTTGCCAGGGACATGGCCACGATGATGCAAAGCGCCCTGCAACCGGGAATCCAGGGGACCAGCGACAACAAATTACCGACCATTGAGATTCTCTCGCAAACCCCGGGGGCGAAAAAAATCATTGAGTCGGGGTATCTGACCGATGTCGTGTTTTCGCCGAACAGTTCCAACAATACTCTCGTCGTCACGGCTCCGGAAAACAGCATGGAACTGATCGCAGAGATGATCAAAATTTTGGACGTCCCCTCTTCGGTCGCGGAATTCAAGGTCATTCCGATCGAATACAGCGACGCCACGACCATCAGAAAAACCCTGGAGGAACTTCTTCCGACACAACTTGCCGGAACAGGCGGTCCGCAGCTTCCCGGCGCCGAAGGGGAAGAATCGTTTACTCCGGTCCGAATGTCCGTGGACACCCGTTCCAACAGTTTGCTCGTGGCCGGTTCACGAGGAGACCTCACCGTGATCAAAGCCCTGGTCATGCGACTTGACCAACCGGATGCCATGGAACGAACCACGGAAACCATCGTTGTGAAAAATCAAAGCGCCACGGACATCGCCAATGCCATCAACAGATATGCTCTCGAACGCCGGACGTTCCAGAAAAACAATGTCGTCATTGTCAGTCCGTATCAACAACTTGAGAGTGAAGTTGTTGCCATTCCCGAGCCGGTTTCCAACAAACTGATCATCAACGTTGCAAAAGCCTATCGCGCGGAAATCATCAAACTGATTGAAGACCTCGACAAGGAACCGCTCCAGGTCGTGATCCAGGTGATGATCGGCGAAGTGACATTGTCCAACACCGACGAATTCGGAATCGAACTCGGACTCCAGGACCCGATCCTGTATAATCGAAGTCTGCTCAATAATATCCAAAAAGGGACCAGAACGACGACCACAAAGGATGCTGCCGGAAACACGATCACGACGACCGAAGACACGATCATTTCTGCGAGCAACACGCCGGGTTTCAACTGGAACCCGCCCACCGAGTTCCCCAACAGTGGGAGCGACATTGCCCGGGGAGGTGCCGGTATCGTCGCCGGACAGGCACTCACCAATTTTGCGACCGGCCGGGCCAACAGCGAACTCGGTTTCGGCGGACTTGTCCTTTCGGCAAGCAGTGACGCTGTTTCCATTTTGCTTCGTGCCTTGCAGGAAACAGGACGTTTTGAAGTGCTCAGTCGTCCGCAAGTGACGGCTCAAGATAACCAGCTTGCCCTGATTTTTGTCGGTCAGGAAGTCTCACGAGTTGGCGGAACCGCTATGACCGCTGTGGGTGCCGCCAGTAATGTTGACAGTAAAAACATCGGTTTGCTGTTGGGGGTCGTTCCGCGAATTTCACCGGACGGTAAGAAGGTGGTCATGCTTATTTCGGCGGAAAAATCGAGTCTTGGAGCCATTAGCGATGGAATACCGATCCCTACCATCAGTGGGGACACCGTTCGTTCCCCGAACATCAACCAGATTCGCGCCGAAACGATCATCAGTGCCACGGACGGTGAAACGGTCATGCTTGGGGGGCTTATCACCCGGAATCACCAGACAGTCAATCGCCGCGTGCCGTATATTTCCGATATTCCGATTCTCGGCAATCTGTTTCGATATGACTTCGAGAGTTGCAAACGAACGGAACTGATCCTCATCATGCGACCGAGGATCGTCCGAAACAAAAATGATATGGCCGAAATCAAACGTGTCGAATTCGCCCGGATGCACTGGTGTTTGGCCGATGTCGTCAACATTCATGGAGACATCGACACCTACACCGCAACGCAAGACATCCCCGTGACCGGAAACGCCCCAATCGAAGAACCGGGATACGTCTCCTCGGATGAACTTCAGGTCTCGCCGTTGCCGCCATCGCGAACAAGCTCAAGCTCTTCCGGAAATTCGAAGATTCCGACGCCGACACTTGCCGCCCCCAAAGGCGCCGACCTCCGTTCCGAGTCATTCAAGCAGGAAACGATACTTCCGGCCATTGACGAATTGAATTAGCTCAAATAGCTCAAACCAAATTTGTTTCAGCACAGTATAACATCGCCATAACATTGTAACATCGCCATGCCGACCTACTCTGAACAGAACCGAGACCGATTCTATAAACGTCGCCCGTTGATTTTGGGAGGCGACCTGATTTTTCTTGTGCGGGGGCTGGCCCTGTTGTCGCTGATCATGATGGGGGGCATGATCACCGGGTGTTCTACGCCGCCGCCGAAAAAACATGTCACGTGGAAGCTCCCGTTCTGGAAAGACAAGCCGCAGGAAGCCGGCTCCATGACCACCGTTTGGGAAAATGTCTATTTTCCCGCAGAAGGAAAAAGGGGACTTCGCGGGCACGTCCTCTTTTTCTCCGACAAAAAAAAGAACATCAAGATCGACGGGATGCTTTCGGTCTATGTGTTCGATGATTCGACCAAAGAACTCGAAGGGGTCAAACCGAACAGAATCTTTCGCTTCCGCCCCGAAGTCATGAAACTGCATGAAATCAAAACCGACGTCGGATACACTTACGTGTTCTGGCTGCCGTTTGACAAGATCGACGGGGAGGAAATGAACCTGACGCTGCTGACCCGATTCGACGGCGTCAAAGGAGATCGTCCTGAACCGGCCGTCTCACCGATCATGCTTGTGGGAACACCGCGACAAAAAGATGTCGCGGAAGTCGCGGAAAATGACAAATCCGACCATGATCAAAAGAATAAGGACAATGAGTTGTCGATTCAACAAGTCGGGTACACGACCGACAGCGGAAAGGAAAAGTCCAAACCTTCAAAGTTGAAGTCCTACGAATTGGAGCGGGAACGGGAAGACGTCACGCTCAGCATGTCGCCCGGGCTTTCCCAACAAATTCTCCGCCATGTTTCCCCGGAACCCGAATCCCCGGTGACCGCTTCCCTGGCCGACACGGGATTTGGCGGCGGTGAAAATCCTGTTGCGGATTGGAGGAATCCCGGAGTCGGCCCTCAACCCTTCGAAGAACGCCAACAAATCGGTGACATCCGCGACCGACTCCAGCAGCGAATGCAAAGTTGGGGACAGTTTCAACAGCAAACCACGACTCCACAGTTGACGCAACAACCACCGTCACAACAACCGATCCAGCATGTTTCTCATGTTCAGCCGGACATTTTGTCCTACCAGCAGCAAATTCAGCAATTGCAATGGCAGTTGCAACAACTTCAGCAAACGCAACAGCAATTTCTGCCTCAACAACCGACATCGCAACCGCTGATACCTCAATCATCACTGCCGCAGGGTTCATTTCCGACGCAAGGCAACATCGGGAACCAGAATTACCAGCCCCAGCCTCGCATGAACATGTCGTCGAACCAACAGTCCTATACCCAAGGGATGTTGCAACGACCGGGATTGACACAGGTCGACAATTCATCATTGCAGGAATCGCCGAACACAAAGCTATTCCTTGGCCCTCCTGGTGCCGGGGCACGGTTTTGATTGATGGTGTTAATGGTTTCTTTTGATGACGTTTACAGATTCTGCTGCATCCATTCGGCAATCTGGACGGCATTGGTCGCGGCACCTTTGCGAAGATTGTCGCTGACACACCAAAACGTCAGGCCGTTTTCACAGGAGAGGTCTTCCCGAATGCGACCGATAAAGACTTCGTCTCGGTCGCTGCAGGTGCTCGGCATCGGATACTGTTTTTTCTCGAGATCGTCAACAACAATGATTCCCGGAAACGCGGCAAAAAGTTCCCGGGCCTTCTCCACCGTGATTTTCTCTTCCGTTTCCACGAGGATGCTCTCGCTGTGACTGTTGGAAACCGGAACACGGATACAGGTCGGACAGACCTGGATCGACTCGTCCCCGATGATTTTGCGGGTTTCATAGACCATTTTCATCTCTTCCGAGGTGTAGCCTTTGTGTTTCGGACCCCCGATCTGCGGAATCAGGTTGAACGCGATCGGATACGGGAAACACTCGTATTGATAATCTTTCCCGTCGAGATTCGCTTTTGTTCCGCCGATCAAATCACGGGTTCCGGCAAGTCCGGCACCACTGGTCGCCTGATAGGTGCAAACAACAACCCGTTTGATCTTGGAAAAATCATAAAGGGCCTTCATCGCGACAACCATTTGCGTTGTCGAACAGTTCGGACTGGAAATGATCCCCTTGTGTTTGCGAATGTCTTCCGCGTTGACCTCCGGAACCACAAGCGGCACAGTCGGGTCCATACGCCAGTAACCGCTTTCGTCGATCACGATACAACCACGTTTGACCGCTTCAGGGATGAAATCACGAGCCGTGTCATCCGGCGTGCTCGCAATCGCAAGTTGCACCCCGTCAAATGCTTCCGGTTTGAGTTCCTCCACCGTGTAGGGTTTACCCGCAAATGTCAACTCTTTTCCGGCACTCCGTTTGGAGGCGAGAAACGTGATTTTTTTAAATGGAAACTTGCGATCCTCAAGAAGCTTGAGAATAATCGTACCAACGGCCCCTGTGGCCCCGACGACGGCAATGGAATCATACACGGAAGTGGCCTTTCAATAAAAATTGTGTGGAAAATTGTTGCCGACTGCTATTTTCACATAATAACATCAAGCAGTACAAACCACAGAATTATTACAACTTCCAAGTTTTCAGCAAGGGGTACTTTTCACAAGAAAGGGACAATTTCCTATTAGGCGGAATGGAAAAACAAGCAAAACAGGGTCACGACAATATCGCCGTTTGATGAAAAATTGTGTTGATTGGTCTTTTGTCCTGTCACGACTGCATGAGTAGCCGGATTTTCGATTTCCGATTATAATGATTGTCTTGGTTGCCTTTTAGTCATTTATAAGTCTCAAAACCTCTCGTGGAATGAAGCATGTCTGCCGCCGAACGAATTCGACAATTGCGGGAAACGATCCGGGAACACGATCGCAAGTATTACATTGAAGCGAGTCCGGAAATCACGGACCATGACTATGACCGACTGATACAGCAACTCGAAGAGCTGGAAAACCGGCATCCGGAGCTGATCACCAAAGACAGTCCGACGCAACGGATCGGCGAGAAACTGTCCGGCGATTTCCCGACGGTCCTGCATCGTGTTCCGATGCTTTCGATTGAGAACACTTACAGTCCGGGTGAACTTTTGGAATTTGCCAATCGGGTGAAAAAAAATCTGCCGGACGAATCGGAAGGAAACGTCCAATGGGTGGTCGAGCCTAAGATCGACGGGGTCGCCGTTTCCATGATTTATCAAGACGGCGAACTGATCCAGGGGCTGACCCGGGGGGACGGTGAAAGAGGGGAGGACGTCACCGCCAATGTCCGGACGATTCGCGACGTGCCGCTGAAACTGACCGGAAAACATTTTCCGTCATTGCTCGAAATTCGCGGCGAAATCTATATGAGAAACTCCGATTTTTCCCTGTTGAACGAACGTCAGGCGGCAAAGGGGGAACCCTCTTATGCGAACACGCGCAACCTCGTTGCCGGGAGCATCAAGCAAAAAGACCCTAAAATTTGCGCCGCCAGACCGCTTCGGTTTTTCGCCCATAGTGTCGGAACCGCCGAAGGTTTGACCGCCGAAAATGAAGTTGATTTTCTTGGGAAACTCAAAAAATACGGAATTCCGGTTGTTCCCGAGACCCGGCTTTGTGAGACCATGGACGAGGCGGTTCGTCATTGCGAAGACGTGATTGAAAATCTGCACGAACTCGACTTTGAAGTGGACGGGCTTGTCTTGAAAATCAACCGTTTCGATCAACGGGAAAGACTCGGCAGCACGGCCAAAAGTCCGCGTTGGGTCGTCGCTTACAAATTCGAGAAATATGAAGCCGTCACGCAACTTCGGGAAATCCGTGTTCAGGTCGGAAAAACCGGGACCGTCACGCCGGTCGCCGAACTTGAGCCGATACAGATCGCCGGCACCACCGTTTCACGTGCCAGTTTGCACAATGCCGAGGAAATCGAGCGGAAAGACATCCGGGTCGGTGATTTTGTCGTCGTCGAAAAAGCCGGAAAAATCATCCCGCATATTGTCCGTGTCGAACGTCACCGTCGGGAAAAGGAACTGCCGGTTTATCATTTTCCGGAAATCTGTCCCGAGTGTTCGGGAAAACTTGCCAAAGACGAAGGCGGCGTTTACATCCGATGCACCAACATGGAGTGTCCGGCCCAAATCAAGGAACGACTCCGGTTTTTCGCCTCCCGCGGTGCCATGGACATCGAAGGGCTGGGCGACAAACAAATCGAAAAACTTGTCGAAAGCAAACTGGTCCGGTCGTTTGCCGACCTCTATCGTTTGACCGCCAAACAAATTGAGGACGTTCTGTTTCCCGGTAGTACAAATGCAAAAGGTGGAAAAGGGAAAGAAAAGGAGTACAAGTCGCCCGTCAATCTCGTGACGGCAATCCGTGAGAGCAAAAATCGCGGACTCGCCAGACTCCTGAACGCCCTGAGCATCAGACACGTGGGCGCCGAAACCGCGGAAATCCTGGCCAAGGAGTTCAAAAACATCGACGCCCTCGGCAGGGCCAGTGTGGAGGAACTCTCCCAAATCAACATGATCGGTCCGATCGTGGCGGAGTCGGTCGCCGGATATTTTGCCGGTGAAAACGGTCGGCACATCATCGACGAACTCCGTGAAGCAGGCGTTTCCATGTCGGTGAATGTCACGGAAGAAGCGGCAAAAGAAGCCACGGAGCAGATTTTCACCGGTAAAACCGCCGTGGTTACGGGAAAACTCGTTCGTTTCAAACGCGATGAAATCGAACAATTGATCAAACGACTCGGCGGACACGCCACATCGTCGGTTTCCAAGAAAACGGACTTCCTCATCACCGGGGAAGACGCCGGAAGCAAACTTGACAAAGCCCGGGAACTTGGCGTCAAGGTCATCACGGAAGACGAGTTCCTTGCCATGCTTCCTGAAGAAACCCAACCGTCACAAAGGTACTTATTATGAGCGGTATTATACCATAAAACGCTAATCATTAGACGTTCCTCTTTGTGTCCTTTGTGAAAATCTTTGTGAACTTTGTGGTTGAAGTATTTTACCACAAGGGGCACAAAGAGTTACACAAAGAACACAAGGTTTATAGCGTTGTATGGTATATTACCAGCCCTTTCCAGGAAATAACAATGCAAAAAATACATAAGCTGAGTATTTTGCAATAAATATTAACCCTTTTTTAATGTCGTTCTTGACTTTTTGAGCAAAACGGCAATAAATTTCGCGCTACGACTGAAAAATAGCTAATTTACGAAGGATTTTCATTGATTTTCGACGTCGTTTTTGGAAAAAGCAAATGGCATAGATGTTATAGCTCATAGAAATAGAGTGAATTGTTTAACATGAGCAACCGATAATACCGAATAATGCCGTCTTAGATCGAAAGAAATGCGTGCGATTATTATCATCCCAGACGCGCCACCTTTCTGCATTCGGGATAAATTTTGAGGATTACGTGATGAAATTGTTGAAACAATCGCTTTGTTGGACTGTAATATTCCTTCTTTGCGCCGCCTCTTTCCAACCAGCAAACGGGCAATTACCGACCGGAAACGTTCAGGTCAACGGGAAGAACTACCTGTTGTACACGATCACGGACGCGGAAGGATTAATGCCTAGTGATACGATGATTTTTACGTCGGCTACAGCGACGGCCGCAATAAGTCTTATAGATCCCGCAACAGGTCTTCCAGCTATCCCACCAACTCTTCCGCCTTGGACGATAAGGCGTACCTGGAATGGCTCAATCGTTATGAATGCGGCGGGAATCATCGATACGCCGACACTGTTCGATATTGGTTCTTTTACTCTTATCGACTCGGAATTGACGGTCAATGGGGTTCTTTCCGGGTCGCGTAATCTGACCAAAACAGGTGGTGGAACGCTTATTTTCACCAATACCAATACAAATACCGGAGCCCTTATCGTCAGTGGTGGAACCGTCGCCGTTAAAGGAAACGGGGCTCTCTCCCAATCATCCCTCGTCAATTTGGCCAGCTCAGGAGTGACGCTGGATATTAGTGCGGCAAACAATCCCCAAACAATTGCCGGTCTTACAGGCGTCGACGGGGCGAATGTGAACTTGGGGACGCAAAGTTTAACATTTGGGGGTGGGAATACTAATACGACGTATGCAGGAAGTTTTAGCGGAAGCGGAACACTGACAAAAGTGGGAACCGGAACAGCAACATTGGCAGGCGACAGTCCCGGTTTTACCGGTCCGATCAACGTCAATGCCGGAACATTGTTAGTCAATGGGAATATGGGAATTGCCGGACTGACAACGGTTGGTAATGCTACGTTGGGAGGAACCGGCACCCTGGGTAATGTGACCATCACTTCGGCGGGAACCCTTGCTCCAAGTGTTTTGACACCCACAGATACAACCACAAAAACATTGACGGTGAACGACTTGACACTGGACCCGGGAAGCCAGGTCATTGTCCGGGCCAACGATCTCGGTGCTAATGAACGGATATGGGTTAATGGGGCATTTACGGATCATGGAACTCTGTGGATTGACGCCATCGCCGGGAAGTATGTCGGGCAGGCTTATGGTCCTTTTATTACCGTTGGAGGGGCCCCCGACCCAGGTAATTGGGATATCCGTCAAAAATTTCTCACTTGGGACCCTGGTCCTCGAACAATCACGCGAAACGAGGATTTTTTCAAAAATCTTGCTGCCACCCATAATCAGCGGGAAGTCGCCCGGGTTCTTGATTTGATGGATGTCCAATGTCCGAAAATGTGGGAAGTCATGACACGATTGAGTCAAATACCGACACCGGCGGAACAGCGGGCAGCGTTCAATCAAATGACAGGGGATTTGCGGGCTCATGCAATCATGTTGGGACAGTGGAAAACCTCGCAATACGGTTTGGCCCATCTGGATTTGACGGAACATGGTTTTTATGAAAAGGAATCCCTTTGGTTTCGGGCGATTCACCAGACAACGGATGTTGAGAGTGACGGAAATGCAAGTGCTTATGGCATCTCGCGGACGGGAGGTGTTGTCGGTCATGAAGAAATGTTTGGCGATGATACGACGCTTGGTCTTTTGATCGGTTTTTCACAACCTTACGTCTACAATCAAGGGAATTCGGTCAATGCGAACGACCTGCAGTTCGGTTTTTACAGCGGTACACGAATCTCCCGTTTTCTTGACACAAAAATGTTCGTTGGTGTTGGACACCAGTATTACGAGCAGAAAAGATACATTACCGACTCGTATTTGTTGGATAATGGGCCGATTGAGCGAATTGACGCAACGTATACAGGCGATTCGATGTCGATGAGTTGGGAATTTGGCGTTCCGATCGAAGGAAATCTTGTCAGTTTACGACCGGTTATGGCCATTGATTCGGACCTGACCTGGGTGTACAATGCAAGTGAGACAGGGACCACCGGGTTGGAATTGAGTTATGCTCGGGAATTCTATGACAAGACACTTTTCCGGACCGGCCTGACCGCTCAACTCGGTTCGGTGAGATATGCCACGCCGCTGAGTCTGTTTGGACGATTTTTCTATGCCCGACAAATCGGGGGGAATCCGTACACAACGTCTCGGGCTGCATTTTCATGTGATTTGAATCAGACCATGACGATTTTCGGAGTCGACCAGGGGAAAGACTATATCAGCGGAGGACTCGGTTTTCGCTGGACTTTAAGCGAATCCCGTTCGCTCTTTGGGGATTATGACCTGACCACAACAGACAGGTCCCAGATGCATTACGCCTCTTTGGGGTATATCCAAAAATGGTAGGCAAACGTGCCGTTTGATCGCAGTTGCTCATGCTCACTGCGTTCGATTCGCTTGGAGAGTGCAGGCGCCAAACGTGCTGCTTGCGTCACGCTTGTCTTTAAAGAGTTCGGATTTGTGAGGCCGTGCGACGACTGATATTTGGGAAAACCGATCTCCTCTTGAATGGAAAGGTAACAAAAGGTCATAAAGAATGAGAAAATCGAACAGACGTCAATTTATGAAACAGTCCCTGGGGATTTCCGTGGGATTGATGACCATCAATGCACTTGACTTTTCAGCCGCCGAGACGGTTTCAACGATGAAAAACGACCGGCCGCGAATCGGAGTCATCGGACTCGGCGGCATGGGGCAAGGCGATGCAGGTTATGCGGCAGAATACGGCGACATCATCGCTCTGTGCGACGTCAATACGCAGAAAATCGATGCCGCCAGAGCGCAACTCGGAGATAAAGTCAGGGAAAACGTTGCAACGTATCAGGATTATCGCCGTCTGCTCGACCGCAATGACATCGACGTGATCGTCCAGGCGACGACTGATCATTGGCACACGAAAATCAACATCGACGCTTTGCGTTCGGGTCGGGACGTTTACGGTGAGAAACCGTTTTCCCTGACGATTGAGGAAGGGAAACTCCTTCGCAAAGTCGTCCAGGAAACCGGACGGGTTTTTCAACTTGGCACTCAACAGCGCAGTGCGAAGCAGCCCTTCGACGGTGGTGTGCATCCGCGTCCGTTTCAGGAAGCGGTCGAACTTGTCCGCAACGGCAGAATCGGCAAGCTGAAGCAGGTTTGGGTCGCAATTCCGTATCTCAGCATGAAAGGCGGCCCGTTCGCCGAGGAACCGGTGCCCGATTCTCTTGATTGGGATTTGTATCAGGGACAAGCGCCGGAACGTCCGTATACCCCGCTGCGTTACAATCCGTTTCGCGGTTGGTTCGACTATTGCGGCAGCATGGCCGCCGATTGGGGGAACCATCACATGGACATTGCCCATTGGGGAATGGACACGGAACTGACGGGACCGATTTCCGTCGAAGCACGCGGTCTGTGGCCGAACGAAGGCAAGCCGGATTGCTTTGACGTTCCTGACCGATTCTTCTCACGCTTGCTGTATGCCAATGGAATCGAGATACTTTTCTTCGCGTCGCTTGCGGCCCGATACAATTACGGTTGGCCGACCGAACCCCATGCGGTCATGTCACAGGAACAAACCGACTGGTTGTTCGGCAAGGACGTTTCCGATGAAGTGAAGACTTGCGACCGTAACGGCGTGATGTTCATCGGCGACAGGGGCCGTATTTTCGTGAACCGCGCCAACGTCTATGGCAAGGCGGCGGAGGAATTGGCCGAAAATCCTCTTCCCGCCGATGCGTGGCGCGTTCGGCCAAGTGAAATCCATATGAAAAACTTTTTCGACTGCGTGAAGTCCCGCGAAACACCGGTTGCTCCGGCGGAAATCGGCCATCGCAGTCTGACTCCGTGTCAACTCACGGTCATCTCGATGCGCCTCGGTGGTCGCAAAATTCAGTGGGACCCTGAAACCGAGCAAATCGTCGGCGACGAAGAAGCCCGTGCCATGCAAGCCCGGGAGCAAAGGAAACCTTATACGATTGCATAATCTTTCCCGGTCAAGTCAGAGGTAGGGCGGTCACGTCGTGACCGTTGTTGTTTTTTGTGCACTCGTTTCGCCCGTCACCGACCTTTGTATTTGGGATTACGGTCGAGTTCAAAGGAAAGTGTCTTGGTTTCTTTTGTTACATTTGCCGTTAAACCGGATTGGTCCGGTGTGTTATATTTTGCATCAATCAACGATGTGTATATGGGTTCTGAAGCATCACCCGCCGCGCCGGTTTTTTCGCCGGTTTGTTCCTGAACATCGATGAAAAAAACCCGATAGTTTCCAGGAGGAAGCCCATCTGTTTCTTTCAACGATCCCATGACAAATGAACCGTCGGATTTTATCGTACCGCGCGAATTGATCATTCCGGAGTCGAAACAGATAATCCCTGTCGGCACCGGCGATTGATCATCGGAAAAAACAACTTTACCTTTTAATCCGACATTGCTTCCACCACACCCAACGGACAATGCAAGAAGAACGAGTGGCAAAAAAACTGATGTATGTTTCATATCGTCTTTCATCTCTGAAATATCCCTCTCGTCAAGGAGGGCTTCAACTGTTTTTGTTAATAAATCCAGTTCATTTGGACGTACAACGAACGTATCCAGCCCATTCGGGTGGAGTCCATGAACGCCA
>Ga0123353_10001941_pt1 | contig 25465 bp, 18 predicted proteins | sample TergutLab28metaG_3_FD_92763 | JGI IMG/M metagenome (GOLD analysis project Ga0123353, IMG submission 92763) | Labiotermes labralis P3 segment gut microbial communities from Petit-Saut dam, French Guiana - Lab288 P3 | ecosystem: Host-associated > Arthropoda: Insects > Digestive system > Gut ...
AAAACCGCGCCTTTGCAAACGTCGTAAGTTTGGACAAAGAAGGCTTTATTATGGCGGAAAACTGCGTCACGGGCACCGCCGGCGTGTTTGCCGCGGGTGACTGCCGCGTAAAAAAGTACCGCCAACTTACCACCGCGGTGTCGGACGGCGCCACCGCCGCGCTTTTGGCGTGCGAATATTGCGACGGAATTGAGTAGGTGGTTAATAATCCCAAGAAAGAAAATCAAATTTTTTTATTTCCTGATTTGTGCTCGACCATTTTAAATCATTTTTGTCTTCATATAATGTCCACGCAAACACCCCGCCACCCTGCCAACGAAGCCACCGAGTGCCTCTCACATATCCTCCAAACATGTTTTTCGCCTGATATTCCACAAACACATAAATTTCACCCGTAAACATTCCGTCATTTGAAACATATTGTTTTTTATTTAACGGATTATAACTCGCATAAAAATCTTGGCTTCCCTCGATTATTAAGGAGTTGGGGTCAAGTAACTGCTCTCTAATGCAACATTCTACACCGGGTTTAAACATATCTCTTTGTAAATATAAATTTATTACCGCTAAAGGAATATACATTCCATTACTCTCATCATAAACAGCATATTTATTATAATGCAAATAAAAAATATTGAACAATTCAAATATAACAAATTTGCCAGCTTCTTTCTCCTCCATGACTTTTATCAATTCATAATTCAATAAATCGGGGACGCTTGCATTTTCTTTAATATACTCTTGTTTGCGAAAGTTTTCCGCAAGTAAATAAGTGTCGTAATACTTGAGCCAATCCTCTGCCAACGTTTCGTATGTATACGATGTTTTCGTCAAGTCTTTTTTCATTTGCCTGTCTTGATGCGAAATCGCAACCGGCAAAACCATATTCAAAATCAATAAAACTGAAAGAAAAGATGCAACTGTAATAACGAATTTTTTATTTGACTGTCCCGTTGTATTCCTGATACTTGCTATTAAACGAGGAACAAAAAAATAAGCGGCAAGAATCAATGTGCCTAATAAAAACGGAATATACGTGTTTGTTGCCCCCTCAATAATAATCATGTTTATAATACCAAAAACGAAATACACAAATATAAGCGCGTATTGAATGATAACGCACGGGGTAATAAGTTTCCTTATTTTTGATTTCGCTTTTAATAAAAAAAGGCTCAAGCAGACGATAACAACGGTAAAAATGGCTGTGGCTAAAAGTAATGTAATCGCAATAAGCAATATGTTTGACGCGCCACCAAAAAAATAATTAAACGCGTTAGCATAATTCCACACATCATAGCCGGAATAGAAATTATTATAGTACCGATAACCACTTTGCTCTCGCCATAACAGCAAAAACCTGAAAACGGGCGTAACAAACGCCCACAAAGACATCGCTATCGCTATCAAATATTTTACAATATTCGACGGTTTTTTTTCGGTATTTTGCGGCGTTACGGATTTCTCGTAGTTACTTACAACCTTTTCCGTGATAAAAGCCGTTCCGCAGTCGGGGCAAATTCCCGCTTCCTTTGCGCCGTTTGTTTCAAAATTAACGCCACAGTTTGTGCATTTTGCCTGTACAATCATGTTATTTTCTCCTTTGTGGAAAGTGCCGCAAAATTAAAAACGCGCCCCGAAAAGAGCGCGCTCCCTCGGCTAATTTCCCGTTTATTGTTACCACACAATCACCCACTAATAAGGGTAGGATAATCAGCACAAAAGGCTAAGATTATCCCTTATTAGTGAAAAATAGACTGTGTGGTATTATTAGTATAGCCTATTTGAACAGATTTGTCAATAATTTACGGCAAGTTTACCAAATTTCATAAACGGAAAAAACGGGCTTATACCGTCAAAAGGGCGCAAGTCCGTTTTATATACACAAAAAACGCCTTAATACACTGACGAGAAAATCAACATACACCGTCATACGACGCAGGCTTCTCTTTTTTGTCATCTCGACCGAAGTGGAGAGATCTCAACCTTTTATTAAGCGGAATAGATGCCTCGACTTCGCTCGGCATGACAAAATAATAGAGTATTTTAGGACAATCCGATATGCGGCGGCGCGTTTAAAACAAGTTACTCATCACCGGATGCGTGTCGTTCATTACCGCCCGCACCAAATTTAAGGCGGTTTCGGTCATGACCTTGGCGTCGTCCGCGTGGTTTATCTTTACCATGACTTCTAAGCTTATGATTTTTTCATCCAAAGCGCGAAAGGCGTTGTGGTTGCCCAAACAAAAGACGACCTCACGGCCTTTTTTCCATTTTTCGCTCACTCTGTCCATAGCGAAAAGCGTCTCCGCGTTGGCAATGTCCTCGCCGCTCGCGTAAATACTCTGTTTGACCAATATCAGCCCATCCTCAAGCTGAGTGAAAAGCCGCGTGCTGTACGCTATTTCCCACGTCCCCGCGCCCAAGACGGCGGCGAATACGAGGGAGATGATGATGACCTTTTTCATAAAAAACTCCTTACTTTTTAATGCGCAATGCTCAATGCGCAATGCTCAATGATGGTTGTGTTTTTAAGCGCGTATAATGTGTACGGTTCAAGGTACATTACTTAAATTTTCCATCATTGAGCATTGAAAATTCTTAAATCTATCCTTCATTGAGCATTGCGCATTGTGCATTTAGCATTATTCACCACCCCTTCTGTACCCTCAGCGTCTCGTTAAAATACTTGTCCTTCTTGGACGAAATATACGCCGTGCCGTCCTGCCGCACGTCCATGTACAGCACCTCTTTTATGTCGATTATGCCGTTTTTCCGTAAAGAAACGTCCACCTCGCGCTGTTTCAGCCCCGTGATTTGCAAATTGTGTTCGTTATACTTCCCGTCCACAATAAGGATAAGCGGCAAAAACGCGGGCGTGGGCTTTGTGGGGTCGCTCTCCTTTTCAATCACGCATAATTTACCGTTTGTCGCGAAAATAGCGTACTCTATCGTATTGATGTCGGGATAGCCGCTTGAGCGTATCGCCTCGATTAAATCATGCATATTAAGGTTCATTTTTTTGAGGTTTTTATAATTTATCCCGCCCTTGTCGATAACAATGACCGATTTCCCGCTGATTAGCCGCCTTGCAATCAGGCTTTTGCGGGCTATCAAGGATATAATTATGGAAAAAAACGTAAGCGCGACAATGGGTATTACCCCGTAATAAAAGGGTATCGACGGGTCGCTAATGGGTATGGCGGCAAGGTCGGCAAGCATAAGCATGACGATAAGCTCAACCGGCTGCATCTCGCCAAGCTGCCGCTTTCCGGTAAGGCGCACACAAAAAAACACCACAAAATAGATTATTCCGGCTTTTATCAGGACTAAGAGCATGTGTGTAGTATTTTGAGAGGGTCTTCCTTTTATTCGTGTGTCAAGAAGAATGCTCAATGCGCAATGCTCAATGCTCAATGAAGGATAAATTTTAGTAATGTACCTTGAACAATAGCCATTGTGCGCTCGAAAAAACGTGACATTAATTGAGCATTGAGCATTGTGCATTGTGCATTAAAAAAAGGGCGCCTTCTTGCAAAAGCACCCTCTTTTCTACCCTGCTTGCGCCCTTTTTCCGCGCACCTTACAGCCCGCACATATACTTAATCGTCCTCACCATCTGATAAGTGTAACCCATCTCATTGTCGTACCATGCCACCACCTTGACAAGCGACTTATTCCCCTCCATGGGCATAACGCGGGTCTGCGTCGCGTCAAACAGCGACCCGCAGCTTGTCCCTATTACGTCGGACGACACGATCGGCTCGTCGGTATACCAATACGTCTCGCTCACGCACGACTTCATGTACGCGTTGATTTCCTCCGCCGTCACCGTCCCACACACAACGGCGGTCAATTCCGTCAAAGATCCCGTCGCGACGGGGACGCGCTGCGCCGCGCCGTCCAGCTTCCCTTTCAATTCGGGAATTACAAGCCCGATAGCCTTTGCCGCCCCCGTGGTGTTCGGCACGATATTAATCGCCGCCGCCCGCGCCCGCCGAAAGTCGCCCTTATGCGTGCCGTCCAATGCGTTTTGGTCGCCCGTATACGCGTGAATGGTGGTCATAAAGCCGCGCTCTATCTTGCAAAGGTCATTCAGCGCCTTAGCCATGGGCGCAAGGCAGTTGGTCGTGCAGGACGCCGCCGATATGATGGTGTCCGTCGCCTTTAAAGTTTCGTGGTTGACATTGTACACGATTGTGGGCATAGCGTCCTTTGCGGGCGCGGAAAGCACCACCTTTTTTGCCCCCGCCGCTATGTGCTGGGCAGTTTTTTCGACAGTCGTGTAAGAGCCCGTGCACTCCAATACCACGTCCACGCCAAGCTCTCCCCAAGGAAGCTTGGTCGCGTCGGTTTCGGAATAAAACTTGATTCTTTTGCCGCATACGACCATGCAGTCGCCGTCGACCGTAACGTCGTCAAGACGATGGTAACGCCCCTGCGTAGAGTCGTATTTGAGTAGGTGCGCAAGCATTTCGGGGTTATAGGTGCGGTTGTTAATCGCAACGACTTCGTACCCCTTTTCGCCGAACATGAGACGGAAAGCAAGCCTGCCTATGCGGCCGAATCCGTTTATCGCCACTTTAATGTCTTTCATTGATTTTGTTCTCCTTTTTGTATTATCTTGTTTGTGTTGTTTGTCTTTTTGTTTAATATTATTCGTATGGTATCGCCGCACAATAAGCCTACAAATAGCTCTACATAATATCTTCTCTGATAATACCCGCCAAAGCGTTCTCTCTTGTCGTTTCTTCGGGGTAAATATTCTTGTATTTCTTCATGCCCGTGCCTGCGGGTATCAATTTGCCTATTATCACGTTCTCTTTCAGTCCAATCAAGGGGTCGATTTTATTCTTGATAGACGCCTCGGTCAAGACGCGCGCGGTCTCCTGGAAAGATGCCGCAGACAAAAAGCTCTCAGTAGCAAGCGCGGCTTTTGTTATCCCAAGCAACTTATTTTTGGCGACCGCAGGGCTGCCATAATTATCCATCGCCTTAGAATTCACCTCGTCAAGCGTAGCGCGATCCACAAGGTCACCGGGCAAGAGCTTTGTGTCGCAGTTATCAAGTACCTGAACCTTTTTAAGCATCTGCCGCACGATTACCTCTATGTGCTTGTCGTTGATTTGCACGCCCTGACTGCGGTAAACGGCTTGAACCTCGCGCAAAATATACTCTTGAACCTCGGCGATGCCCTTAATTCTAAGAATATCGTGCGGGTTGATAGGACCCTCGGTCAGCGCCGCGCCCTGCTCGACAACCGCATTGTTTTTAATTTCCGGCTTTAACTTAGCGGTGAACGGTATCGAATATGAATCCTCCTTGCCGTCCTCGCGCTTAATCACTATGTCGCGCTTGCCGTCCTTTTCGATAATCTTCATCTTTCCGCGGTTTTCCGCTACAATCGCGACACCCTTGGGGTTGCGCGCCTCGAAAAGTTCCTCAACACGAGGCAGGCCGCGCGTAATATCTTCGACGGTCGCGATACCGCCTGTGTGAAAGGTGCGCATCGTAAGCTGTGTGCCCGGTTCTCCTATACTTTGCGCGGCGATAATGCCCACCGCCTCGCCTATGCGCACGGGGCTAGCGCCCGCCATATCCTTGCCGTAACATTTAGAACACACGCCATACTTGCTTTTGCAGGTCAGCACCGTACGGATATGCACCTTTTCTATCCCCGCCCTTATTATTTCCTTGGCGAGATCCTCGTCAATCATAGTATTTTTGGCTACGATTACCTCCCCCTCCTTCGCGTGGTTTTTGGGGTAAACGATGTCGGAGGCGGCAAAACGCCCATTAAGCCTTTCCTCAAGCTTCTCGATTTCCTGCTTGCCGTCCATTATGGCGCTGATTGTCGCGCCCTTGGGGTCGCCCTTAAAGCAGTCCTCCTCGCGCACTATTACGTCCTGCGCGACGTCCACAAGCCGGCGGGTAAGATAGCCGGAGTCGGCGGTCTTAAGCGCGGTGTCGGCAAGACCTTTGCGGCCGCCGTGCGAGGAAATAAAGTATTCGAGCACGGATAACCCCTCGCGGAAGGAGGAGCGCACAGGGGTTTCCAGCGTTTTGCCCTGCGGGTTGGTCATTAACCCGCGCATACCCGATAACTGCGCGATTTGCTTCATGCTGCCGCGCGCGCCCGACACCGCCATCATGTTTATGGGGTTGAATTTGTCCAATGTCTTTTTTAAGGCAGCCGTGACGTCGGCGTTTGCTCTTGTCCAATTATCCACTACTAACTTATACTTTTCGTCCTCGGTCATAAGCCCGTTGTCGAACATTTTTTCAATTTCGATGACCTGCTTTTTGGCGGTTTCCATTATGCTCTTTTTCTCGGGCGGGATGTGCATATCGAATACGCTGGTGGTGACCGCGCCTATGGTGGAATACTTAAACCCGAGTTCTTTGATATTGTCCAAAACCTTTACCGTTTCGGTCGAGCCCTTTTGCTTAAAGGTAGCGTCGACTATCATTTGCAACTTACTTTTGTCTATACAAGCGTCGGCCTCGAGAAGAAACGGGTCGTTTTTGTTGTCCACGGGAATAAGCGCGCCGTCGTCGGTTTCACGCAATTTCAGTCCCAAATCCTGCGGGATAACCTCGTTGAATATAAGCCGTCCCACGGTGGTTTCTATCGTCTTGTACTTTTTAATCTTCTTAATTTCTCCGCTTTGTCTGTCAACCTCGTCTATATCGCGGAATATACGCACTTTTATCTTGCTCTGAAGCTCTATATCGCGGTTAAAGTACGCCATTTTAGCCTCGTCCACGTCGCAGAAAAACTTACCTTCGCCCTTTGCTCCGGGTTTGGGGATGGTGAGGTAATAACAGCCGATAACCATGTCCTGCGTGGGCGAACACACGGGGCGGCCGTCGGATAACTTCAGAATATTGTTGGTGGAAAGCATCAAAAAGCGGGCTTCCACTTGCGCTTCGATGGACAAAGGAACGTGAACGGCCATCTGGTCGCCGTCAAAGTCCGCGTTAAACGCGCCGCATGCAAGCGGGTGTAGCTTTATCGCGCGACCTTCCACCAATACGGGCTCGAACGCCTGTATACCAAGCCTATGCAACGTGGGGGCGCGGTTAAGAAGCACGGGGTGTTCTTTAATGACTCCCTCTAATACCCCCCAAACGTCGCGGCCGGCGCGCTCGACAATCCTCTTCGCGCTCTTGATGTTGTGGGTTTTGCCCTGCGCTACAAGCTCGTTCATTACAAACGGCTTGAATAACTCAAGCGCCATTTCCTTGGGCAGGCCGCACTGGTACATTTTAAGCTCGGGTCCCACAACGATAACGCTTCGGCCGGAATAGTCCACGCGCTTACCCAAAAGGTTCTGCCTGAAGCGCCCTTGTTTGCCGCGTAAAAGTCCGCTGAGCGATTTTAATTCGCGGTTTCCAGCGCCCGTAACGGCCTTGCCCCGCCGCCCATTGTCTATCAGCGAGTCCACCGCCTCTTGCAACATACGCTTCTCGTTACGCACTATAATATCGGGGGCGGATAATTCAAGCAACTTTTTAAGCCTGTTGTTGCGGTTGATTACGCGCCTATACAGATCATTCAAATCGCTGGTCGCAAACCTTCCGCCGTCAAGCTGAACCATAGGCCTTAGTTCGGGAGGCAAAACGGGCAAAACGTCCATAACCATCCATGTCGGATCCGCGCCGCTTTTTATAAACGCGTCCAAAATATCAAGACGCTTTATCGCCTTAAGCTTCTTTTGCCCCATAGAACTGTCCACAACCCTTTTCATCTCGTGATACTCGGCTTTAAGGTCGACTTTGGATAATAATTCCTTAATCGCCTCCGCACCCATGCCCACCTTAAAAGCCTTGGGTCCGTATTTTTCGCGCGCTTCGGCGACCTGTGAATCGCTTAAAATCTGTTTGTACTCTAAGTCGGTCTGTCCCGCGTCCGTGACGATAAAGTTGGCAAAATAGACGACCTGCTCAAGCATTTTCGGAGTGACGTCAAGCAACAATCCAATCCTGCTGGGGACGCCGCGGAAGTACCAGATATGCGTGACGGGGGCGGCAAGCTCGATATGCCCCATCCGCTCGCGCCGCACCTTGCTGCGGGTAACCTCCACGCCGCATTTATCGCAGATTACGCCCTTATATCGTACCCTTTTATACTTGCCGCAATAACATTCCCAGTCCTTTGTAGGACCAAAAATGCGCTCGCAAAACAGCCCGTCGCGTTCGGGCTTCTGGGTGCGGTAGTTGATTGTTTCGGGCTTTGTGACCTCGCCGTGCGACCATTCGCGTATCTTGCTAGGGCCGGCTATTGCGATTTGCATAGAATCGAAATTATTTAATTCGTACATTTTTTATTTAAACCTCATGTGGGTAGGTAAAACTTCTTTTTTAATGCACAATGCTCAATGCGCAATGCTCAATGAATGTTGCGTTTTTTTGAGCGCACAATGGCTACTGTTCAAGGTATATTACTTAAATTTGTCCTTCATTGAGCATTGAGCATTGCGCATTGAGCATTATTTCTTCTTCTTGTCTTTCTTCTTTTTCTCGGAAACAGACGGCTTCGCACCCTCTATAACCTCGCCTTCAAGCAAGTCTTCCTCAAGTATTTCGCGGTCGGCGAAGGGGTCATCGAAGTTAAATTCGTCGTCGTCGAACAACAGGTCGTCGTCTTTTTTGGCTTCCTTGATTTCAGCCTCTGCAACAAACGCGTCGGACTGCATAAGGTCGATTTCGTGCCCGAAGGTCAGCGCGCCGCTGTCGTAATGCTTGACCCGTTCGCTCCCGCGCTCCTCGTGGTCGTCCTCGATAAGCTCTTTCATGCCGATTTCGACGCGGTCCTCCGTCAACACTTTTACGTCAAGCGACAAAGCCTGCAATTCCTTAATCAGCACCTTAAACGATTCGGGAACGCCCGGCTCGGACAAATTCATCCCCTTGACGATAGATTCATAGGTTTTGACCCTGCCTATCACGTCGTCGGACTTGACCGTCATAATTTCCTGCAATATGTTTGCCGCCCCATAAGCGTAAAGCGCCCATACCTCCATTTCGCCGAAACGCTGCCCGCCGAACTGCGCCTTGCCCCCGAGCGGTTGCTGCGTAACAAGCGAATAAGGACCCGTAGAACGCGCATGAATTTTGTCGTCTACCAGGTGAATCAGCTTTATCATATACATATAGCCGACGGTGGCGCGGTTTTCAAACGGCTCACCCGTGCGCCCGTCATACATCTGAATCTTGCCGTCAACCTTGCCGTCGGTATTAAAGCCGTTTTCCAAAAGTAACTTTTTGATGTCGCTTTCCTCCGCGCCGTCAAATACGGGTGTGGCAATCTTCCATCCCAACATTTTTGCGACCAACCCAAGGTGGACTTCCAAAACCTGCCCTATATTCATACGGCTGGGAACACCGAGCGGATTAAGCACTATTTCAAGCGGAGTGCCGTCCGCCATAAAAGGCATATCCTCCTGCGGAAGTATGCGGGAAATAACGCCCTTGTTGCCGTGCCGCCCCGCCATCTTATCACCCACGGACACCTTGCGCTTTTGCGCGATATAAACGCGGACAAGCTTGTTGACGCCCGGGCTCATCTCGTCCTTGTTGGCACGGGTGAACACCTTTACGTCCACCACTATGCCGCCCTCGCCATGCGGGACGCGCAAGGAAGTGTCGCGCACCTCCCTCGCCTTTTCGCCGAATATGGCGCGTAATAACCTTTCCTCAGGGGTAAGTTCGGTTTCGCCCTTAGGCGTAACCTTGCCCACCAATATATCGCCGCTGTCAACCTCGGCTCCCACGCGGATTACCCCGTACTCGTCAAGGTCGCGTAACGCTTCGTCGCCGACGTTGGGAATGTCGCGGGTGATTTCTTCCTCGCCCAGTTTAGTGTCGCGTGCCTCAATTTCGTGTTCCTCGATATGGATAGAGGTGAAAACGTCGTCCTTGACAATCTTTTCTGACACCAATATAGCGTCCTCGTAGTTGTACCCCTCCCACGCCATAAAACCGACAAGGACATTGCGCCCTAAGCTCAGCTCGCCGCCGGCCGTCGAATGCCCGTCCGCCAAAACCTGATCCTTTTTTATCCTCTCTCCTTTAGAGACAATAGGCTTTTGGTTGATGCAGGTGCCCTGGTTAGAGCCGATAAACTTTTTAAGGATATACTCCGCGACCGCGCCGTCGTCCTCCTGCACAATAATCCTGTCCGCATCCACATAAGCCACTACGCCGCTTTCTCTCGCCGTAAGCATAACGCCGCTGTCGAAGGCGATTTTGTGTTCTATCCCCGTGCCGACTATGGGGGCTTCGGTCTTAATCAGCGGCACGGCCTGACGTTGCATGTTAGAGCCCATCAGCGCGCGGTTGGTGTCGTCGTTTTCTAAAAACGGGATAAGCGCGGTTGCCACGGAAACCATCTGGCGGGGCGAAACATCCACAAAATCCGCGTTGTCGCGGTAGGTCTCGAAAATATTTTCACGGTACCTCGCCATAACGCGCTCGTTGACAAACCAATTATTTTCATCCAAGGGCTCGGTAGCCTGCGCCACAACGTACCTGTCCTCCTCGTCAGCAGCCAAATACATGACCCCTTCCGCGCCGGGTACAACCCGTTTTGCCTTTTTATCAACCTTGCGGTAAGGCGCTTCGATAAAGCCGTACTCGTTTATGCGGGCGTAACACCCAAGCGAGGATATAAGCCCGATATTCTGACCTTCGGGGGTTTCGATAGGGCACATACGCGAATAATGCGTATAATGCACGTCGCGCACCTCAAACGACGCCCTCTCGCGGTTAAGCCCGCCGGGTCCGAGCGCGGATAATTTACGTTTATGCGTAAGTTCGGCGATAGGGTTGCTCTCGTCCATAAACTGCGAAAGCTGGGACGAGCCGAAAAACTCCTTTATTGCACTGCTGACCGGTCTTATGTTTATAAGCGTCTGAGGGGTGAGTTCGGCGTCCGACTGGATTTGCATCCTTTCGCGTATAACCCTCTCTAACCTTGCGATACCTATCCTGAACTGGTTTTGCAAGAGTTCCCCCACGCTGCGCACCCTGCGGTTGGCAAGGTGGTCTATGTTGTCGGTAAAGCCTACCTCATAATGCAAGCCTATCAAATAATTTATTGTGCTTATTATGTCCTCGATCAGAATATGCTTGACTATAAGACGGGCTGTATTTTGCCTGATAAGAGCGTACAGCTTCTCTTTGTCCTCCCCGGCCTCGTCCATGATACGGGCAAGCTCGGGGTAGTAGACCATCTCGTTTATGCCCAGTTCCTTGGGGTCTGAATCAATAAAATTTTCTAATCTGACGTGCTTGTTACCTATGACAAAAAACTCTTTTTCAACCTCCGCATCGCCGCCGTCAATCGGCATACCCGCCGCGTCAACCGCTCCGGTGCGTCCGCCGATATACTTTATTGCAACCTCATTTACTCCGCTGTTTTGGATAATCTTAGCCTTTTCCTCAGTCAAAGACTCCCCCTGTTTAGCCAAAACCACGCCGTCGGGAGATATTACGTCCCGCGCCGCAGTCTTACCCGTTATCCTAGCCGCAAGCGCCAGTTTTTTATTGAATTTATAACGTCCGACACGCGACAAATCGTACTTGCGGCGGTCGAACATCAGCGCCTCGATATGCCCCCTTATGCTGTCGGGGTTTGGCACCTCGCCGGGACGGAGCTTGCGGTTAAGCTCGATAAGCCCCTCCTCTTCGTTGGTGGTCGTATCCTTTTCCAAAGTATCCACAATCATCTTTTCGTTGTGGAAAATCGCCCTTATCGTCTCCTCGCCACCGAACTTGTTTTCCTTTTGCGTGGCGGAAACGGCGCGTAAAAGCACGCTGACCGGCACCTTGCGCGTGCGGTCAACCTTGACCCACAAAACGCCGGCGGGATCCTCTTCAAACTCTAACCACGCACCGCGCGAAGGGATATTGGTCGCGCTGTAATACGCCTCGCCTGTTTTTATGTCCCGTTTTTCGTCAAAATAGACGCCCGGCGAGCGCACAAGTTGCGAAACCACCACCCTTTCGGCGCCGTTGACGATGAAAGAGCCGTTGGGGGTCATAAGCGGGAAGTCTCCCATAAAGACCTCCTGCTCGATCGCGTGGCTGACCTCGCCACCCTCGCCAAGCACGTCCAAACGCACCTTAACCCTTAAAGGCGCGGCGTAGGTGATGTCGCGGTCTTTACACTCCTTTTCGCTGTTTTTGGGCTTCATCTCTAAAGAATGCTCTAAAAAATGCAACGCGACCTTGCCTGAAAAGTCGGTAATCGGCGAAAAATCGGCGAAAATTTCCCTGATTCCGTTTTTGACGAAATCTTGGTAGGATGACTTCTGAACCTCAACCAGCTTGGGCATGTCGATGACTTCGTTGACTTGCGCAAAGGAAATGCGCTCCGTACCGCCGCACATGACGTTCTTTGTCTGTCTTAAGGACATATTAAGCTCCTAAACCACCTAAAACGCGCGTTTTAAGGGGCTTGTATATTAAATTGTAACGTATTCCGTGTTTCTGCTTACAGGTATAAGGTATCAGGTAAAGTCGGCTATTAACATACGGGCGTGTCCTGAAAAAAACTGCATACACAAAAAAAAGCAACTGCGGAGCATAAAAAACCGCAGAATACAACATCATATCAAGATACACTAATATTCAATACTTGTCAAGCAATTTTAGCCTGCAAATTGAATTATTTTAAAATTTTTGGCGAATTTTCGGTAATTTTATCTTTTAGGCATCAGGTACAAGATACAAGGTATCAGGTAGCGGCCAAATTTTTATTAAAATTCGCTGTCCCTCTACCCTCTCATCTCTACCTCTGCCATGCCCCTTACCTGTTACAAAGCAAGACCGCGAATACTTCTTTGCACGGTCTTATACCTTGTACCTGATACCTAAAACGTCGTTCCCCCTTCCGTCGTCTCCCTCGTCGTCGAAACAACCCCCACTCTTGGCGGATTAAGAAGCAGCATAAGGATAATTATCTGGTTGATGCTACACAGCCCGCCGCTAAACAGCCCTCCCACGCCGCCGCGGCAGTCGCACTGCTCGTCGTTGGATAGTAACAAAATCAGCAAAAGCAACCTGAAAATATCCGATTGATCCATACCCACCGCCTAAAACATATTTCGTCATAGTTGTACGGCACGACAACAATGTTCAACACTTAATGCTCAAAAAAGGTCGTGTTTTTTCAACGCGTATCTATGTTTACCATTCAAGGCACGTTACTTAAATTCATCCACCACTGAGCATGAAGCATTATTCCCATTATTCGCGCTTATAAGTTTATATGCGGCAAAATCCCCCTTTGTTCCCGATTGACCGCAAATATCATATGCGCTATACTGTGTGTATCGAAAAAAACTAATAATATCACATACACTGTGCACTATGCACCGAGCACTGTGCACTGATAAGGATGCAAACATGGAAATAACATTAGACACAAGAACGCAGGAGCTTGTCCGCGAATACATTCCCGACAGAATAACCCTTAGGGCAATCGCCAACTTTTTCAGTTGTTTAAGCGACAGCACACGAGTCAAACTTCTGTCCGCCCTAAGCATAAGCCCGATGTGCGTAAGCGACCTGACAGAAATGCTTGCCCTAAACCAAACCACGGTTTCGCACCAGCTCAAAACCATGCGAGAGGGCGGCTTAATCGACTACCAACGCGACGGCAAGGTGCTGACCTATTATGTGTCACAACCCAAGATTTTGGACGTTTTGCTGTCCGTGACGGAGATTATTTAAAGAATAGAGGTTAGAGATTAGAGAACGGTTAGTTTTTAAAAGGCTTCACCATTCACGCACAATTTCGCCGCTACTGAAAATATCGTCTAATTTGCGAAGAAAAGGAATAATATCGTTAAAATTAAGGGCGCGGTGGTCAAACGCCAAGCAAATCGGGGCAACCTTAACGATTCCGATTGTCTTTTCCCCGCTTGCGCCGCATATCATGCCCGCTTTTTCCTGCACCACGCCAATACCAACGGCAAAAACCTGCGGCGGGATAATCTCTAACAGCGCCATAAAACCGCTTTGCTTTTTATGCAACGAACCTATATTAGAAACCGTTATCGTACCCACGGCAAGGTCGTCTTTTGTGATTTTGTCGGCCGCGGAGATTTTTTTGTACACTTTTATGTCTTTTCTTTTGCGCTTGGGCGTCCTGCTTTTACCGAAAACCGACCCCGTCAGCGCGCTTAAAACCTTGAAAATCCTGCCCTTTTTAAGGTCGCATAACAGATTATCGACGCAAGTCTGCCGCAAAGGGATATAAATGTCGCGGTTTTTGATTTTATTCCGAATTTTGTCTATGTAATCCTGCATCTCGCACAAGGTTTTATTCTCAAAATTCCTAAGATTTACGGTAATCATCTCCCCGCTGTCCAAAAGCCACGGCACGGAAATATTGATTTCATCCCGCCTTTCGATTTTGCCGCTTACGCGCCTACGGTTGTACGTTATGTGCGCGTTGACCTGCGGCGCGGCCTTAACCGCCTCGGTGATTATCCTCAAAAACAGGGTGTTAAGCGTGATATGCACGGTTGTGTTTTTGTTTAATTGTTGCAATTCGGCAAGTATGCACCCCGCGTCCGCCTCGTAAACAAAGGACACGTGCGGCACCGTCGCCCACGACTCGGCGGTCTTATACGCAACCGTTTTTTTCTCCAAAGTAAAATATTGTGTATCAATCATCAACTTTTATATATGAGCGAGGCGGGGTGTTGTTGAATAGTGCACCATGCTCAATTTGGTCGTATTTTATATAAAAGACAACCGACACTGACCGCTGACCACCGCCATCACATTTTTTTGGGCGCGTCAAGCAGCACTAATTTTAGCCCATTTTTCAAGACATTCGCCACGCAGCGAGTCAAAAGCAGCCTTGCAGATTGCATTTTTTTGTCATCGTTTATCACCCTGTGGTCGATGTAAAAACGGTTGAAGCTTTGCGCCAAATCCATCAAATAACGCGAAATTACGCTGGGCTCATAGGTTTTCGCCGCCTCCGCTACCGCGCCGTCGAACCCGCCCAAAAGCCTTATTACCTCGAATGTTTGGTCGTCGGTCAATTCATCCGCTAACTTAGGGTCAAAACAAACGTCGCCGCCACCTGATACCTGATACGAAGCAAGACCACGAATACTTCCTTGCTCTGTCTTATACCCGATACCTGATACCTCTCCCCTACTCAACACCGACCTGCACCGCGCATAGGTATACTGCAAATACGGCCCCGTTTCGCCCTCGAAACTGAGCGCCTTGTCAAGCGAAAAAGAAACGTCCTTAATCCGACTGTTAAATATCGCGCCGAAAATAACCGCGCCCACGCCCACGCTTTTTGCCACCGCGTCCCGCCCTTCCAAATCGGGGTTTTTTTCCTCGATAATCCGCCCCGCCTTCTCCACCGCCGCCGCCAAAACGTCCTTTAACAGCACCACGTTGCCTTTCCTTGTCGAAAGCGAACCGCCCCCCTCAAGACTCACCATGCCAAAGGGAACGTGTTTGCAGCCCCCCGCCCAATCGAACCCCATCATCTCCAAAACCTTAAACACCTGCCTAAAATGCAGATTCTGCTGGTACGCCACCACATACAAATTTTGGTTAAAATCATAAGCGTTTTTGCGGTAAATCGCGGCGGCAAGGTCGCGTGTGGCGTACAAACTCGCCCCGTCACTCTTGAGAATAAGGCAGGGCGGCATATCGTACTGCTTCAGGTCGACGACCTTCGCCCCGTCGCTTTCCGTTAAAAGCCCCTTGTTTTCTAATAATTCAACGACGGGCGCCATCTTGTCGTTATAAAAACTTTCACCCGCGTAGCTGTCAAACTCCACGCCCAAGGTCTTGTACACCTTTTCCGCCTCTTTTAAGGTAATTTCCTTAAATTTGCGGAAGAGTGCCAGCGCGCCCGTGTCCCCCTCCTCGATTTTCTTAAACCACTTACGCCCCTCGTCATTCAGTGTGTCGTCATTTTCGGCTTCCTCGTGAAATTTAACGTACAAGCGGCTCAACTCCTCTATGGTGTCCCCCCCTCCCCATTTTTTGACGGCGACAATCAGCTTGCCGAACTGCGTCCCCCAGTCGCCCAAATGGTTGATTCCCACCGCGTTGTATCCCAAAAACGCGAAAATGCGGCGCAGGCTCCCCCCGATAACGGTGGTCAAAAGGTGCCCGATATGGAAGGGCTTGGCGATATTTATGGACGAATAATCAATCGTCACGGTCTTATCGTTGGGCGGGGCGGCGGGAAAGTCGTCTCCCCTTTGCAAAATGGCGGTGAGAACGTCGCGGGTATAAAACTCCCTGTTCAAAAACACGTTAAGGTAGCCGTTCACCGCTTGGGCGTCGGCGCACCACTCGGGCACGGCTTTTTTTATACAATCGCGCAATTCTTCCGCCACCATGACGGGGCTTTTTTTGAGTTTCGCCGCCAATTTGTGGCAGGGCATAGCGATATCCGCCCTCACTCCGTCGCTGTCCACGATTAGAGGCAGCAATTCGTCTTTACTCACCTTGTCCGACGCCAAAAACTGCGCCAATGTTTGTTTGTAGTCCATTTATTTCACCTTGTTAATTGATCGTATTTTCCTGTCCAAGACAATATTTCCAACGCCCCGCACCCTTTGCAGTAGCTGTCATTTTTATACATAGCCATAATTTCATCAAGTTTATTTATCGGTTTAAAACCACTCAAACACGGTTTTCCGTTTTCAAATCGCGCTTCAAAGATAATTGATTCTTTTACTATCTCGGCTAAATTTTCAAAAATGATATTCGCGTTTTCCGAAATATCGCAAGGCGTCAACCAACTTTCAAGATGATTATGCCAAAAAATGTGTTTTGTTTCCAAGTCAATATAGCAAAGTGTCACTATTTCCTCTTGAAAATAGATATTTATAGCTTCATAATTTTTATGTGGATTTTTGATATGATAATAAAAATCACCTTTGATTTCGATTAACTCACATTTTTCGGCAAACGCATTTTCTGTCAACAGTTTATTTACCAAACTAACCATCTCATTGTGATGTGCCTTTTTGAATCTCATAAAACACCTCTTTTTTGTTCTTAAAGCCGCTGCAGATTAGGCTTCAGACGGGCAACAGGCGCGAAGGCGGCGAAGGCGCGTATTTTGACATACGTAACTGAGCCGCCGAGCGCACGTAGCCCGCATCAAGCCTGATATGTGGCGGCGCACTATATATTGAATCGAAACAACACAACATCCCCGTCCTGCACCACATACTCCTTGCCCTCGCTCCTGACCTTTCCTTTTTCCTTCGCGGCGGCAAAGCTCCCCGCCCGCACCAATTCTTCATACAAAACCACCTCGGCGCGGATAAAGCCCTTTTCAAAGTCCGTGTGAATCTTCCCCGCCGCCCCGGGCGCCTTCGTCCCCTTCCTCACAGTCCATGCGCGGCACTCCTTTTCGCCCGCCGTCAAAAAACTGATAAGCCCAAGTAGCTTGTACCCCGCTGCTATCACGGCGTCCAGCCCCGAACAAGCCAGCCCCAGTTCCGCCATAAAAAACGCCCTCTCGTCTTCGTCCAAAGTCGCGATGTCGCACTCGGTTTTGGCGCAAACCGTTATCGCCTGCGCGTTTTCGGCTGTCGCAAAGTCAAATACCACCGCGCTAAAACTATTCCCCGCCGACGCCGCAGCCTCGTCCACGTTGGCGCAGTAAATCACAGGCTTGGCGGTCAGCAAAAAGAAGGAATCAAGCAGCTCGCGTTCCTTTTCGTTATACGACAACGCACGCGCAGGACGACCCTCCTCCAAAACCGCCTCAATCCGCTTCAACAACTCCGCCTCGTCCGCGTACCGCTTATCCCCCGTTTTGACGTACTTTTCCGCCTTTTCGCGCCGTTTTTTGACCGCTTCGAGGTCCGCTAAACATAATTCCAAATTGATTGTGCCTATGTCGCGCAAGGGGTCGACGGTACTTTCGACGTGCGTCACATTCGGGTCGGCAAAACAGCGGACAACGTGCACGACGGCGTCCACCTCGCGGATATGCGACAAAAACTTATTTCCCAAGCCCTCGCCCGCGCTCGCGCCCTTGACAAGGCCGGCGATGTCCACAAACTCAATCAGCGCGGGGACAATTTTTTTCGTGTTATAAATCGCGCCCAAAACGCCCAAACGCGGGTCGGGCACTGCCACGACGCCCACATTCGGCTCTATCGTGCAAAAGGGGTAATTGGCGACGTCCGCGCCCGCCTTTGTTATCGCGTTGAACAACGTGCTTTTGCCTACGTTGGGAAGGCCGATTACTCCGAGTTTCATGGGGATATTATAGCACAACACGACAGTATTTGTAAAGCGAATGAGTTTTCAATGCGCAATGCTCAATGCTCAATGCTCAATTAAGGTGACGATTACATCATATTATTGAATGCAAAAAGTTTTTCGGCGAATAATAATTCATTTCACGCTTTTGAAAAACCAAGGCGTAAAACTTGTTTTATGAAACTCAACCTTCATTGAGCATTGCGCATTGAGCATTGAGTATTATACACTATCTTTTCCGCAATTCATTCACTCCCACTTCGGGATGATGGTACCTAAGCGACCTCGGCGTAACCCGCATAAATTTTATCGCGCGTTTTGGGCACCACTGCATACAGGCCTGGCAGTGGTCGCACTTCATAGCGGCAAACTTGGGGCGTTTAAGATCGTCCTTTTGCACCATAACGCCGCTTTTTCGCGCTTTTTTGTCCTTTTCATGTACCATCGTGATGGCGGCCGAGGGGCAAATCGAGTAACACAAGCCGCACCCGTTGCAGGTTTTTTTGACCTTATAAAATAACGGAAACGCGCACTTCGCCGCCCGAAACAAAAGATTGATAAGCGCGCTGAAAGGTCTGAAATTCCTCACCTTATTCACCGTCCGCGCCGCCAATAACTCCCCCGCCGCCGCCGTTTTTTCCGCCTGATTATGTAACCGCTCTGACAATTTCGGCTCCTTGGTAAAGCCGAATATATGCACGTAATTCTCGACCGACCGCACCTCCGCGGCAAAGTGCAAAGCCTGCTTTTTCTTTTTCAAAAACCGCTTTATACTTGTAAACGACCCGCCCGTATGCGAGCCGCAGGTCGAAACCGCCGCAAAATAATTCACTTTAAAGGTCGAATTTTTCAAAAACCGCCGCACTAAGGTGGGCAATCCGTAAGCGTAAGACGGGAAAACCAACACGCACACGTCGCACTGTACGGCGGGGCGGGCGTCAATAAGTTCGGCGGTAATCGCAACCAATTCAACCGATTTTGGCACCTGACTGGTTGTGTTATCATCAGCTTCGGTTATATTGTCCGTAGCTTCGGTTGTATTGTCCGTCATTCCGTCAGTCGCGGCTGTCCGCTCTTCGCCTAATTCTTCCGCGATACGCCTTGCCGTCCATAGACAGTTTCCCGTCCCCGAAAAATAATAAATTTTTATGCCGTCCATAATTTTATTATAACAAAATACACGACGCAAATCAAGCGCGCCGTGTATATTTTTGTCGAATCAAACGGAATCTTTGGAGTGTGTCTTAATATTGTTTTTTTATATCGTTTCTTTTTGTCATCCTTTTTTATTTTGTTATCCCCTTTTAATTTTTGTCATTCAGAGCGAAGCGAAGAATCTCAACCGCTAAAATAATAGGTTGAGATTCTTCGCTTCGCTCTGAATGACATTTATATATGGTGTGTCTTTGTTATATGTGGTATCGCTATTTTTGCACAAAAAAAATTAATCGGGTATGTATTCGATTATATCGCTCACCCGGCAGCACAAAATTTTGCACAGGTCATCTATGGTAACCGTGCTTATGCCCTGCCCCTTCCGCAGCCGATTGACGGTCGCGCTGCTGACATCGTGCTTGTTTATGAGAGTATACGTGGATTCGCTACTATTTTTTAAAGTTTCCCAAAACGGGCGGTAAGAAATCACATAAATATTATAAACCATAGTCAAATAGTTGACAATAGTCATAATTATGACTATAATATATGCGTATTATCTTGGCGTTCCTGACCGTCACGGTTAAATTCAAAAACGCCATTATACAAAGGAGTCAAAATGGACGATGAAGAAAAAACTTCTGCGATTGGTACACAAATCGCTAATGCGCGACAAAGAAACATAAATAGAATCTTACCGATAATTTTTGCGGTAATAATGATTGCGCCTTTATTTATGCTCACGGCTTGTGAAAAAGGCTACCGGGTTAATTTTGTCGAAAATGGCGGCAGCGCTATCTCTGACATGAATACCAAAGTAATTGAAACTGAACCAATCACAACAAAAACAGATTATATTTTTCTTGGTTGGTATTCAAGCTGGATTTTTTTAGGAGAAAAGATAACATTTCCATATACACCGACGGGAAATATAACATTACACGCAAAGTGGCAACACATTATGGAAGTAAAAACCTATACTCATGAAACTTTAGTCGATGATCTAATCGCGTATAGCGACTGGAAGCAATATATTAGGTACAATGATAGCATACCCTCTTTATTGGACAATAAATTGATAGAACTCATGGAAAAAAACAACTTCAATGCTGTAAATATATACGAATTATTCTATTTATTTCCCGATTCTTGGGATGCCGATCATCCTCTTCGAGCCGCAAAAAGATATGTGGTATCTCGCAATCAAATGTATCAACCCTTGGCTCTTGTTGCCGTATTAAATAACAGTATTTTGAGAAATCAATTTAAAACAGCAGTTGAGAGCTGTATGAAAGCAAGATTGCGCGACCCCGATTCTTTAATTATACAAGGCAGTCAGACGTTATATATGGATTACAAATACGCAGACGAAAAATACTATGTCGATAGTGACGGCAAGTATAGCATAACAAGCTCGATTTATATTCTCGTTGATTATCGCGCAAAAAATGGATTTGGAGGATACAATCAAGGAACTATATGGTTGCGTTGGTACTGGACATGGTCATACATGTCGTTTTCTTGGACGAGATATGATTCAAAGTATGATTTGATTTGGTATTCAACCGATTTATATAAAAATGAAGTTAAAAGTTGTGGTTCGATTTCTTGGTAAAAGCCTCCTATTCCGTCACGGGCGCAAACTCTATCCTGTCGCCGCTTACGCCCACAACCCTGACCCGCACCCTTTGCCCCATTTTGTATACCCTTTCCCCGCTCAAGCTCATGCTTTTCTCGTCAAAAACGTACTGTCCCGCCAGCTTTTCAATCCTAATAAGCCCCTCGGCCGTGTTACTTAACCTGACAAAAACCCCCCACGCGGTCACTCCGCTGACAATCCCGTCAAAAACCTCGCCCACAAAGCCCGACATAAACTTTGCCGTCAAGAGGTCGTTTATACGCCGCTCGGCTTCCTCCGCCGATTTTTCGCGAAGGGAGCCTTGTTTTGCCGCCTCCGCCGCCCTTGCCCTATATTTTTTCAAATTATCGGCGGGGGCAAGCCCCCGCCCTACTGACCCCTGACCCCTCAAAAACGCCTTAATCACGCGATGTATAAAAAGGTCGGGGTAGCGGCGAATGGGGGCGGTAAAGTGGCAGTAATACCGCAGCGCCAGCCCGTAATGCCCCGTGGAAGCAGGCTCGTACAGCGCCTTGGTCATAGAACGCAATGCGACCGCGCTTATTACTCCTTTTAGGTCGGCGGGCGCGTTTTCCAACAGCGCGGCAAAATCCGAAGGCGCGGGAGTCGTAGGGCGCGACGCCCCCGGCGCGCCGTCGTAGGGTGCGGCACCCTCGACGCACCGCCCGCCATAAACAAAACTCACCCCTATGCTCGCCAAAAACGCCGTTAAACGCTCTAATTTTTCCTCGGGCGGGGCGGCGTGTCCCCTGTAAACAAACGGCGTTTTTTCCTTAAAAAAATGCTTCGCTACCGTCTCGTTGGTCAAAACCATAAATTCCTCTATCATCCTATGGGTTATCAGCCTGTCCGCTTTTTTTACATCCAAAACACGCATCCCGTCCATTTTTATCTCAGGCTCGTCGGATTCAAAATCAATCGCCCCCCTTTCCCGCCGCCGATTAAGCAATATAAGGCACAAATCGTGCATATCCTTAAGGGGTTTGGCAAGCGGTTTTAACTCTTTTGGCACGGCTTCCAACCTTTCCGCCGCCAAAATATCCGCCGCCTGCGTGTACGTCAGGCGTTTACAGCAGTTTATCACGCCCTCGCAAATCTTGTGCTTGACAACCTCGCCCCGCCCGTCGATATGCATGACGACCGAAAGCGTCAGCCTGTCCTCCCCTTCTTTAAGACTGCACAAGTCCTCGCTCAGCCTATCGGGTAGCATAGGAATGACGGCAAAGGGAAAGTAAACGCTTGTAGCCCGCTCGAAAGCCTCTTTATCTAAATGCGAATTTTCCGCGACGTAATGGGCGACGTCGGCGATATGCACTTTAAGTATATATTTTGCATGGTTTTCGCCACTCTTGTCCGTAACCTTCTTAATCGACACAGCGTCGTCAAAGTCGCGGCTGTCCTCGCCGTCAATGGTGAAAGCAATCTCTTTTCTGAAATCCTCCCGCCCTTGGGTATCTTCGTCGGACACGTTTTGCAGCCTGTCCGCCTCTTTCAGCACGGTCCGCGGGAATTTTTCGTGCAAATCAAACGAGCGGACGACGGATTTTATGTCCACACCCTCGTCACCCGCCGCGCCCAAGGCCTCGATAATTTTTCCCTCGCCGCATACGTCAAAGGCAACCACGACCTTTTCGCCTGTTTTACTTCTCCCCGCCTTTACGGTAATCGTGGAAAAATGACTGTCGTCGGGCACCACAAAGCCCTTCGCGCCGCTGTCATAGTACGTCCCCACCAATGAGCTCGTGCCCCGCGCCAAAACTTCCTTGACCTCTGCCTTATCCCCTATCCGTACCGCTTTGACCGTGTCGCCGTGCCGCGCTCCGCTTAACTTATCCTTGGGGATAAACAAATCACCTTTTTCACTCAGCAAAAAGGCAAAGCCCCGCTGATTCCCGTCAACCTTGCCGACGATTGTCCCGCCGTCTTTTATTTTTCCATTTTTCTTACATTCTCGATTTTTTTTCATAACTATCACCATAATTGTCGTTAAGCCGCCGCAGATTAGGTTTCAGATGCGCAACAGTCGCCTTGCCGCCTCGGTCATGTACGGTAAAGTATATTCCGCTTCGCTCCGTGCTGCGTAGCAAGCCTGATTACGCCAATGAGTGAGTGTCGCGCAAAAACTTGTTTTTGCATGACCGAATGAGGCAGGCGGGCAAGTATTATATGCGGCGGCACACAAAAGGCGGATGCCGAAAAGACCACCCGCCCCGTATTATTATGCCACAAAACAAACCGCTTAAACCATGCCCCCTATGCCGTCGGGTCATAAATAACGAATGTAATCAAATACATTACCGATATAACTAAAATAGCTATGGCAAAAATTATGGTCAGCCTTTTAAGAAGTCCCTGTAACGATTTGCCCTTATTTTTGCTATAGAACGTCTCGGTGGTTTGACCCGCGATCGCGCCCATGCCCGTCGACGTGCTGGACTGGAACAATATGCAAATAATAATCCCCAAAGCGAGGACCACCAAAATACATATAAAGACAATTTGTAACACCGACAATAAATCGGTAACCCATTTTTCCACTTAAATTCACCCAAAAAGCAGACTCGATCCGCCCAAAAGCAAACCGGCTGATGTATTATAACATAACGACCGGGCAAAAACAAGCAAATTAGCAGTATTTTTGCAAATTCACAAACTTTTTGCCGCTTTTTAACATTAAAGCAGACCGTAGTGGCGACCACCGGTCGTCCGCTGTAGCCACGTCGCGAGTTTTATATGTCAAACGTTGGTACAATTTAGCCGATTCACGGCGGACGACCGGTGGTCGCCCCTACGGGTTCCTAACCCCAACCTCAACTTCACACTCCACGCTGCGGCGGGGGCTTGCCCCCGCCCTACACTCAACACGGACCTAATACCTTTGCAAGGCGTCGCCTGCCAGTCTTCCCGCAAGCTTGAGCGAGGCTACGGCGGCTTCGCTTATCGGTTTTTCCGAAAATGCAACCAACCCTCCGAAACACTCGTCAACGCTAAACAGCGGCGCGACGGCTATGTACGAAAACCCGACGTCGGGGAAGCGTCCCACCTCGTCGCCTGTTATGGGACCGTTGTACGACCCGCGGTTTTTGAGCATTTTGACGACGTTGTGCGGCAACTCGCGCTCGATAAGCACCTGCTTTCCGTGACCTACGCATACCAAAAGCCGTTCGAAGTTGGCGGCGGCGGCGGTCATGCCCAGCTCGGCGGAAAGCGAAGTGCAGACGGCTTCACCGACCTGTATAAGGTCCGAGGTGTTGTCCATCTTGTTGATGATAATGCTGCCGGTGTCGATAGCAAAAATCTCCAAGGGATCGCCCACGTTGATGTGGTGGAGTTTTCTGTACTCCCTGGGGATAACGACGCGCCCTAATTCGTCAAGGCGTCTTATAATCCCAATGTTTTTCATAAGTTCCTCCTAAAAAATGTTTGTTTATTAACTAAAGGTCACCCAGTTAAAGACATTTCAAGTACGGGCATACCCCTTGTTTTCATCTTAGTATTTGCGAGGTTTACATATTTTATTATGTTTTTAACCTTAAATCATACAAAAATATGTTTTTCGGGCGACGATTGTTTTGTGGGATTTTGAAATATCCCCCGAATGTTTCGTATTACGTCAACGACACCACATCCTCTCCGTATCCTTCATCGCCGCTATCCTCTACCCTGTTTACCGCATTATCCAACGCTTTGAATTTGTCAACCTTGGGCGCGGACGGCGGCAGTCTGACGGGTGCGGATGCGGACGAAATCTTTGGCGAATCCGCATAATTTTCAAACGAAACGTACTCACCCCGCCAGCGCACATTGATAATCCCCGTCTCGCCGTTGCGGTGCTTTGATATAATCAGCTTGAATATATCGCCCGGCTCCGCTGCCTTCGCAGATTCTGCCTCGCTCGGCTTATAAATAAACATGACTATGTCTGCGTCCTGCTCGATAGCCCCGGACTCGCGTAAATCCGACAAAAGCGGTTGCTTATCCTTACGCTCCTCCACCTTACGCGACAGCTGGCTCAACAAAATAATCGGCACTTTCAGCTCTTTTGCGGCAATCTTTAAGCTACGTGTGATTTCGCTTATCTCCTGCTGGCGGTTCTCCACTTTTTTCCCCAGCGCCATAAGCTGTAAGTAGTCAATCATCACAAGGTCGAGCTTTTTTTCGCGCTTTAATTTGCGGCATTTGCTTATAATTTCGGCGGGAGTGATTGCCGACGTGTCATCGATGTAAATCTGCGCTTTATCCAAAATAGCGCGGTTTTTGTTTATCCTCGCCCATTCCTCGTTTGTCAAATCGCCCTTGCTTGCCCTTGTCATGCTGACCTTTGCAACCGAACACAGCATACGCCGCGCAAGCTGGTCGGCAGGCATTTCGAGCGAAAAAACGGCGCAGTAC
>Ga0123353_10001942_pt1 | contig 25464 bp, 19 predicted proteins | sample TergutLab28metaG_3_FD_92763 | JGI IMG/M metagenome (GOLD analysis project Ga0123353, IMG submission 92763) | Labiotermes labralis P3 segment gut microbial communities from Petit-Saut dam, French Guiana - Lab288 P3 | ecosystem: Host-associated > Arthropoda: Insects > Digestive system > Gut ...
CCGCTATACGACATCGCGCCCAGCAGATGGCCGTCGTTGCTTACCGCTATATGCTTGATGTCCAAGGCCCTTCCGGCCAGTTCGCCGTCAGCCGTGTATGCCGCGCCGTCGGCTTCCACGCGGAAACGCTCTTGCCCCTGGGTGTCGACGCCCACGCCGTCAAGCCTGGCCAATCCTATATAGCGGCCGAAGTTGCCGTAAATCGGCCGTGGCCGCTCGCGCCTGAGGGTATAGCCTATGGTCCGCCCGTCGTTGCCCACCGCGATTCCGCCCGCGATGACCCTGCCCAGGTTTTCCGCGTTGCCGTATACCTGTCCTCCACCCCGCACCATGCCGACGAACTGTCCCTGCGCGGTAAGCGAATCGAACACCGGCCGCTCTTCGATTATCGAGCCTATGACCCTTCCGCCGTCGTCCAGCACAATCCCGGCCCCGTTGGTCATGCCTATCAGCCGCTGGGTCCTGTTGATGACGCGGCCGTCCGGCTGCTTGGTGCCCGCAATCTGCCCGGCCGGGTTCATGAACAGCCGTCCCTTGGGCACGGCGAACCCTATGATTTCAAACCTGTCGCTTAAAGCCGCTCCGCCGGAAAGGTGGCGCCCCATGGGTTCGCCAAGCAATCCCGTCACCCGGCCGTCCGTGCGCGAAACCCCGGCCACGTTGCCGCGGCTGTCCACGAATGCGCTTGGCTGCTCCAAAGTGCCTATGATTTCGCTGCGGGCGTTATAGACGCGTCCGTCAGCCCTGGGCCTGCCGATTACGCCGCCGGCCGCGTTGACCAGCTCCCCGCGCGAGTTGAACCTTCCAAGCCAGGTGCCGTCCCGTCCGACCACAAAACTGTCAATGGGGAAGCTTTCCGCGATTATCCTGCCGTCCGCCCCGATGACCGAGCCGCCGTGCGTCACATGGCCGACGCGCTGTCCCTGCCGATTCGCCAGCTCGCCGTTGCTGTTCAGCAAAGTGACCGTCCCGTCGCGCACGCTTACCGCGAACCCGGGCTTTACATTGAACCCGACTACAGCGCCGTCGCGGCCCACCACAACGCCGTCGCCAAGCACGCGGCCAACCACAAACCCCGATGCGTCGGCCACGCGGCCGTCCACCGCTATGCTTCCGATGACGTCGCCCTGGTCGTTAAGCACCACGCCCCGCGGCATGCGATAGCCCACGACCATCGCGCGGCCGTCCGCGGCTATGCCCACCGCCATTCCAAGGCTGTTCATCGCGCCGATGGCCATGCCCTGCTGGTTCATCACCCTTCCGCTTGGGTCTATCACTCCTATGAACGAGCCCTCGGCATCGACCACCGCGCCCATTTCCACCAGCGAGCCGGTCAGGGTCCCGTCGGCCGAGTAGATGCTTCCCGAAACCGCGGCGCACCCTATTTTCCGTCCCTCGCGGTTGACCATGGACAAGGTGTGGTCCAAAGCCACGGCCGTGTTCAGGTCCTTGCCCAGCCCCTGTACCGAGGGCAGGAACGCCCCGTAAAAATGGCTGTCCTGGCCGAAAGTTATGTTGTACTGCCAAGGGCTGCGTCCGGCAACGCGGCCCAACAGGGCCCCTTCCCCGGAAACCACAAAGCCGTTGCCCATGACGTTGCCCATGTTGCGCGGCCCGGTGGCCCAAACCTGGCCGTCGCTGCGGACCATGCCAAGGCTGTTGCATGTATCGTCTATTGCGAACCCGGTGCCCATCACATGCCCCACGCCATGGCCCGAATCCAGGGAAACCGACGCGTCCGGATTCACGCACCCGCTGATTTCGCCCCTTAAATCCACGAACTGCCCGCTCTGGTTGACATATCCTATATAAGCGCCGGTGTCGTTCACGACCGCCCCCTGCCGCACCACAGAGCCTATTATCCTGAACGAGCGGGTCACCGCCACCCCGCTTGGCAGCACGAACCCGAGGTTTTGCCTGTTGCCGTCGGTCACCTGCCCGTCGGGCGAAACATGGCCGATGGCCCTGCACGGCCCGTTTATCACAATCCCCTGCGGAGCCAGCCACCCGACCGTCGCCCCGTTTGACATTACCGAGCCGTCCGGCAGGACCACGCCGACCAAAGCCCCTGCCTGGTCCGTCACCTGCCCGTTGTTCCTGATTTCGCCCAGCGGCCTGCCCGTGGCGTTGACCACGAACCCGCGCGGCATGGGATAGCCTATGATGGCCCCCGCGTTGTCCACCGCCACGCCCTCGACCGACATCCTGCCTATGACCTGCCTGGCCGCGTTCTCGACATGGCCGTTTGCCTGCACCTGCCCAAGCACCTGTCCGCTGGCGTTTATCACCGGCCCCATGTTCACCGCGCGCCCCATGATTTCCCGCCTGTCAATCGACACCACGGTCCCGTCGCTAAGCGCCCTTGCCGCGGCCACCGCGTTGGGCCCTATCACCTGGCCCGAGCTGTGCACCTGGCCGATAACCTGTCCGTTGCCGCCGATGGCGATAATCTGCAGGGGCCTGATTTCGTCAAGCGGGCATACTCCTATGCACGGGGTCCTTGCGTCGCCGGTGATGTCCAGCACCTGGTCCCTGGGTCGGTCGAACCCGCCGCCCACGCGCCGGGTCTGCCACCTTAGCCTGATTATGTTCGAGAACTTGTACGCGGACGCGGGCCTCCACTGCACCGTAAGTATGCAGCTTTCGCCCTCTTCCAGTATCCTGTCGGGCTGGCAGCCGTTCTGCAGTTCCAGCGTCCCGTCCTGGCGGTTTTCGAACTCGGCGCCAAGCACCTGTATCGCCCCGCCCTGCGCGGTCAGGGAAATCACGCCGCGGGCCGTCTGCCCGACTTCGATGGCGTCCAGGTTAAGCACGTTCGGGCTGGCCCTTAACGCCGCGGCCGAGCCGAAGTTTATTTCATGCGGCTGCACGGTGCCCTGGTCGCGGACAAAGCCCTCGCCGCCGCGGTGGATAACCACGTCGTCGACATTGGAAGAGAACCACCCGCCGACCACGGCCCATCCGACAACGCCCACGCCCAGCACCAGCAAAGCCGCCAGAAGGAGCTTCTTGTTGGATTTCCTGTGATATTCCTCTGAAGAACTTATCTTTTCTTCTTCTTCCGCCATTTTACCCGACTTTGCTGTTGACAGTTAAACTTAAACCAAACCTTTCCTCTTTACACCGCCTTATTCCGTCCTTATCACCGAGCACCTGGCCCCGCGCCGCCCCAGGGCCGCGCATATCTCCTCGCCGGCGTTCACGTTTTCGACCGGGCCTACGCGCAGATGGAACGAATCCCTTCCGCCGTCCTCGGCCTTCGCGTCAACCGAAAAGTACGGCTGCATCGCGCCTAAGACGTCCCTGTTCTGGGCCTGCACCGTGTCCCAGACCCTTTCCAGCCTGGCTATGTCATGGTCGCTGCCCAGCTCTATGGCAATGCCGGACGACACGTCGCCGCGCATGGCCGTCCTGCTGGACTGCCGCCTGCCGTACGCGTGCATGCCCGAGTACACGTCCATCATGCCCATGCCGCCGTACGCGCCCTGCGGTATCGGGCTCATGCCCATTCCCATGGCCATGGACGACCCCGGCCCGCTGGCCATGTCCACTATGCCCCTGTTGTTGAACTCGGGCCTTGTGCCGAACGCCGGGTCGCGGCGCAGCTTGATGCAGACCACCTTGCGGCCGTTGCGCAGCACAAGGTCGCCCACGGCCTCGACAATCATCATGCGGCCGTGCTTGCCCCTGGTGCGGAACCCGACGGGGGTTTCCGATTCCTGCTGGAGCAGGCTTACCACGGGCCGGTTGTTCATGGACAACGCCCTTTCGCCGAAGTCGATATAGGTGAATATTTCGTCGCGCCACACCCGTTCAGGAGCGATGTCCACGTCCTCGGGGTTGGGTATTAGTATGTCCAGGTCGAACCTGAAAGCTTCCGGGTTGACGGGAACGGTTTCCATCCAGTCGGGGCCTTTGTCCCTGTTCAGGTGCGGCCCCCCACTGTTTCTCCCGCTATTGCCGCCCCCCATAAAATTTCCCAGCACGCCGCTTCCACCCCGGCCGCCGCCGCCGCTTCCCGCAGGAGCGCTGGCCATGACGTCGACCACCGTATTGGTTATCCTTTCCGTGTTGTAGGTTTCAGACCGCAGGTAGAATGCATAGCGGTTACCCGAACGGCCGAACACCACCATGTTGCTGTCCACGCCGACCACCCCCGCCGCCGGATAAAGCAGCAGGCTGTTGGCTGTCGGCACTTCGCCGTAAAACGCGTCCTGCGCGCCTATCCAGACGTTTTCAATCAGCTCCCACGCGGGGAAGTTTATCAGGGTCATCATGCCCTCGCGCAGGCGAATCGGCAGCACGGTGTCCGGCCTCCACCAGTACCTGGAGTACCCCGGCCTGCTTTGCCCTTCGCCCAGGTTCCTCATAGGGTCGTTCCAGGCGCGCTGCATCATCCCAAGCGATCCGACGTGTTCCATGTCCATCACGCTGTAAGCGCCGCCGGTCTGCTCGCGCGAGATTTCGGCATGCGAACCGTCGCGCGTCCAGTCTCCTTGCTGGTGCTGAGCCAATCCTTCGGACGCATGCGTCACGACGGCAGCCGCGAACAAGATTGAGATTATTTCAGTTGCTTTCTTCATTTCTACAACCCTAGCCTTTCTAGTGTTCTATTGGTTGATTGATATACTGCACCACCTGGAAACCCAAAGGGTTCATCAGCCTGTCCGAATGCCTGACCTGGAAGTTGGGCATGAACTCGACCTGCATGCCTATCCTGTACCTGCTTTCGATGGGGGCGCGCAAGTCCGACCGCATTTCGCGCACCGATATTTCCGCCTGCCACATGCCCGTCCCAAGCTGCTGCGCCGACACCGAGGTAATCACCACGTCCCTTGACAGCCCGCTGGTCCTTATCCGGTTGAAAGTGTCCTCGACCGCCCTGTTCCTGATGAAAGCCTCGAACACCAGGGGCGACGAATACCGGTGTATCTGGCTGTTGACCCCCCAGCGGCGGTGCATTTCCGCCTCGTCGGCGACGACCGTCGTGCGCGTCACTATGTACTGGCGCACAAGGGCTTCGGTCAGGCGGTCGTTCGTCAGCAGGCTTCGGGCGTTTTCCGAAACCACGCTTATGTTCTGGTTCTGCCTGTCGTTCGTGGTAAGGAAGTACGGCGTAACCCTCTGCAGCGGCACTATGTTAATCATCGCGAAGAACAGCACTATGTTGCAGCACACCGTGACCACGCAGAAGATGGCGAACGCGCGCGCTGTCCATAAGAACTGTTTTTCCCGTAACTCTTCCTGGTTTTCCATCTAAAGCCGCCGCCCCCGCTAGACCGCCAGGCCGCCGACAAACCAGTCCGGCAGGGACCTGTCGAAATCCATCTCAAGGCACGCGCACGGCGAGCGCTTAAGCTCGGACGGGTCGGGGCCTATGCCCACCGGCTCCATCTCGTACACCGAACCGCAGCTTGACAGCGCAACCGCGGCCGCCACTGCGAAAACTATGAAATACATGCGCAACACCCAATACCCCCTCTAATAAAAAGTTATACTTGTATCAAGATTATATTGGCAGGAAAACGCCATTGCAACCAGCAGTTTCCATAGTTATCCACAGTTTTTTGATTCGCAGGGGGAAGGGCGCTGTCCCTATGGGGCGGGCAACGGGTTTTTGCCGTATTTATTGTCCCCGGCGCGCTTGACTAAACCGCATTTTGCGAGATTATCCAGGGAGCTTGCGCGTTCCGCCCGGGCAAGCGCGCCATTAGCGAGCCGAAAGCGAGCGGGCGCGCGCCGCCTTGGGGCGGGCGGGCGCGCGTGTCCTGCGGACCGCTTGGCAGAGCCGCTGTCGCGGCAGAATTTTAAACATTAAAAACCCGCGCGAAAATATATTAACAGCTAGCCAACCGCGATGGTGTTCAGCAGGATTTCCAGGTTTTTATAGCGGCGTATCTTGCTCATCGTAAGCCTGTCCGCGGCAAAATAATCGTCCTTGTTCTCGTCGTACAGGAACAGCTCGTTCTGCCCGCGGCCGATAAGCACCTGCCCGGTCAGGTCGGCGTCCGCGTTCACGTCCAGGTTGACGTCGGCGATGTTGGGCAGTTTGGCCTCGTCGCGATAGGCGAAATCCTTGGTGCCGAAAAACTCGAACCCGTTATAGACCAGGCCGTTGGCCAGTTCAAGCAGCTGCTGGTATTCGGCGGGGATGCTTGCCATGCGGTTGCTTGCCAGCATGCTGGATGCCAGCTGCACGGTCCGCTTGTCCGCCGGAGCGCTTATCACCGCCCCCTGCTGCAGCAGCATTGTGAAGACGTTCTGTATCATTATCTTGCGTTACCCTGTTTCATGGCCGCGGCCATGCTTTGCCCCCCGCCGCCGAATTGAGGATTGCTTGGCAGGTAAATCCTGCCCTTGTACATGGGCACGTAAACGGCGCGCGACACGTTTTCCGGCGGCAGCTGGTAGGCTATCTGGCGGACCAGTATGCTTTCGGCGCGGCGCGCCAACGGCCTTGTGTGTATCAGCAGCATGTTGTCGAAATCGTTCGTCCCGCCGCACACGTACGGCACTTTCAGCATTACGGTATAGTTTTCCGGCAGCACGCCGTCGCGCGCCATGTTGATGTCGCGCGGGGTCATGCCTATCTGCTCAAGCATGTCGCGGTCTTCCTCGGCCAGCTTCACGACGAACTCGCGCCGGCGCTGGGGGAACTCGGCGTACAGCCTGTCGGCATAGTCCTGCGGCAAAGCGCAGTAATAATGCTTTTCCGCGGTGAACCCGACAAGCCCTTCGTTATAAAGCTCGTTCGTCCAGAAGTTGCCTATAAGCTCGGGCGACACAAGATAACGGCCGGTGCTGATTTCCTCCCGCTTCATGTTTCTGGGCGGCCATGCGCCTTCTTCCTCGCCGGGGTTCGGCCGGACAGCCTGGGGCTTTTCGAACCGTGCGGGCTGGAAAGCGGACGGCTGAGGCTGGGGCTGGGGCTGCGGCCTGGCCTGGGCCGGCACCGGCGCGGACCGCTGCTGGTGGGGAGCCGGAGTGCCAACATCGGCTGCCATGGCCTTGGCCACCATGCGCATTTCATTGAACTGGCGCGACCTTTCCGCAGCGGCCGCCATCTTTGCCTTCATGATTTCCGCCTTGGCCAGCGCGGGGTTTGCCGGCTTTGCCACCATCGCGGACATCGGCAGGGGCAGGGGCGGCGGCGCGGCAGCGGAAGCCGCGACGCTTGGCGCGCTTGGCTGCTCTTTCTCGCTTGTTACTATCGGCATCATTATTTTCATTTTTTAATCCTTTTTTATCAGCCGTTCAACTCCTGCGCCAGCTGGGCCCTCAGCTCTTCCCCGGCGCTTTTGGCGCGCTTGTCCACAATCCACTTGGGCACGAACGGAGAGGGCTTTATGGCCGCCTTCCTCTTCATGTTGGGGTCAAGGAACCAGCGCGGCGAGTCCGCTATGATAGGCCTTGTGGTGAACCCCTGCATGATGACAAGCTGCTTTTCCTTGGGCAGGCTCATCATCCGGGCCACGCCGATGACCGAAGTGCCCTGCACGTTGACGTTGACGTTCTCCCTGAACCTTTCGTTGCTGGAAACGTTGATTCCGCGCGAATGGCTTTTTGATTCGACCTCGACGGTCTTCTGCCCTATCATCTTGTCGAAACGCTCGGCCGTCTTTTCGTTGTTCTGGGCCAGCACCACCTTTACCGCCGTGGTCGAGATTATGGTTTCCACGTCGGCCGCGCTGTACTTGCCTTCAATCTGCCCCATGTCCTGGCCGATAAGCAGGTACGACACCTTCTGGCCGCGCCCGACGGCCGGGCCGTTCAGCACCGCGGTCATCTTGGGCATCTGCGGGAATTCGTCCAGCACGAACAGTATGGGGTACGGCCCCATGGTCTTGCCGTTTTCCATCGTGTCGTTGGGCTTGTACGCGACCGCATAGCGGCTGAACAGCTCGACGAACAGGGCGGTCAGCGGGTTCAGGGCCGCCGCGTCCACCTGGTTGACGGACAGGTAAACGGTCATGGGCTCCCACCTGCCGTTGCGCGGGTTCCTTATGCCGCGCAAGTCCTCGTATGCGATGTCGCACGAGCTTGTGCGCTCTTTCACCGCTGCGTTGCGGAATATGTTGATGCCCGCCATGGCGGTCGACATGATGGACCCGCGCTCCTTGTCCGGAGTGTTGGCCAGCTGCGACATCTCAAGTATCACGCGGTGGGCGTAATGGTATTTCTTCGCCTCGCCCATGGCTTTTTCGATTATCACGCGGCCCTGGTCCTCGAACATCGCGTTCGCATCGCCGGCTTCGGCCTTCTTCCTGCTGGCTTCCATGACCTGGACCTGCACTTCGGCCTGCCAGTCCAGCAGCATGGAGAAGCACGGCTCGCGCCCGACCCAGTCGGCAGGCAGCCCTTCCCACGTGCCGATGGGGACATAGTTTTTGGAATCCAGCTGCCCCTGGCGCAGCAGCGCCAAAGCCTTTATCGCGTCCTGGTCCGAATGCATGGCCGAGTAATACGTTGCCAGGACTTTGGAATCCTGCGGGCTTAACGGGCCCTTGGACATCTTGTCGCAGAAGTAATCGTTGGCAATCGCCTGCTCGCACTTCGAGCATATGAAGTTTATGTACCCGGCCAAAGCCGCCCGGCCGACCGTGCCCCAGTGCGGGTCCTTGTCGCTTATCTGCACCAGCACGTTGCAGATAGAGTCGATATACATGTCCCTTGCCGCGCCCGGCCCCGGCAGGCACTTGGGCGAAAGCGGGTTCCAGCTGGGGTAATATATGCCTTTGTCCGGGACGTCCGCCTCGGCCCAGTTGATGACGAACACGGGCCCCTTGGTCGCGCGGTATCCGCTGGTCTGGAAGCACAATTCCGGCTTGGGGTCGTTGATAATCATGCACGCGTTTTCCGTTTCGAAAATCGTGGGGTTGACGACCGCCACGGTCTTACCGGTACCCGGCGGAGCAAGGCACAGCACCGACAGCGTTTCCGGCAGCTTCAGGTATCTTCCCTTGAACTTGCCCACAACCATCATGAATCCGGTGAACAGGCCCATCCTCTTGACGTCGCCCTTCTTGGCCTCGCGCCCGGACCCGTGTATGGACTGTATGTACTGGTACGGGTTTTTCGCCCACCCCAGGAATATCAGCAGGCCGGTGGTCACGAACGGCAGGAACGGTATATAGTCGAACCACCGCGTTTCCCGCGCTTTGTTGTTCCATATCTGCCTGTACCACCACTTGAAGACGTTGTTGACGGTTTCGACCGGCGATTTCAACAGGTTTTTGAAGTAGTCCATGCTGATTCTTCTGGCCGCTTCGCTGTTCCAGCCGCGCGCCGCCAGCTGTATCATGGGGAACCACAAAACCGTCAATATCAAGCCCACGGACAAAGCGGCGATGATGGTGAAGGCCATCCATCGTACGGCCTTCTGCTTTTCGTCAAGTCCTTCGTCTATGTATTTCGAAAACATCTATTCTAATGCCCCTATCGGAAACGGCGATGGTTTTTGTTCGAAGACCCTGCGTCCATCATACCATGTATCATTTCAAAAAACCAGCCTAAAAACAGCCAGAAAATCGGCACCAGGATTATCGAGAAAGGAATATACAGGCGCCATCCCTGATAGTAGCTGGGGATAGTGCGGTCCATAAGCTCCCTGAACCAGTCGCGGGCATATGCCAGGAACTCACCGCTTTTGGTGAACGTCATGACAAGCACTTCTTTGGCGTGTTCCGGGCTTTGCGAGAAATACTCCATCAGCGGGAAAGCCGTGAACAGCAAAATCAGGAACGACCAGAATGCCAAGGAACGGAACGGCCTTTTATTGAAACCGCGCTCGGATTTTGTCCCCATATAGCTTGTGTTATACTGCATATTTTTACCCTTTCAACTCATTGGTTATGTTTTCTATGATTTCGTCCATCTGGCTTTCGAACGGCGATTCGCCGCCGGTGTTTTCCGGCAGCAGGTCCGCAAGGCTTTCAAGCTCGTCCGGGTATCCGCGGCCGTTGTCCGCCCGGCAGACATTGATTTGGCCGGCCACCGAAGCCCATACCGGGGCCATTTCGTCCGTGTTGGTTATGACCCCCACGGTTTCGACCACGAGGCAGGCCGCCCGCGGCCCCACGTGGGAAACCAGCAAATCATGCGCGCGCTTGGCCAGCGAAACCGGTGAATTCCTGTACCCTGTTTCCGAGTACCACAAGGCGTCAGGGTCGTTAAGCTCGTCCGTGTCGGCCAGCCATTCGCCTTCCTTGTCGTCGTCGATTATCAGCACGACCCCGTCCGCCGACGCGATGGCATAACAGTTTTCATACTCGCCCAAGGCGATGTGGCGATAGTCCCTCCACCCCTTTTCAGCAAGCATCCCTTCGATGGACGGCAGGCTGTCGTCGGCCTGGGCCGTGTTTTCCGAAGGCCTGGGCTTTTCTTCATGGTGCACGGCGGGCGTGCGCGACATCGGCACATGCGGGGCCGCTTCGGCCGCATAGGGGATATCGGGTATCGGGACCGGGTCGGGCAATTCCGCCACAGGCGGCTGTCCGGCCGGTATGAAGCTCATGTCGCCGTGCGATATGGACGGAGCCGGCCGCTCGGCCGGGCGCCTGGCGTCGTCGTCTTTGGCTTTCTTGGGTTTCTGCGGTTCAACCGCCGCCGGCAGGTCGAAATCATCGCTTTTGCTTTTGCCCCTGCGGCGGACAAGGCCGCGGGCCTTCGCGGCAAGGCGCCGGGGCATGGCCGTAAGCCGTCCAAAAACAAATTTCCAGTCCACGGCCAGCAGCCGCACAGAGCCGAAATATCCGCCGATTATCGACAGGACCAGGGACCCTGCCAAAACCCACTCTTGAAGCCTGTCGAATCTTATGCGCCCGGCCCTAAGTTCGCCAAAGACAAAACGCAGGTCATCAAGGTTGAAAATGTCGAACCCAAGCCTTACGAAACAATATTCTTTCCAGCACCTGTGCCCGGGGTTGGAAATGTCGAACCCCAGCCTTAGCAGCCCCGCCGCATCGTCTTTCATTGCGACATACGGGATATTCCATGCGACCAGCGAAAAAGCAAACGTCATCAGCGCGGTCATGAAACCGACTATCACAAGCCATTTGAAAAGCTCCGCCGCGCGCATGTTTTTCCCTTTGAAGATACGGAAATCTATTCATTATTTACAACAAATAGGTTAATATTCTGTTAGCCGCCGTCCCCGTCCGCGGTTCTTTTTCCGTTAAAACCCGTTCGAAAACACGCACATCATAACACAATCCGCCGGAAAAATCAAGCGTGTAATAAGGCTGCCTCGCGCATGGAAATCCGGCGCTTGAAATATCAGGCGCCGGATTTTTGCCATGGGGTCCATGGCTTGGGGCTTAAAAGCGCTACCTTACTATGTTCATCAGCTCGGTCAGCATGTCGGACGCGGTCACTATGATTTTCGACGACGCCGAGTACGCGCGCTGCGTCGTTATCATTTCGGTGAACTGCTCGGACAAGTCGACGGTGCTTTGCTCGAGGCTGTTGGACGTGACCGAGCCGGCGCCGCCGCTGTCGGCGGTGCGCAGCGTGGGCGCGCCCGAGAACGTGGTCTCCATCCACGCGTTGCCCGTCATGGCGCTAAGGCCGTTGGGGTTCGTGAACGTGGCCACGGGTATCTGCGCCACGGGGCGCGTCATACCGTTGTCGAACAGCGCGACCACCAGGCCGTCCCTGCTGATGCTGACCCCGACATAGCTGCCGAACCTTGCCCCGTCCTGCGTTATATAGTTGGGGTTGAACGGGCCGGCAAGGTGGGTGAACCCGTCGCGGGTGTTGGCGTTGCCCTGGAATATGGTGACTTTCACGCCCTCCTGGGGGTTCCCGCTCATGTTCTGGGCGCCGTTGGCCCAGTCGATGGACATGTTCGCCACGTTGAAGTACATCGGCAGCCCTATGTCGCTGAACCTTATCGCCGGGGCAAGCGCTCCGCGTTCGCCGTCGGCTATGCCGTTGAATATGAAGCCGTTGGTCAGCGTCACCGACCCGCTGGTTATGGAAATCGGGCTGGTCGCGCCGTTGTTCTTTATCAGGCCCGTCGCCGCAGCCGCGAGATTGGAAAAGTCCATGACTATGGGAACGCCGGTTTCGGTCTGGGCTATCTGTATGCCCATGCCCTGGTTGGTGAAGTTTTCCGGGTTCTCCGCATTGGTGTAAAGCGCGGCCATGATGGTGTTGGTCAGCGCCACCCTGTCCACCGTTGCCGGAGAGCCCGAGATAGCCGTGGAAATATCGACCTCTATCAAGCCGGGAGTCGGAGGGCCCGGAGGCCCGTCCACCAGCAGGTATGTCTGGGTTCCGATGGTGAATGAATTGTTGATATAATCGGCCGGGTAGGTGCTTTGGAAGTTGATGACCCCCACGTTTTTCAGCGTCCAGTCGATTTCCGGGACCACGAATATGCCGGTCGGTATGCCGGTCAGCTGGCTGGGGTTGGACGACGACTGCACGCACTGGATGCACGCGCTGGCGTCGAAGCTTACCGTGCTCCCGCTTAGCGACTGCGTCATCAATACCCGGTTGTTGTCCGCGGTGAAGCGCGCTCCGTCGGGCATCGACGACTGTATTGCCGCGGCAAAGCGGTTCATGGCCTCGGATATGGATACCACGCCTATCTGTATATCCACCAGAATCACGGTTTCTCCGGCCTGAGGCACATAAGTCCCCGTGCCGGTGGTCGTGAATTCGTACACGAAGGTCTGCGCGTTGGGCGTCCCTGGAGAGTCGGTTATCTTGATGAAGCTGCCGTTCGCCGGGATGTTCGTGAACTCCAGCTGCCCGGCCGCGGCGTACACCTTCTCGCTCAGGCTGGTGGTTATCTCGCGCTGCGAGTACAGCACCAGGTTCGCGGCGCCCGGCGGTATCTGCGGCGCCATGTCCCACGAGTTGCCGGTGGTCTTGGTATATATGAAGTTCAGGTTGTGCGCGTTGCCCAGGCTGTCGTAGACCAGCGCGGACATCTGTTCCCTGCCCGAAACCGGGTTGGCCGGGTCGAACGGGTTAGCGTTCGCCGGCAGGTTCGCGCCCATGCGTATCTGCCTTGTCGGGTCGGCCGAACCGCCGATGGTGCTCAGGTTTATCGGCTTGAGGTTCTGCGCGTTGATGATGTTGTCGTTGATATAGTGGGTGATGCCGGCCGAATCCTTGTACGCCTTCATGTACACTATGTTGTTTACCACGACCGTGACCGCGTTGGGGTTGCCGTCGAACGGCATAAGCGGCCAGGCCTGGAGGAACATGCCGCCGACGTTGGACAGGTACCCGTTGCCGTCCATGCGGAACGAACCTGCGCGCGAGTACGCCCACATGTTGCCTATGTTCGGGTGCGCCGCCTCGTTGACCACGAAGAAACCGTTGCCCGATATGGCTATGTCCGTGGATATGGACGTGGACATAAGCAGCCCCTGGACGTCTATGTTCGCGCGCGGCCTGGACTGGACGCCGCCGGCCGAGTACGTCGTAAGGCTGGTCTGCTTGGTCACCAGAGTCTGGAAAGGCACGCTGCCGGCCTTGAAGCCGACGGTGTTGACGTTGGCGATGTTGTCGGCTATCGAGCTCATCGCGCTTGCCTGGGCGGTAAGGCCCGAAACGCCGGAAAATAATGCTCCATATAATGTCATATCTTATGGTCTCCTAAGGTTGTGTATCGTCTGGTGGGGTGGCGCCGTTATCGCCGCCCCCCGGTGGGTTGTTTTTAGCAATGGTTTCGTTGGTGTGCACGGCCAGCACGTTTTCTATCGGGACGACTATGTCGCCCAAGGCTATGGCAATCTGGTCGCCTTCGCTGGCCACGCCCGTGGCTATGCCGAAAGCTACGGTCACGACTTCCAGCATGGCACCGCTTTCGGCGCTGAACGCGGTCACGTTCAGGATATACACCCCGTCGGGGAGCTGGCGCCCGTCCTGGGTCTTGCCGTCCCAGTCGAAGACGTGGCGGCCGGGGGCGACCTCGCCGCTGATGGTGTGCACGATGTTGCCGTCCAGGTCCTGTATGCTGATGACTGCGGTGGCAGCCTCTTCAGGCAGGAAATACGCGAACTTGCCGAAGCCGTCCTGCAGCGGGAACGCGCTGCTGATAACCTGTATCGTGCGGCCAAGATAGCCCAGGGCGCTGACCCCAAGCGATGACTTGTTCAGGACCAGGAGGTCTTCAAGGTTCCTGTTTATGTTGATGGACTGCTCGACCTGGGCGAACTGCACAAGCTGGTTGGTGAACTCGTGCGAGTCCATGGGGTTCAGCGGGTCCTGGTGCTTAAGCTGGGTTGTCAGCAAAAGCAGGAACGTGTCCAGGTCCTTTGCGAACGTGTTGCGGGACGCCTCCGATTGGCTTGGCATGCCGCCGCTTACGCCTGATACTGCCATTGTCCTTGCCTCCCTATGCCTGAATGTTCACGTTGGGACGGTCGAACGCGTCCGCCATGGCCGCCATGAAATCCGCGTCGCCGCGCTGTGGCTGCCGGTGCTGGTTCTGCTGCCGCCCGTGCTGGTTCTGGTTCTGGCCGTGCCCGTCGTCGGCCTGCTGCTGGGCGCCGCGAAGGCTGAAAGAGAACTCGGCCTGGTTCGTCCTGACGCCGCTTGCGGTCAAGGCCTCCCTCAAAGACTGGCTGTCCTGCCGCAGCATCTCAAGGGTTTCCCTTTTCTCGGCCGTCAGCTTTGCGGTCATCTGGTTGCCTTTGAATACAAGCTCGACCTCGACTTTGCCAAGCTCTTCCGGATGCAGCTTGATGGTTATCTTGTTCATGGACGGGGAAAGCTTGGACACCACGACCTTGACCTGCTGTACCGCCGATTCCCTGACCGAAGCCGCGGCTGTGGGCGCGGGCTTGTCCAGCTGCGCCGATTCGCTTAAAACGGGCTTGTCCGGCAAAACCAGCCGGTGCCCGGCAAAATTTGCCCGCCCGTCGGCATCGGCATCAACAGAGTCAGCCGGCAGGTCTTCGGCCTCGAAACCCATGTCGCGCGCCGGGTCGTCGACCCTGGACATCAGGGGCGCGACAGGGCGCGAATCAGCGGTTTTGCCGCCTATGATGTTCTTTATCGTAATCGGGGCGCGTATCACCTTTATGTCCGGGGCCTGGTCAGCGCCGGTGTCGGCTTTACCGCCCTTTTCGGCCTTTCCGGTATCCGCCGCCATTTGTATAAGGGTGTCCAGCTCGGCCAGCGGTTTTGGCGACTGCATGCCCGCGTCCGCCTTTTCGCCGCTTACCTTCACATGGACCGGCCGTCCGGCGTTGTATTCCTGCAGCTTCTTGTCTATAAGCTTGGAAAAATACTGTGCTTCATGGTCAAAGCCGTCTTCTTGCCCGGCTATTTCCTGCAAATCTTCGGGCAGCGCAAAACCCTCGTCCGCGGCCGCAATGGTTTCAGCCTGCAGGTCTTGCGGAAAAATCGGGGCGGGTTTCCCTTTGTCGCCCGGCATTACAGGCATGTCCGGCATCTGCGGCAGATGCAGCGCATCGTTGCTGCCTGCCAGGGCCTGCAGGAAATCCATGCGCGCCGCCTTGTTGGCCTGCATAGCCTGCACCTCGGCCATGAACGCGGCCATGGAATCGGGCGCAACGTCCTTGTCGCGCGCCTTTTTCGGCTTGGGCTCCTGGCCGGGCTGCAAAGCCGTCCCCGCGTCCGCTTCAGCCTGCGCGTCCGCTGCCGCGTCGTCGGCCGCATCGGAATCCTGACCCTTTATCAAAGAGGAAACCATCTTGTCAAACCCGGAAGCCGCGTCGTCGCCGGCTCCGCCTGGAACCGCCTGGTCCGCAGCAGCAGGGAAGAAGCCGTTGAAACCTGAAAAAATCTCCATCAAGCGAACCTTTGCAAAGTTGTGCGAATACTCTGCAGAACCCTTATGCAAAAACAATGCCAAGCTATACGCCGGGCCTTCGCGTTTCTCCGCTTTTCCGCTTGCTTACCAGGTTATCTGGGAGGCGGCCTGGCTTACTATCACGTCGAAGTCTTCGGCCAATTCATGGTACCGCCTTTCGAAATTGCTGTTTTCCATGCACCTGCTTCTCCTGGATATGGCGAAGAACACGTGGCGGCCTCCAAGGGCCGGAGCCAGCCTAAGCCCGGCGTCGCGCCAGTCCGGTTCCCTTAACAGCCGCCTTGCGCGGTACGTGTCGACCAGGAAAAACTCCGCCCGCCGGGTTTCCAGCCTGGCCAGGGCCTCGGCATCGGAATTGACCGGGGTAAGGTTCAGCTGGTGCCTGTTTATAAGCATCCCTGCCTGGCGGGTCATGTCGGAATCGCCTACATACACCCCCCGCATGCCCTTGAAGTCGGCCGGGGTTTCGTGCCTGCTGTCCCCGTCCAGGTACAGCGCCCCGATAAGGTTGTTGAAGAACCCGGGCTGCAGGAATTTGATATGGGCCTCGGCAAGGGAGTCATAATACAATCCCAGGCCAATGTCCACTTCGCCCGAAATCAAGGCATTTTGCAGCGCGGCCGAATCAGGGAACGCGACTATGATAATCTCGTGGTTCTCGTGCAGCACCGGGAACATCGCGTTCAGCACGGACATTGCCAGTCCGTCGACCTGGCCCAGGCGTATCTCGCCGGTCCTCCTGGCCATGGTGATGGGGAACATGTCGGCCACGACCCCTATCCTTTGGTTCCATCTTTCGCAAACCGGCATGGCCCTTTGGGCCGCAGCCGCGCTGGAAACCAAGACCGCTATAACTATTGACCAGACAAGCCTGTGCATTATTCCACCTCTGTTATGTTTTCATTAACTTTTGCGTACTACCATCTTCTTATATAAAGGTTAACAGAAAATGAGCTATGCCCAAAATTACAAGGAAGCGACTTCGCAGACTCTTTTCCAGCAGGAAGTAGAGTCCAACGCCCTTGTCAACATGGCCGCCAAGCTGAACGCTTTGAAGCAGGACTGGGACGGGGACAGCGAAATCACCGCGCAGGTCCTGGAAATGAACCGCAAGCTCTGGACCATACTTGTGGCCGAAGCCATAGAGCCGACCAACCCTCTGCCCCAGGACGTCAAGCAGAACGTGGTCAACGTGGCGTACTTCATATTCAAGCACACGCTGAAGATGCTGGCCCAGGGGCAGGCCCAGGGGCTGGACGTCCTGATAAACATAAACCTGAACGTGGCAAAAGGGTTAAGCGAGGGGCTGGCGCACAAAAGGGCCGAGGAAAAGGCCAAGGCTCAGATGCAGGCCCAGCAGGGACTGCCCGTCATAGAACAAACTGCTTGATGGCAACAATTTAAAAACACACGTAAAAGGCGCAAGAAAAATCGCAAAAACGCCCTGTGGTCGGGGTGTTAGGGGAAGGAGGCAGGGCGTTTTGTTGTATATGAAAGGAAACCAGCGCGCATAGGCAAGCTTCCCGCCGTTTAAACTAAACCCTGGCGTCTTGCCAGAGAGGCCCAAGCCCGCCCCCCTCATATTTTGTCAACGAAAAAACATATCCGGAAGTTTTGTTTTTTTAGATGGGCGGGAGCGTTAAAACCTTTGCTTTACAATCCGTCGTTTATGGCATAGAATCGTAGGCATGAGATATGCAAGCACCAGAACGGCCCCAAGCAAGACTTTAAGCGGCTTTTCCGACGCTCTGATGACCCGCGCCACCAAGCAGCCCGGAGTCTTCGCCCCGGCCTCGGTGCCCATGCTTAACTCGCTTGAGCTTAAGGCCCTGCGCGAGCTTTCGTGGGTCGACCTTTCGGTGGAAATCATCAAGCTTTTCGCCCCGTCGCTTGCCAAGAAAGAGGTGCTGAAAGCCGCCCTGCAGGCCGTTGCGAACAAATCCCTGCACCCGGCGGTTATCCCGCTGGAGCAGATAGGGCGGCACACCTGGCTGGCCCAAGGCTATATGTGGCCCACTCAAAGTGACAGCCACTGCGCAATGGAGCTTTTGCGCGCTCTTATCGACATGATAGGCGGCAAGCCCGCGGGCTTTGTCGGGGCGACCACCGGCGACAGCGGGGCGGCCGCCATTTACGCCCTGGCGGACAAGGCCCCTGTCATCACGGTCTTCCCGCACGAGCGGCTGGACGAATACCGCCGCCGCGGCCTTACCACGTGCGACAAGCAAAACTCTTATGTTTTCGCGGTCGACGGCGACATAGACGCGGCGTTCGAAACCTCGCGCCGGCTGGCCGCGGATTTCGGGCTGGTGTCCTATGACCAGCAGAACATAATCCACGTCATAGCCCAGATTATCGAGGTGTTCTATACCGCGCTCAGCGCCGGGGCCCCTGAACGCGAGGTGGTCTTCGCCTATACCGACCCAAACGCAAGCCTTGCCACCGCCGCGCTTATCGCCCGCAAGATGGGGCTGCCCGTCCGCTTCACCCTGGCCGTGGGCGGCCTGTGGGACGAGTTTTCCAGCAGGGCCACGCTGCCCTCGACGCGCGACCGCCCCAGCCGCCCGCTGCGCCCCGTGAACCTGGAACGCCTGGTCTTCGTGGCAAGCGGCAACGACATAACCCTTACAAACCAGTTCTTCGAATCCCCGTACATACCGCTTGACCCCGGCGTGTTCAAGGCCATACGCCCGCACCTCAAGGGGGTGCGCGTTTCACTTGAAAACGCCCGCAAAACCATGCAGGAGGCATACAGAAGCAGCGGGGTCATACTGGACCTGAACGCCGCCGAAGCCCTTGAAGCCGCCAGGTCCCACGTTATCGACGGGACGTCCATGGTGGTGGTGCAGCACGCCCACGGCCTTAACAACCCCGCCATATTCAGGGAGGTCACGGGCGCTTCCCCCGTGCTGCCGCAATACACGGCCGCCCTGGAAGCCGCCGACAGGCCCGAAAGGCTTGTGCTGGCGCGCGACTACAAGACCTTGTGCGAACACATATCGAAAATAATGGGGCGCTAGCATGCGGGTAAAGCTCTATACCGCTGACACCATGGCCCAGGCCCTTGAACTTATGAAGGCCGAGCTTGGGGATTCGGCCTTGCTGGTGTCCACCCAGCGCAACCTTTCCGGCCAAGGGATAAGGATAACCGCGGCCATAGACGACGATTTCGACCCCACGCAGCTGCCGCAGCCCAACGCCTTTTCCAAGTCCGCAAGCGACATGGCCGAAATCCTGCAGAACCACGGAGTGGACGAAGCCGCCGCAAGGAAGCTGCTGTCGGGCGGCGACCCCGAGGCCAGGACAGCCCGCGAATTCCTGTTCTCGTCCGCCGTCAAAGGCGTACAGTTCGCCCCGCTTGACCTTTCGCACCAGCCAAAGGCCGTCATGCTGATAGGCGTCAGCGGTGGCGGGAAAACCCTGATGGCCGCCAAGCTTGCCGCCAAGGTGCGCATGAACGGCGGCAAGGCCGCGCTGATAAGCGCGGACAGCGTCAAGGCCGGGGCCATGGGCCAGCTGCAGGCCCTGGCCGAAATCATGGGCTCGCCGTTTTTTAAAGCGCGGACCGAGGCCGAAATCGCCCGCCGGACCCAGGAAGCGCTGAAGACATATGACCAGGTGATTATCGACACCCCCTCGTTCAACCCTTTGAGCAAGAAGGACACCGGGGCTATCGCCGCCCTTTGCGCCATGCCCAAGACCGAAAGCGTCGCGGTGATACCGGCCGGGCTGGACCCATGCGACCTGGACGCCCACCTTGACCTGTTCTGCGCGTGGAAGGTCAGGCGGGCGATTGTGACAAAGCTGGACTGCACGGCGCGCAAGGGGACTCTGGTCAAGGCCGGGACGCGCCTTGCGCTGGCGCATTTCGGGGAATCGGTCTCCGTGGTGCAGGGGCTGGTCGACGCAACGCCGGACGGCTTTGTCGGCCATTTTTTCAAGCAGTGATTCAAGGATTTTAAGGAGCGAACATGCACGACAACAACAACAAAATCATCGCGGTGGCCTCGGGCAAGGGCGGAGTGGGCAAGACATGGTTCGCCATAACGCTGGCCCAGGCCCTGTCCAAGGCGGGCGAAAAGGTGCTTTTGTTCGACGGCGACTTCGGGCTGGCCAACGTCGACATACAGCTGGGCCTGATGGCCAAGGACGACCTAAGCGCCGTGGTGTCAAACAAGAAAACCCTGAACCAGATAGTTACCACGTCGCATAACGGCGGGTTCGCCGTGTTCGACGTGATTGTCGGGCATTCGGGCATAGGCTCTTTGTGCGGGCTTCCGGCAAGCCGGCTGCAGCTGCTTATCGACGACATGAAAGCCCTGGCCGCCGACTACGACCGGGTGATAATCGACGTGGCCGCCGGCATAGAAGAGGCGGTCATAATGCTGATAAACGCGGCACAGCAGTGCATTGTCGTCACCAACGACGAACCCACGGCCCTGACCGACGCGTACGCCTTGATAAAGACCATGATGCTGCAGAAAAGCAAGGTCGCCATGCACGCCGTGATAAACAGCGCCAGCAGCGAAAAGGACGGCATGAAGGTGTACGATACCCTGGACAAGTCGTGCAAGCATTTCCTGAAGCTGAACGTGCCGCTGCTTGGCATAATCCGGCGCGACACCAAGGTCAAGGAAAGCATAAAGAACCAAGAGGCCCTGCTTACCCGCTATCCCTTCACCGAGGCTGCCGAGGACGTTGTAAGCATAGCCCAGAAAATCATCCGGCAGGCGTGAAAGCGCCTTCAAGGGAAAACACATATTGACTTCTTCGGTGGATTGTTGTATAGTCGGCCCAAATTATTGTCGATATATAAAGAAAGGATACGGACAATGGGCGACCAATACTACAATAAAACAACCGATAATGAAAAGAACTCTAAAAAGCCAAACTATGGAAACTATGGCGTAACCGGATATAAAAGAAAGGGCTGGACGCCGAAAAGCTTGATTGCTTTTGGCCTTGCGGCAACCTTTGTTCTTGGTTGCGGAGCGTTCCTTTTCCCCAGGAAGGCCGGTGATAAGGAAAAACCTGTGGACCTTGACCAAACCCCGGCTTTGGGGTATGAAACGGTCCCGGAAAGCGGCCCCGGCTTGCCGCCGGAAACGCAACAGGAAGCCTATGCGGCTCATGAGGATTTTGAATTATTCGGGACAGATTTTTACAACCCGTTCCCGGACCCGGACTATCCGGACCACATGCTTGAGAAGCTGCTTCACATAAACCAGATGGACGCCTGCGAGATACACGGCGTCGACTGGCAGGGGCACCATTTCGCCGCCATGATAACGGAAGCCGAGAAATCCATGCCCGGCATCGGCGAAATGTCCCATGAAATAAGGCAGGCCATAGACCTGGCCAACCTGATGGCGGCCCAGCAAGGCGAAGACACCGCAATACACTGGAAGGGCTCGGTTGACAGGCCCGGCTGGTGCTATATCCCGTCGGGCGTGCTTAACGAAGCGTTCCGCGATTACAATGCGGCCATTATCGGAGCCGAAAACGACACGGGCATCTTCAGGATGATAATCCCGCTGCGCGAAAATATGGCGGAAACCTTAAGCTTTGTCGAACTGGACGAAAAAGCGCTGGAGCGGGCAAACCCCTTCTTTTTCGACGCCCTTGGCAACAGGCAAGACCATCAGTCGGGAGCCTGCTCTGTCAAACCTGGCAATGGGGCATCGGGACAGACAAACCTGCCCAAAGGCTTTGATTACAGAAGGTGAAGATAAAGCCGCCAAGGCTTAAAATATCTTGACTTTGTTAGTAATTTATTATATAATGCCGTGTATAGATAACACAGCAGGAGGAAAAGCCATGTCGTCTTTAAGTGAAAGAGCAGCAGCCATACTCGCCATAGGGACTTTTGTCGCTTGCGGCGTCAACGCCACCGCCACCCAGGCCGAGGCTTCCAGGCGGCACAACAACAACCGGGGGTTTGATTGGCAGCGGGACGTCGCAGAGCCGTTCAGGGACAACGTCAGATGGCAGATAAGGCGCCAAAGCGGCCAGTCGGGCGCGAACTTCGGCCATGATGTCGGCAACGCGATTTCAACGGCCATTTTCGGATGCCCCAATTTCCAAAGGGCGTATCGGGAAGCCATCCATAATACCCCTGCGCTTACCTGCGAAACCCATGTCGGGGCGGACATGACCAGCCATCTCAACGCCGTGCTGCAGCAGGCGAACCTTGCGGACTACGCTCCTTTGGTAAGGCTGGCGTTCAGGAAGTACAACGCGCACGTTTTACGGAACAACAGCAACCCGAACAACCCAAGGATGGAGATGGTGCGCTTCCAGCGCGACACCCAGACCGGCGCGTGCTATATCAACGGCGACTTTGCCGCGGCCGCTTTCCATTATTACAACGGCATATGGAAGAACCAGCACCTTCCCCAGTTCATACCGGACCCCGAAGGGTGGGGCAACGTCATACACAATGCACACGGTTATACAAGAAGGACAAGCAGCCGCCCGCACGGCTATGCCTACAGCAACGTACGCGGTTAGTACACCGGCGGGGCGTCCATAAGGCCGCACCAGCGCTCGACCTCTTCGATTTCGATAAGGCCCATGAACATGCGCTCCACCGCCGAGTCCTTCAGAGTGCGGCCCGAAAGGTCGCTTATCCAATAGTCTATGGCCTTGCGCGTTTCGTTCTTGACTATCATTTCAAGGAACGTGCCGTTGGGCATCAGGATTTCGCAGATGGCCACACGCCCGATGCTGCCGCGGCCCTGGCACTCTTTGCACCCCTCGCCGCGTATGAACACCTGGGAAACTCCGTAATCGCCGTAAGACTTGTACAGCCGCTTGACCGCCGGGTCCTTTGGCTTCTGCGAGGCGGGCACCTTGCACGCCGGGCACAGCTTGCGGCACAGGCGCTGCGACACCATGCCCTTCATAAGGTCCGGGTCGCCCAGCTTGAAGGTTTCCACGCCCTTGTCCCGCAAGCGCGTGATAATCGCAGGGGACGAGTTCGCGTGCAGGGTGGTCCACACGCCGTGGCCGGACAAGGCCCCCTGGAACGCCAGGGTGGCGGCCGAAAGCGTACGGATTTCCCCTATCATCATCGTGTCCGGGTCCGAACGCAAGCACGCGGCCAGGGCCTTTGTGAACTCCACCACCTTCATCTCTTCGTTCGCCGCGTTGGTCACGGGCATCTGCCGCGCGCCGGGTATCGGGTATTCGGGCGGGTCCTCAACAGTAATCAGGTTGGTTTCATAACGCTTTTCCTGCAGCATCTGAATCATGTTCTGCTGCAGAGTGGTGCTTTTGCCGCTGCCGGTGGGCCCTGAAATGACTATCAGCCCCATGGGGGCGGCGCGCAGGCGGAAGAACATGTCCAGCTCGCGCGGGGTATAGCCCAGGGATTCCAGACCGTTGGACGACGCGCTGCTGTCCGTCGAGTACAGCAGCCGCATGACCAGGTAGCGCGTGCCGAAAGCGATGGGGTTGAACTGCAGGCGTATGGCCAGGACCCCGGCCGGAAGCATCAGCCGCCCTTTGCTTCCCCTTAAAGGAGTGCGCCCCGACTTCTGCGCGGACTGGTACTCGTTCGTGGCATAGTTCGAGTCCGAGATGTCAGCCGACGCGAAAGCCGAACGGGCGAACGACTCTCCCCATTCCTTGTTGTATTCGGCCTCGACCTGCATTATGCCGTTCACGCGGAACATGAACGTGGTCTTTTCGCCGATGACCATGTGTATGTCCGACGAGCGTTTGGCAGCGGCGCGCGAGATGACGTCCACGAACGCCCGCTGGAACATCATCTGGGTTTCTTCTTCCTCGCTTATCTGGGCGCCGCCTGCGACGCGGCCGCTCATCGCGCGTTCGTAAATCTTCTGTACCCAGGTCGACGGGACCAGCTCGGGCTGCTTTATCGAGATGTTGCGCCGGCGCGTGGTTATGCTGAACGTCAGCACCTGCCCGGAATAGCGGTGGTCCCGCGACACGATGAACCGGCCGTTGGTGAACAGGGCCAGCATGCGGCGGGTTTCCTCGTCGTTTATCGGCATCATCCCGTTCAATGCGGTGATGCACTGGTTGTTGTTGGCGAACAGCTCGTCCAGGAAGTCTTCGACGTTCGCCAGTTTCTCGCCGCCCGCGGCCGCGGTGAAGAAATCCTTGTTATAGCTGCCGCCGATGTCCACGTTGCCGGTCAGCGACGACTCATTGTCTTCGAAGCCTTCCAAAGGGATGGCTTCGGCGGTCTGTTCTTCTTCGTCAGTAGTAAAATTCTTGCTCACTATGCAGCCCTTACAACCGCGAATCCATACGCGTATATAAATAGTCTAGACAAAACATCTCCCTTGTGGCAACAAAAATCTTTAAAAACGGCCTGTCAATAAATGGCGCGATAATGCGCGGCACCGCTGGGGGAGAGCGTTCCGCCCGGGCCAGCGCCAAAGCGAGCCGAAAGCGAGCGACGCGCGCCGCCCCTGGACGGGCGGAACGCGCGTGTCTTGCAGACCGCTTCGCGGCAAGATATTGAATTTGAATTGACAATCCGTCTGTTAAAACCGGTCCGCTCACAAGCTTCCCACGGTTTTCAGCTTGAACTTGGGGTGTATCTCGCTTTGCGACAGCACCGTTATCTGGGCGTGCATCCTTTCGACTATGCGGCGCACGTGCAGCCTCATCACCGGCGGGGTCACCAGCACGGCGCTGATTCCCTGCTGGGCCGCCTCGGCGAACACCTTGCGCATGTCGATGACGAACTTCTGCACGTCCGTCGGGGACAGGGCCGCCTGCTTGTCGTCACCGCTGCCGACCGTGCTTTCGCCGAACGTCTGCACCCACTGCGGGGACATGACCACCATGTGTATGATGCCGTTTTCGTCCGAGTGCGCCGAGCTTATCTGGCGCGAAAGGCGGGCGCGCACGTGCTCGGTTATCACGTCGGGGTTGTGCGAAACCGCCACGCCGTCGGCAATCCCTTCCAGCACTGTGGGCAGGTCGCGTATGGATACCTGTTCGGCCAAAAGGTTCTGCAGCACGCGCTGCACGCCGCCCACGCTGATGCGCGAGGGAACAAGGTCGGAAACCAGCTTGCCCTGTTCCTTGGACAGCTCGTCCAGCAGTTTCTGTGTTTCCGAGAACGACTGCAGGTCGGGCATGTTGGCCTTGATGATTTCGATAAGGTGGGTGGCGATGACGGCCACGGGCTCGGCCACGGTAAAGCCCTTGAACATCGCGTCCTCGCGGTACATTGGGTCTATCCACACGGCGGGCTGGCCGAACGCCGGGTCGACCGTCTTGTCGCCGGGTATGTCCACGCTACCGTTGAAGTTCATGGCCAGCAGCATGTTGGGCTTAAGCTCTCCGCGGCCGGCCTCGATTTCCTTGATATAGACCACGTACTGGTTGGCCGGCAGCTGCATGGCGTCGCGTATGCGCAAGCTGGGCATGATGAAGCCAAGCTCGCGGGCAAGGTTGCGCCGCAGGAATTTTATCTGGTCCAGCAGGTTGTGCCCGGGGTTTTCCTGCACCAGCCCGAACAGGCCGTACCCAAGCGACAGGCCTATCTGGTCCAGTTTTGGGGCCGAGGTCATGACCTCTTCGGCCGCCGCGGCCTGCGCCCCGGTTTCCTTGTCCTCTTCCAGAGCCTTCTCTTCCAGCTTCTTCTTGGCCGTTTCCTGTATCTTGTTTATGTACCACGCCGCAGA
>Ga0123353_10001943_pt1 | contig 25462 bp, 22 predicted proteins | sample TergutLab28metaG_3_FD_92763 | JGI IMG/M metagenome (GOLD analysis project Ga0123353, IMG submission 92763) | Labiotermes labralis P3 segment gut microbial communities from Petit-Saut dam, French Guiana - Lab288 P3 | ecosystem: Host-associated > Arthropoda: Insects > Digestive system > Gut ...
CGCAAACTGGGAATGAACGAAACGAAGTAGCCGACAAACTCGTGAAAGAAGCAGCCCAAGATGATGAAAATATGAATATGGTATTCGATAGGTACCCGTTTACATCGGTATCCAGCGAAATCAGCAGGAAAGGACTTGAACAGTGGCAGCTGCAATGGAACAACGCGGCGAAAGGAGCAGTTTGTCGATTCTTCTTCCCAAACCTGGTGCAGAGGTTAAAAACAAAAATCCCGATAACACCCGAATTCACAGCACTTTTCACTGGGCATGGAAAAACCAGAGCTTATCTGCACATATTTCAGCTAGCAGACGACCCCATGTGTCCTTGTAAAGAAGCACAGCAAACATCAGACCACATAATCTGCGAATGTAATATTCTCGAGGCACAAAGAGGTTCCATGATAAAGACAATAGAGTGCAGCGGAGGGTCCTGGCCTTCTCCAAAGGACGAACCGACAAGTAAGAACATACAAACATTCGCAAATTTCGCCAAGTCAATTGATTTCAAACACTGTGATAGTTAGTCATAGTTCGAAAAAGATTTCCGCATGTGGTGACAAAAACTGACTAAAAGGACAAGCAGTGAATCACATGAACACTGGAACATGTAGTATTACCATGTAATGGAATATGCTGCAAATAAATTTTTATAAAAAACACACACACACACCACACACGCACACAAACCACACACCCCTACACACACACCACACACGCACAAACAAACACGCCCCCCCCCCCCCCCCCCCCCACCACACCCCCCCCCCACACCCACCCCCCCCCCAACCCCCAACCCCCCACCCCCCCCCACCCCCACCCCCACACCCACACCCACCCCCCCACCCACCCCAACACCCACCCCCACCCCAACACCCACACCCACCCCAACACCCACACCCACAATAATACCAACCCCAACAGCCACAGCAAAACCAACAGCCACCCCAACGCCTACAAGCACTCCGACGCCCATCCCCAGTAAAGAAGGTCAAGTTACACCTACGCCTAGTCTATCTGGCGCTGGAAATACCGAACAGGCGTCAAATATGTGGTATTTGGTTATAGCATTAGCAGTAGTGATAATTGTTTTTTTGGTGGGAATCCATCGTTACCTCAAGAGGCAAAAAAATTTTTAGCGACTATAGTTCGATATTTTTGTTTTTAAGTTTGTTGTCAATTAGGCTTAGCAGTTTGTCGGGTTGGATGGGTTTTCCTAAAAGTACATCGGCACCCGTTATGTTTTCGGGTGGTACTATTTTGCCGCTCCACATAATTTTGAGTGCTTTAGGTGAGCTATGGTCTATCATTGGAAACAGTTTTGTGCCTTCCATGTCTGGGAGGCAGAAATCAATCAGGGTCACATCAAAGTGGTTGTTGTTTAGTTTTTCTATGGCTTCTTTGCCCTTTGCTGCTACTGTAACGGTGTAGCCTTTTTTCTGGAAAATCCGCATAAACGTCCGCAAAATGGCTTGGTCATCGTCTATAATCAATATAAACGGCTTATTTGAGATAAACAAGTGCTAAAAATCCCCAAATATAGTAGCGATTGGTTTGTAATATATATAATTTGTGTTCAAAATCTTTCCTATCTAAAACCGGATGAGACACAATATTGCCTAAAATATAAATATCAGGGTAACCGTAAAGAGGGATGCCGAGAGATGTATGACTACTAAGCAGGCAAAACGTCGTATTCGTGTTTCTATTGTAGGCAAATATTTAGGCTGGATGACAATTCGGGCTGTAGTCCTTATTGCACTATTTATTGCACTGCAGACAGTTCACAGTTTTCACGGGTTTGAATATTTTGGGCTAAATGAAGCAACACAGGATCTTGTTTACATGGTTTTACTAAGAGCCATTTTTTCTTTGGTTGTGTGGTTCTTTTTGTCGCTTTCCAAAAAAATAATCATACCTGCAGCCATTCTCACAGTTTCTCCGGCTCTTGGAAAAATAGTACGCGATCCAACGGTTGCAAAAAAAACCAATAAATCCATAACCAATTACTTAACCTACTTTATCTACATCATAACAATAGGAGCACTTGTTTTCATTTGGGCATATCAATTCATCGGGACATGGTTCGCAGATCTTCTTGGAAACGGCTTAGTTATCATGTTAACCTTCATTTTGGGTTTGTTCTCCTCTAGTGTCTTGGGCAATATTTTGGGCTATGCTATTTTGGGTGGAACCCACGAATTCAAAGTCGGTGACCGCGTGCAAATCGGTGATGTCCACGGCGACATTATCGATATTGGTTTCTTCTTTATCCATATAAGAACTATAAGAGCGGAAATTATAAGCATCCCCAACTTGACGGTTATGAACAAAGAAATCCACAACTATAGTTCTCTGCGAGATGTTGCGCTCAACGTACAGGTAACCCTTGGGTATGATGTTGATAAGGATCATGCACAGGGAACACTCATTGAAGCTGCCAAGAAAACCAGCGGGATTTTGTCTGTTCCGGATAAAGAGCCGTTTGTCTTGTTACGGGAGCTTGGAGCTTACGCGGTAACTTATGATCTTAATGCGTACACTGACGAGCCTAACCGGCTTGTACAAATTAAAAGCGAGCTCATCAGCAATATGCTTATAGAACTCAAGAAGGCAGGCATCGTCATCGCGACTCCTGCCCTCGTCTTCGTAAAAGGTGAAGAGAAAACATTGCCACAGCCTATAACACAATACATGGACAGCAGAAAAGCCAATTAATCCATTGGTTGTTTGATCCATACTTTAGCGTGGCTTTGTATCTTAATTCGCTTCTCGGTCTGCATCAAGGGGATTTGAGCTTTGATAAAGCGATCGTCTGCTTGGGGGAATTCTTTTTTTAGTGCATCCTCAAGTTTAGGGATGTTGATATGTTCAACTGAACCCACTATATTCCAAAAGTACGTTTGTACCTTTGCGCGTTTCTTTTGGTTTTCCAATGGTAGATTAGGCAAAGTTTGACCTTCCGTAGAAGATGTGAGGATAACTGTTATTGGGGGTTGGCCGTATAAATGAGTGTGTTTTTAGGCAGAAATAATATGAAGTTTGGCGACAAGATGGATATGTAGTGCAGGTTATCGTCTGCAGATAAGTGTGAGTGATTCTTCGGTGTAGTCAAGTACGCTCTGCCCGTCAGCAGTTAAATGGTAAATTTTTTTTGGGCGCTCGCAGGCCATGTCCCATTCACTGCCTATAAAGCCCTTCTTTTCAAGTGTACTCAGTAGTGGATAGATGGTGCTGGGTCCAAAATAAACGCCGAAATCTTTACGGATCTGAGTTATAATTTGATAACCGTGCATAGATTCAGAACTGAGGAATTTTAGAATAATTACATCAAGCAGACCTTTGGCAAGCTTGGTTGAAACTTCTTTTTGAAGTCGGGTACTCAACATACAGCGAATCATCCGCATTCTGCTTAACAGCTATACCACACATACACAGATATAAATCTTGCCAAAATACAGCAATATTGCCACACAAAAACGAGATTTCCCCATTAAAGCAAAAAGCTATCAGAATATAAAATAGCACAATAGGTTATCATACCACAGTACTGGCTAAATTTCAAAAGATTGCAAATAATACAGCTCAACATAAACTCTACAAGACACCAACAAACCCCAACTGAACAAAACCGCACTTACAAGAACAAAAAACAACAACCACCCACTACAGAAACAGATGTAAACAAAACAAAAATCAATAACCACACACTGCAACAGCTAAGCCACATAACAACAATACAACAAGTCACCCAACAAAATAGACGAACTCTATGCGATCTGCAACAATTTTAAGCATTAACTGCAGACTTATATAAATCTAAACCAACCATTATTTGAGGCATCTCTTGATGCAGTCAGTATGGAAAAAACCTGTTATTTGTATTTTTAGAGAACGAACTGTAAACCCTGAATCCGACCCAATTGTGGTGATTAAAGCCCGCCAGCTAACAGTAACTATAGACAACAACCCAAAATATTTCGGCACCATCGAAGATTTTTTCACCCTAATGGGTGACACCGACCACCTTACCACAGAAGAGGGCAAAACCGACCACTACGTCATGTGCTGGTTTGATGACACCGAACCCGACATGACCCAAGACCTAAGACGTCTACGCGGAGTCCGCTTCAACACAAACATAACCTGCAGCATCAACGAAAAAACCCAAAAACGAACCTACAACGCCGCCTTCAACGCCGAACAAGCAAAACTCCAATAAAAACAACAATCACAACTACAACTCCGTCACAACATATTCTAAAACCACACCAAAAGTTTCCGATAACATTTATGCAAATACCACCCAAGCCTGCAGTTGTAACAAAGGAGCATAACATCGTACCTGTTGTTTTGTGGATGATTATTTGTCGTCATCAGTCCAAAAGAAAGGGTCCATACCAGTCGGATAGCTGCCGGTAAAGTTTAGAATAAATATACGCCGGGGGTTTGTGCCAAATGTTTGTTCGTCAGTTATGTGTGTAAAGTTACCGGAGGCATAGAGTTGTGCATAGATCTGCTGAAGATTTAGAGTAGTGTTGTAGTAAGGCACAGTACCTCCAAGTTCATAGGTAAAAACATATTGGACGTTATATTGATTGCATTGATCGATAAATTCAGTAATGTTAAAGTTGGGGGTATAGGTGTCCACGGGCAACTCGGGGTACTGATAGATATCTATGTTGCATTCGCCTTTTTCTAAGAGATAGAACTCCACCATATCCGCGCTAAAGAAGTTAAAGGGGCATAGCATCATGATTGATTTGTTAGCGTCCATATGCGTGTAGGCATAGTTGGTAGCGCCTTGGATATCTATGGTTATGTGCATTTGTGAAGTAAAAGTATAGGCATCATATATGCTGTAGAGCATAGCACCTGACACCATAACAGCTAGCACCACTCCTGCTGTTTTAACTAAACGTTTTTTCTTTGCTGAGTTTGGTTTTCTCCATGCTTTCTGCAAGGCACCACCAAGGGTCAACACCGCAACGGCTGTAGAGATTGCCAAGGCGGGAAATAGCGACGTCACATAGCGCCATTCTCGATTAGAGATAAGTGTGAAAAAGATAAAGATACATGCAAACCAGATTAGAATAAACTTATCTTCATGGCGATGCCGCCAAACCATAAAGGCTAAGCCGCCTAGGCCTAAAATGTAGAGAAAAATCGAGATGGGATGAATGTTGTCATGGGGCCAAACCAGTTCTATGAAGTAAAAAATAGGCCCAGGAAAACGGGTGCTATACACAGAACGCTCAGGATTACCCACTTGGAGCGCATAGATCCATTTGCTAAGAAGTACATCTCTATAGACGTCGTAGGCAATTATCAACCAAGGCGTCACAACCAGAACCGCAGAGGCTATGAGTATTGAGAATTTTTTAAAGGCGAATTTCAACTGTTTTCGTGCTAACAAGATAAGGCTCAAAATCATAATTACGCCTGCGGTGATTATCTGATATTTTGCCAAAAAACCCAAGCCAAGCGCTACTCCGCTCAACACAAGCATTCGGTCTCTACGACTACTTAGCCAATGATAGAAACAAAACAGCGATGCGGTGATAAAAAATATCAAAGTTGTTTCTATCATCGCATAGCCAGAGAGCCAAAAGAACCCCGGCATTATGCCCAGCATAATCGCTGAAAGCAACCCTGCTTTGCCGCCATACATACGATTAGCTAATTCAAAAACTGCCCAAAGAGAAAGCACAGAAAAAATCACTGGAAACAGTCGTGCGGCAAATAGGGTGATTCCGAAAACTTTGAAGGAAAAAGCAGCAAATACATCAAATAACGGCGGATAGAAAGCACGGTTTACTACATCACCGTAGTGGCCCCAATAGATGAGAGCGCCGCCGTTGAGGTGGCTGATTTCATCCCATTGTATGGGCGCTTTTGTGAGGTTAAGCAGAAGGATGAAAGCATAGACTAATGCAAAACACAAAAAAAGAAGCCGCCACTTGCTTAAAGACACAACCTCTTCGGTATTAAACAGTCGTTTTAGCTTATCTCCACATGCCCGCAACAAGCCAAACGGCATTAAACAATCCCCTCCCACACATTTCACTATTATAGCTGTGTCAAGAGATATTATGTTTACGGGTAACTTGGCATCACCCACTAAGCACTAAAAATATTCTCGCACCATGCTCCGCCAGCAAATCTGGCCAACACATCAGGGGATACAACAATTATGAGACAACTGAGTTATCTTGGCTATAATTGCATTGAGCTCTTCAAGCCGCAGGTTAAGTATTGAAAGTGTGTCAGTAACGGCTAAATACAACAACATCCACATGCGTTGATATCCAACGGGGAACATAATGACTGATATGCCCGAGTTAATCGCAGAGTTAATTGAAGCATCCAAAAAGCATGAACAGTACCGCGACCGGGAATGTATAAACATGATAGCCAGCGAAGGCATCAAATCCCATGCTGTCTGTCAGATGATCAACATGAGCCATGACCTCGCCACACGCTATGCAGAAGGTGAAAACGACATGGCAGGACATGTAAAGAAGCGGTACTATCAAGGCCAAAAGTACATGTCCCAAATCGAGGATCTTGCCTGCGATGCTGTTAAAAACCTGTTCCGCACAACATGGGCAGATGTCCGCTTAATCTCAGGCACCCACGCCAACACAGCTACATTTAAAGGCTTATCTTTAGCATCCAAAAACAACAAAATGATTGTAACTCCACTGAGTTGCGGTGCACACATAAGCCATGACTACACCGGATTAGCAGGCAGCATATTGGGCATAACTAACATAAACCATGTCTATGACATTAACGAATTCAATATTGACCCCGAAAAATCTGCATATGTAATCCGAGCAACAAAACCAGGCATTGTCACCTTTGGCGGAAGCCTCTTTCTCTTTCCACATCCCATAAAAGAACTCAAAGCAGCCTGCGATGAAGTAGGTGCATACATCGCATACGATGCAGCCCATGTCTTAGGCTTGATTGCAGGCGGACAATTCCAAGACCCACTCCGCGAAGGCGCTGACTTTATCACCTCATCAACACACAAAACCTTCCCAGGCCCACAAGGCGGAGTCATCATGGGCAACGCAGACACCCCTGCAAAAGAAAAAGCAGTCCGCAAAATCCAATATGCAGTATTTCCACTTAGCGCATCTAGCACCCATCTAGGCAGACTCCCCGCTTTAGGCATAGCCTGCTTGGAAATGAAACTCTTTGGTCAAGAATTAGCCGCTCAAATTGTCAAAAACGCTCAAACCGCAGGACAGTATCTCTATGAAAACGGTGTTAAAGTCGTTGCAGAACATAAAGGCCTCACAAAAAGCCATCAACTCGCCTTAGATGTCAGCAACTTTGGCGGAGGCAATAAAATCGCACAAGACCTTGAAGATGCCCACATCATCCTTAACAAAAACCTAATGCCCTACGACGATCAAAACAACAAAGATAATCCCTCGGGCTTGCGCGTTGGTTTCCAAGATATCACTCGCCGCGGTTTTGGCGAAAGCGATGTAAAACACCTCTGCGACCTCATGCTCGATATCATCAAGGGCAAACGTACCCCCGGAGAAGTCAAAACAGATGTTTTGGCACTTAAAAAAGAGTTTTCTGGCATCAAATATGGCTTCCAAACTGTAGAAGAAGCATTAAAGTACGTTCAAAAAAACTAACCTAAGCTTTTCTTTTCTTTATTTTATTTAACCCAAAAATTGATTGGCCGCTCTAATCGTTAAGGGACAGATAGCTTGGAAACATTTTAGAGCAACTTGTACCTTGTGGGGGTGGGTAATTTTGTTTCTATGCAACTACTTTTTGGGTTCCAACAAGCTTAATTAGGGTATGTTTCAATGTCAGGTTGAGAAACCATGTCTTTGCCGCTAGATCCCCTTGCAATTCTTTTGGTTGGAGTTGCCATAGGGTTTGTGGTTTTGTTTTTTCTGTTGCCAAGATATGGTCCTCACTACACCTCAAAGTTGATATGTCCTTGTTGTCGGAAAACGTTTAATTTCCACTGGATACCTGGAGCTACCATAGCCTCTTTGGTTCAGCGCAATTATCGGGTTCTAAGATGTCCCTATTGTCATAAAAAATCCACCTTTGATGTAGCAGCAACCCGAGTTCGCACGGCAAGATCAACTAAACCTAAAGTCAAAGCATAAGTCAGGGAATATTTTTTTAGAGAACTTTATTATCCACAACAGCCATGACATTTCAATCAAGTTAATTAAAGGCGGATTTCCACATGAAAGTACTGATAAACGATGGTTTAGAGAAAGAGGGGTTAGCTGTTTTCCAGCAAGCAGGCATAGAAACCGATACTAAAAAACGAGATGCACCCCAGTTGCTCTCAGAAATTGGTCAATTCGATGCTTTGGTTGTGCGCAGCGCCACTAAAGTCACCCGGGAAATAATTGAAGCAGGCGCCAAAGGTAAACTCAAAATCATCGGACGCGCGGGCGTAGGATATGACAACATTGATGCAACCGCGGCATCACAGTGTGGTGTTGTTGTTAAAATTGCACCTTATGGCAGTACCAATGCTGTGGCAGAATTAGCATTTGGTTTAATGCTATCGCTTTCACGTAACATTCCCCAAGCACATCACTCACTTAAAAACGGAGTTTGGATAAAGAAGAAACTCGAAGGCCGAGAACTATCATTTAAAACGTTGGGGTTAATAGGCTGTGGTCGAATAGGCCAAAAAGTCGCACGCATTGCCAAGCTAGGTTTTGATATGGAGATTATTGGTTATGATATTAATCCCTGCTTGGAGAGCGGTATTAAATTCTTAACCAAAGAAGAGGTCCTCACACAAGCCGACTACATAAGTATCCACACCGGCGGCAAAGACATCATCATAGGCGCCAAGGAACTAGCCGTTATGAAATCCAGTGCATACATCATAAACACCAGCAGAGGCAACAATATCGACCAAGAAGCACTCTACAATGCACTCAAAGACAGCAAAATCGCGGGTTATGGCACCGATGTCTACAAAGAAGAACCTAAAGGCGAAGGTGATTCATTCATCGACAAACTCAAAGAGCTGGAAAATGTTGTCTTAAGCAGTCATCTGGGCGCATCCACTGTTGAGGCGCAACGAGAAACCTCCACAGAGATCGCCAAAGTTCTCTCCGGCTACTTGATGGGCGGTGACTTTACTAACGCCGTCAACGCAGGCGAATCTATTGATGTTGAAGAAAAAGAGATCTTCACGCTTTTCATACACCATAAAGATGTCCCCGGAGTCTTTGCCAACATCGACAAGGTCTTAGCGGATAACAATATCAACATACGTGCCAACTATAGCCGCCAAATCAGCACTGGATATGCCATCTCAGTCTATGTAGTACATCACAAAGTAACATCTGAAATCATAACTGCACTCAAAGCCATCCCCAATATATCCAACATCAAAACCTAATTTTTCTTTTTTAAGCATACAGGCTATTAACATCTTTTATCTTTCTTGTTTCTATGCGACTTGGTGTACTATTTTCAGGCGGCAAAGATTCTACCTTAGCCCTGCACAGAGCAAAAGAAAAAGAGACAATAGTCTGTCTAATTACGCTCACATCCAAAAACAAAGAAAGCTACATGTTTCACACCCCCAACATTGAGATGACCACACTCCAAGCAGAAGCTTTGGAGCTGCCACTGGTTTCTACGTCCACAGAGGGCAAAAAAGAAACGGAACTCATCGATTTGGAATGTGCCCTATCTGAAGCTAAAGAGCAATTCAACATCGAAGGTATAGTCACAGGCACCGTAGAATCAACCTATCAAACAACACGTATCCAACGTATCTGCGACAAACTCAACCTCTGCCAGTTTAATCCCCTCTGGAAATACAACCAAAAAGCACTCCTAGAAGAGCTCATAGCAAAAAAATTTCAAGTGATCATCTCAGGTGTCTTTGCTTATCCCCTTGACAAAACCTGGCTAGGCAAACAAATCGACACATCCAGAATTGCACAACTAGTAGAGTTACAAAACAAATACGGCATCAACCCCGCAGGAGAAGGCGGAGAAATCGAAACAACCGTCCTTGATGCCCCCCTGTTTAAACAAAAAATTGAAATCACCGAGGCCACAACCGAATGGCAGGGAAGCTCAGGCACCTACCATATAAAAACAGCCCGCCTAACACCAAAATAAACACAAACCCAAGCTACCAACAGTTTAAGCGCTTACAAAAATCAAACCAATCAGCCCAGAACACACAACTAACTGAAGCCAAAACAAGACTACTGGATTTTTCTACAGTAGAGAACGGGTTACTAACTAAGCAACATATAGACGGCTAGCGAGAAAAGTTAAAAGTCCAAAAACCTATCTTTTATTGAGTTTTTAGGAGACTTTTTGCAGGAGGATTTTGATTGGTAAACAGGCTTCCAGTGGAGAAATTGAGAAACACCTGTGACGCTAACATGATGCAGTGTGGATCCACCCAAGACCTCACACCTCTCACAGAAATCATTGGACAGGATCGTGCAGTTCGGGCCTTAAAATTTGGGTTAGGTATTAAAAATCATGGGTTTAACATGTATGTCGCGGGTTATCCGGGGACAGGCAGAAAAACTGCGGTGAAAAACTTTGTGGAAGCCCAAGCCAAAGTGCAACCTGTGCCCTCAGATTGGCTCTATGTCAACAACTTTGGCAATCAATATGAACCTAAAACAATTGAGTTACCCCAGGGCAAAGGTAGAGAATTTCGCGAGAACATGAAAAATTTTATTGAGAACATAAAAACGGCCCTGCCCAAAGCCTTTGAAAGTGAAGACTATGTTACCAAACGCGAAGCCACCCTGCGTGGAATCGAGAACAAACGCAAACAACTAATCGAGCAAATAACTGCTAAAGCCCAAAGCGAAGGTTTTGTGATTCAAACTACTCCCATGGGCTTGCTTCTTATCCCGGTTCTTGATGGTAAACCGCTTAGTGAAGAAGAGATGCTAGCTCTTCCTCAGGACATTAAAACGAAGCTCGCAGAGAAGCGGGAGAAACTTGAAAAAGAATTCAGCTACACTATGCGTCAACTCATCGATATGGAACGCCAGATCCACGATACGCTCAAGAAACTCAACAAAGAAGTGGCGCTCTATGCCATAGGCAATCAGTTGCAGAGTATTCGTGAGAAATATCAAGCGATACCTGAAGCGGCGAATTATCTCAAAGCAGTTGAAAATGACATTTTAGATAATCTTCAACAATTTGCTCAAAGAAACAACGAAGCCCAACAACAGCAACTGCCCTTTTCGATGCCCTGGATGCGCGAGGATCCCTATAAGAAATATGAGGTTAACCTCATCATTGATAACTCTGAAACCAGAGGTGCGCCTGTAGTTATGGAAACCAACCCCACCTATCATAATCTGCTGGGTAGAACTGAAAAAGAAGCCCAGTTCGGCGCTCTGACCACAGATTTTAGCATGATACGGGGGGGCAGCATCCATAAAGCCAACGGTGGCTATCTGATCATCTCTGTTGAAGAACTGCTCCGTAACCCCTTTAGCTATGACGGTTTAAAACGCAACCTCAAAGATGGACATATAATCATCGAGGAACCTGAAGAACGCTATGGTTTTTTGAGCGTAAAAACCATCAAACCTCAACCCATCCCGCTTACAACCAAAATAATTCTCATAGGCGACCCAAATATCTATCAGTTAATGTTTAACCTCGATCCGGACTTTCGAGAACTCTTTAAGGTTAAAGCAGAATTTGACACAACGATGCCTCGCACCGATGAAAAAGTCAAAGCATACGCCGCTTTTGTCTGCACACTTTGTGATAGAGAACATCTAAAACACCTTGATAGTGGGGGGTTAGCTAAAATCGTCGAATACAGTTCGCGGGTCGTTGAAGATCAACAAAAACTTTCCACCCAATTCTCTGTCATAGCAGATGCTGTGCGTGAATCTAATTTTTATGCCTCGGAGGACAAATCAGAATTCATAACTGCACAACATGTCAAACGAGCTATCGAAGAAAAAATTTTCCGTAACAAGCTTATGCAAGAAAAGATTCATGAGATGATTACCCGCGGCTTCTTTCTCATAGATACTGCTGAGCAAAAAGCGGGGCAGGTTAATGGTTTATCGGTGATGAGTTTGGGTGATTTTGCTTTTGGCATACCCTCGCGGGTTACTGCTAGTATTGGTTTGGGTCGAGAGGGGGTGGTGGATATTGAGCGGGAAGCTAAGATGGGGGGACCCATCCACACTAAGGGGGTTTTGATTTTAAGTGGCTATCTTAGCGATCGATATGCTAGAGATAAACCACTTAGCCTTAGTGCGCGATTGGTGTTTGAGCAGAGTTATTCAGGTGTTGAGGGGGACAGCGCCTCAAGTACTGAACTCTACAGTTTGCTATCGGCGCTTAGCGGTATCCCAATTAAGCAAAACATAGCTGTTACGGGTTCGGTAAACCAGAAAGGTGAGGTGCAAGCTATTGGGGGTGTTAATGAGAAAATTGAGGGATTCTATGAAATCTGCAAAGCCAGAGGCTTAACTGGAGATCAGGCAGTGATGATCCCTGAGAGTAATGTACAGAATCTGATGCTAAAAGAAGAAGTTGTGAATGCGGTAAAGGAGGATAAATTTAGCATCTATGCGGTTAAAACCATCGATGAGGGTGTCGAGGTTTTAACGGGTAAAAAAGCAGGGCACCAACAATCAGATGGGACCTATGAAAAAGACACCATTAACTATTTGGTGGATAAAACTCTACAAATGATGGCTGATAAACTCAGAGAATACCCGCTCCTCTCCAGCGAGACTAACCCCCGAAGAACCGAAGATAGAACACATAACTGATATGGGGTATCTTATGGTCAGCAGATACTAATTTTTGGGTTGTTTGATGTTGTTTGATGTTTGCTTTTTAGAAATTATTGTGGGTTAGGTTAGGAGTTGTTTAATGGTTAGAAGGTTTACAAAAAAAGAAAAGAAGGGGGAAGTTTGTTGTTTTGGTTTTTTATGGACGTTTTCTTAGGAGCAGGAATATTGTAGCGATGCCGACGATGAGTATTGCAACGATGATGCCGATGACAGATGGGATGAAGTATGTGTCAGTTATTGAGGGTGGTGTTTCTGTTGGTGCGGGTGTTACTTTTTCGTCCATTACGTTGAATGCTGTTGTTGCTCTAGAGGGCCAATAGCCGTTGGTTCCTTGGAAGACTGCTGTGACAGAGAAGGTTCCTGAAATGTCTGGTTCCCATACTAGACTGTATGCGCCTGTTGAGTCAGTGGTTGCTGTGCCAATTGGGCGGTAGTTATTGTTTGAGTCAACTACGTATATTGTTACGTCAACGCCTGTAAAGTTGGCAGGTAGGGGTTTGTTTTGGTAGATATAGCCCATCCACTCAGCCATACAAGCATCAGATGCTACTGCGACGCCTTTTGCAAATCGTGCAGTTTGTTCATCTTGTTTTGTTCCGCTTGAGACATCATAGACTGTGCCGCGTATTACGACTGGTTGTTTGTAGTCTGCAGATAGATCGGGTGCTGTTACGGTTAGTGATGTTGGGCCTCTTCCTACGGTGTAGACTTGGTTGTCATAGCCGTTGAAGTATGAACTATATCCATCAGCCATAGCATATGGAAGTGGTGAAAAGGTACCCGTGTAGTCAGATATTGTCCAGATTTCTTCGCCTGTGGTTGCGTTGATGCCGCGCATAAAGTTGCCTTTTGGAATAGGTGTAGTGATTGTGTGTTGGGTTGCTGCGATGTAGACAACATCGTCGCCTACGCCCATTATGAATCCTGGGTAGTAGCCTGGTGCCTGCAAACCACTCTGGGTGCTGTTACCGGGGCCACCGTTTCCATAGGTCCAAAGTAACTTACCGTTGGTTTCGTTATAGCAATAGAGTAGACCACCAAAGTTGAGACTGTAGAGTCTGCCGTATGCACTTTGTGCAGCTGCATATGGCCAAGATGGGTTGCCGAAGTAGTCTAGTGTTGTTTGACCCTCAGTTGTCCATAGCTGTTTGCCAGTTCTCATGCTGTAGCCAACGAATTGAGTTGTTTCTTTAATGCCTTCCATGAAGACCTCTGCAACTGGATCTGATCCTGCCCAGGTAATGGTTTTATCCTGTGGAGAGCTGAATGATGAGCTTGTCCAGACGACATCACCAAATCTGTTGCTTTCTGGGTCAATGTTAACAGCGAAATATGTCCAGCTTGTGGTAGCCAGTGAAACAACGCCTGAAACGTTTTGCATTTGACCAGTTAGTGTGGGGTAGGTGCCATATCGTAAGATCATAATGTCATTATAGTATGCTGCAACTACTGTAAGGTTAGTTGCGGTGGTTGGGTATTGGCTTCTCCAAGGTATGGATTTGTTTTGTGTTGTTGAGTCTATCCAGTTATAACGTCTGCCAGTATTTGCTGCTACTACACCGTTAACCGCGTTGATTTGTGGTGTGTTTTGGGTGTCACCTGGGTGATAACCGACGCCGTTCCACATTAAAGTGGAATTCCACATACATAAGTACCAGCTTGGGGCTGTGTTTGTGCCATTATTGTAGATTGTGTATCTTATGTGTTCACCGTTGGGTCCTGATACAAGTGTACCGCCTGGGACACCAGTGACGTTGAACAGAGGATAGCTTGTGTATGCGTCAAAGACTCGACCCCAGTTTGCTGTGGCAATTAGTGGTGGGAACACTCCGTGTTGGTTTCCGTCTTGTACGTCGCGCATGTTACCAAATGAAAGTGTAGGCATAGTTGCACTTCGCCAGAGCTCTTTACCGGTGGCTATATCAACGCAGACTGTATCGCCGCCACTTGCACTTGCAAAGTTGAGTGGTTCGTTGTAGATTAGCATGCCTGCTACGATTATGGGGTTTTGGAATCTGTTGATGTATGCTGAGCCTTCGAAGAAGGTTTGACCATCGATTTCATAGTTTTCGCCACCAACAACACCGCCAGACTGCATGGGTTTAGTCCACATGACGTGGCCGGTCTTGGATCCGACTGCATCACCAGGATAGCGTTGAATTACTGCTTGACCGCCTGTGCCAGAGATGGTGCCATAGCCTGTGTTTGAGTTAACGGGTGCTCCGGTTCCTAGCCAGTTAGATGCTATTTTGAACCAGCCAGGGTTTTCGCCATAGATGGGACGTGTCCAGTATTCAGTTGGAAGAGGATAGCTATCTGGGAATTCAGGGATTGGTTCTTCTTGGGCATAGAATGTGCAGTTTGCAGTGCTTGCCAGATAAACATCACCAATGCTACTGGAAGAACTTGTGTCAGAAGAAGTTATAGTCATTCCACCAAAAGTGAAGGTGACGTTGTATTGGCCTACGATTTCGGGGTAGTAGCTAAACATTTGGCAACCAGTTGTGTCGTCAATTATATCCCAGTGTTTGGTCTCTACTTTGCCGTCAGGGTCAGTGATCCATACTGTGTAGTTGCGGTATCTGTAGGGATTGTTCATTGATGAGCCGGGAAGTGGCGGATTGCCTAGGAAGGCATAGCCCATGGCTCTTTGGTGTATACCTATGACTTCAGGCTGAACTGTGACTTTAGCATATGTGGTGTACTGTCGGCGCAGTGTTTGTGCTTCAATAGTCGTCGCTAAGATTGGCATTACTATAATCATGAGTAATGCCACTGTAATAACTAACATTAGTTTATTTTTTTGTGTGTTCATATTTCTCTCTTCATATTTTTTTTTAAGTACTAGCGGCAATTCAAGCATATAAAATCATGTCAGAAGTCTATCGTCTGACATACAACAGAACAACAACCACCCAACAAAAACACCACAAAACACACCATAAAACACAGAAAAACACCACACACCCACCAAAGAAAAATCAAAAAAACAAAAACTTAACCAACAAACATACACAAATAATCGCAATGCGCAATATACAAATCAGCCAAAAGAAGAAAACTTGAACACTACAGAAGAAAAGAAAATGACACACTATAGATTTCAATTAATACTATACCAGAAGTTTGGACAGAAATGCTAACTGGCGAAAGCGATTGGAGCAATATAAAAACAATCAGCATCAAACAAGCTTTAGACAATGAAGTGCCAAATCAGTCAAATCCCACTCCAAACCCAACCTCAACCGAACAACAACCAACCACCATTCTATCAGAACACACTTTGAGGGAATCTATTTTAGCAGTTGATTTATGACTACAATAGTTCGGCTTATTGTTGCACTTTTGTATAAAAGAAAGATCTTTCAAAGAACAAAAATTATGAGGAAACTTGCTCAGATGTACTGTTGTCGTCTTTTTGGAAATCATCAGTCTCTTGCATCGCTTGTTTTTCTTCGTCTGCTTCTTTTTGGGCTCGTTCGAGGGCATCCTCTTTAATGTCGGTACCAAAAATCTTTCGCAGATCTCGTTTCATTGTTGACGTATCTTGCGTTAATCCAAAGTAATCAGCAAAGTAATCAGTAGTTTTAAGAGCCAACGATCGCCCGCTTCGCTCCGTTATAATCAACCCCATATCCTTTAGTACCTTGATGTGGCCATAGGCGTGTTGTCCGCGGACTTGGATAACTCTTTTTTGGGTTATGGGTTGGCGGTAAGCGATGTAGGAGAGGGTTTTTAGGGGGCCTGAGGAGAGCAGGGGACGATTGACTAGCTTCTTTATTAGAGGAGTGAATTCTGCTTTGACTTGCAGTACATAACGTTCATCTTTGAGTGATAGTATCTCAAGGGGACTGTTACGGGCTTTGTACTGTTCCATGAGGATTTGGGCATAACTGATGACCCGCTTTTTGCTACGTGTACCCACCGCTTGGCATAGCTCGTTTATGTCTAGGGGGCGTCCGGCTACGTAGAGGGCTGCTTCGAGCAGGTTTAGGGTTTGTGTCCGGCGTTGTTCAGTGTCTATAACGGGTTCAACATTTTCAGCTGTTTGGGTTGTCTCTGAGGTGGGGGTAGTTTCGGGTGTAGCTGTTTCTTGGATCTCCAGATCGGCCTTTGGTGTAACTGTTTCTTGGATCTCCAGATCGGTCTTTGGTGTAACTGTTTCTTGGATCTCCAGATCGGTTGGGTTGTTGGTTGGGTTTTCTTTAATGGGTTGGTCGTTAAGGTTTTCCAATGTTTAGTTTCCCCACTGCTATGTAGAGTTCTTCGGTTTCCTCGTTTTGCCACAGACTGACTAGGCCGTCTTGGGCAAGGAAGAGTAAATAGATAAACATTCTCAGGGCTTCGATGCGGGTTGCGCCCTTGGAGAGGGTGGTGAAGTCGATGATGCCTTGTCCGCCGGTGCGTTCTACCAGTATAGCGTAGAGTTGGTCTACTTGCATTTCGAGTTCGGCGATAAATTTGTCGAATTTTGGTAACAGATCAGTGACGGCGGGTAAAACAGGGTGTTGCTCTATTGCTGGGCGAAGGCTAAGGAGTTTTTCGCCTTTTAAAACGTCGTCTAGGACTTCGAGTAGGTTTTGGATTGTGGTGGAGGTGAGTTCATGTCGGAGGGGTAAGAATAGGGGTGGTGGTACAAAGTCGGTGGGTACTCTTGGAGGTGGCGGGGGGGGTTCTTGTAGTGTTAGGAGGAGTTTAGATTTCATGAGATATATCAGCGCGGAGGAGTCCAAGGCGACACCTGAAGCTCGGAAGTCTACTTTTTCAGGGGCGTTTTTTTCCATTTCGAGCAAAAAGGTCCGTAGCAGGTAGGCTATGTTGACGTTCCAGGGGGTGAGTTTTTCGAGTTTGCTTATTTCAAATAAAATATTCCAAGGTGGGCGCAAATAGAAGGGGCGGCGTGATACGGTTGGGGAGGTGGTTGAGGACATTACTGGGTTGAGGCCTCCGCGGGGAATTTGGCTGTTACCACATTTGAAATGCCGTTTCGTTCATAGACACCATATACTTTTTGGGCTTTGTTGACCATTTCGGGGCGTAGGCTGATAACTATGAACTGGGTTCTGCCTGCTTCTTCGAGCAGGGTTTCGGCGAGTTTGGTTGTGTGGAAAGCGTCTAGGTGAGCATCAACTTCGTCTAGAACATAGAATGCGGCGGGGGAGAATTCTTTGAGTGAGAATATAAAGGCAACTGCTGATATGGAACGTTCACCGCCGCTGGCTCCGCTTACAACAATGGAGGGTTTGTTTGGGAACTGAACGACCATATCAATACCGCCGCTGAAGGGTTCTTCGGGGTTTTCTAGTTTTAGGGTGGCTTCGCCGCCGCCGGTCATTTTGCTAAAGTAAATTGTTAAACTTGCATTGATTTTTTCAAACGCGGTCATGAAAACTTTTCGTTTCTTTGCTTCGATTTCATCCATAAATGCGACGATAGCCTGTTTTTCGCGTTCAAGCTCGTTTAGACGTACCGAGAGTTCACGGTAACGGCTGATTTGGTCGGCGTAGTGTTGGGCGGCCAGTTGGTTGACGGCGCCAATACGATCCATCTCAAATTGCATCATGCGGATGGTTGTTTCGGCGTCTTGTAGTTGTCGTTCGTTAACTTCTATGGGTTGGTCATAGCCGTATTGTTTGAGTTGGGTTTGGAGTTGTTGGAGACGCAGCTGGGCGGTTTCCATGCCTAGTTGGAGTTGGTTTCGCAGTCGATCGGCTTGGTCATATTCTACGTCAAGTACGCGTAATTCTGCGTCTATGGTGTCTATTTGGGGGGTGAATTTTTGGGCTTCTTCTCGTGCGGAGAGTAATGCGTTTGAGAGGTCAATTCGGTTTTTTTCGAGTTCATCGACTTCTGTTTTTGCTTGATCCCGCTCAAGAATAGCATCAGTAACTTCTTTTTGGAGTTTTTCTTGTTGTTGATCTAGTTTGGTTAGTTGGATTTTGGTGTTTTTGTAGCTGATACGTAAAACGTGGTCGAATTGGGATTGGTTTGTGTTGATCTCGGTTTGCAGTGAGCCAATGCGTTGGCGCAGTGTGTTGGCTTCTTCGCCGAATTTTTCGCGTTGGACTTCTAGTTCTTTTATGTGTTCTACATCGGTTTTTAGTCGTAGAGCCGAGATTTCGGTGTGGATACGTTTGAGGTGGGTTTGGATGTTGGTACGCTCGTTACGATAGACGGCCATTCGGCCTTTGAAGGCGGCGGCTTCGCGTTCGAGTTTGCCGCCATATTTGTCGATATAGCGGATGTTGAATTGGGCGCGTTTAACACCACGGCGAACCCGGATGATTTCGCGCTCCAGGGTTGCGATGCCCTCGGTGAGGCGGATCATATCAGTTTTGGCATGTTCAAGTTCTTCTTCAATGCTTATTATGTCAGTACTTCGCTGGGTGAGATGGGTTTGGAGGGCTCTAACAGCTTCGTCGAGACTTTTGAGGGCGTTTTCGCTTGGGATTATGGTGGAGAAGTCTATAGGGGCTCGGTAGTAGCCGCTTTCAAATGCACCGGGTTCATAGAGATCACCGTTTACCGTAACTGCGCGAAAACCTTCATTTGAGAGAGCAAACGCAACTTTATCGCTGGCGGCCACTAGGGTGTCGCCAAACACATAGTTTATGGCAAAATCAATATTTGAGGCATATCTCATAAAACTGCTCAGAGGACCCAATATGCCTTCGCGTTTGGGCGCAGTTTTGTTTTTGGGGTTGATAGCACCCTGCAGGGGAATAAGTTTGATTCGGCCCAGCTTCATACGTCGAAGGGTTTCGGTACATGTGAATGCAGTATCAATATCTTTGACGATAAGAGCTTCCATCCAGCCTGTGGCGGCGGCATCGATGGCTTTTTTGTAGGTTTTGTCTATTTTGACAAGTTCTCGGAGCCGGCCATGGATGCCATGGATGGCGCCTACTTTACCCATTTCCTCGATACTTCGCAGGGCTTTTTCTTCGGCTGCTATAGTTGCAGCGAGGCTACGCTGAGTTGCAAATTCGATAACGGCGTCTTTGGCGGAGCTGGCGATTTTTTCTGCATCCAAAATTTCTTTTGACACAGTATCTCTTTGGAGGTTTTTGCGCTCGATTGTGTGTTCGAGGTTTCTGAGCTGGTTTTTTTGGTCTTTTTGTACTTGTTCGAGCTCCGAGAGAGATTTTTCGATTTCGGTGTGGCTTTGGATGAATTTTTCTTTTCGCACATTTAGGTTTTTAATTCGGCCTCTGCAGAGACGCAGGGCGGCTTTGTCTTGTTTGTATTCTGAGCGCAGAAAAGCTAAGCGTTTCACATAACCCTCGATTTCGCCGTTGAGTTGGTGGATTTGTTGGTTGTTATCATCTAGACCTTCCCAGAGTTGGGCGGTTTCTTTGGCCATTGTTTCATGTTGGGCTTGTTTTTCGCTGAGTTGGGTTTTGAGTTTTTCGAGTTCGCTTCGGTATTGGCGGATTTTTAGGCGGTTTTCGTGGATTTCTTTTTGGAGGGTTTCGTGTTGGGTTAGGTTGTTTTCTCGTACTCGTTTGAAGCTGTCAATGCTGGCTTGGCCGGAGTTGATTTTGGAGTTAAGTTCGGTGAGTTTGGATTTTAATTCGCCGATTTTGATTTGTACCCGCAACACTTCGCTGCCGCCCTGTTCTAGGCCTTCGCCGCTTAGTTTACGCCATTCACCTTCAATTTCGTGGCGTTTGTTTCGTCGCAGGTCGCGTTGTTCTTTGAGTTTGTCGACGCGTTCTTGCACTTTTTGGGTTTGGGTGGTGTTTTCGATGACTTTTTGGTTTTGATGGTTTATGTCGCTTGAGACTTTTACAGCTTGGAATTTGCGGGTTTCGGTTTGGATAAAGCTGTAGCGCAACAATTGGTTACGTTCGCGCTCTAGGTCATCGAGACGTTTTTGGACCTCATCTATTCGACCCATAGCTGTGCGAATAGAGATGTCGGCGGCGCGAAGTTTTTCTTCAGCTTCAGTTTTTTCTTCATCGTACTGAGCAATACCTATGAGGTCCTCGATAATTTTGCGCCGCTCAGGAGCAGTAAGATCGGTTAGACGGGTGATGGTGCCCTGGGGAATGATGTTTTGGCTCATACTGGATATGGCCGCAACAGAGAGCGTTTCAGTTATATGCGTCCGGCTCATGCGACGTCCGTTTAGCCGATACACACTCTGCCCGTTACGATACACCTCACGTGAGATAGTAACTGTTGTGGTTTCTACAGGCATAACCCCATCAGTGTTATCAAATTGTACCACAACTTTGGCCATTTTGGCTTTTTCTAAGCCGCCTCGCTCAGAACCGTGAAAAATTAGTTTGGAACTATTTTCTGCTCTGAGCCGTTTAGTACTGAGTTCACCCAAAGAGAAAAGAAGAGCATCCATAATGTTAGTTTTGCCGCTTCCATTTGGCCCTGTTATGGCTGTGAAGCCCTTATCAAGGTTAACCTTGACGGTTTGGGGGCCAAAAGACTTAAAGCCTTTTAACTCGATTTTTTTGATATACGGCACTTAGTCCTTTCCCCTCTTGTCGGTTACTCTTTTAAAACATTCAACACCATACGTATAAAAGCTTATGTTATCTCTTAGGGGTTTAGACTATTGCCACGAATCTGTTTAAATAAACAGGCAATCCACTGATTTTACCTGAGACCGGCACCAAATATTGGAAAAACAGAAAACCAGCTCTTGATAAAACAGCGTTATTTAGGTTAAATATCTCGCAAGGTTTGGTGATTTCGAAGTGCATTTCGTTCACCTGTTTTTCTTAAAAACAACAATAAACCCCCACAAACCACAACAACCACAACCACAACAGCAACGATAAAAACCATTGAGATATGCTCATCAATAATAGAGAAAGTTATAGTTTCAGAAACACCCATGTTTCCATACTCATCCTCCGCAAACACTCTCACACTATGCGAACCGCTTGATAACTCCGGCAAAGTCACATTACCCTCAACTGTTACGTTTGCTTGTCCATCAAGACTATAGCCCATCCAAACAGCAGGACGATTCAAACTAAAAACCAGAGATAGCTCATCTGGACCATACGTGCCCCTATCTTTAAGAGACAAAACACAAATCTCCGGTGCAACCCGTCCATAACCCAACGGAGTGTACCGCTCAACCAGCCCCGACACAACATTAATAGGATAAAATGGTGGATCAAGAAAATAAGGTACATCAGGCAAATAACCGCCAATAACATATACTAAATCAGCCATAACAACCAAAGCAAATTCCGCACGCATCACAGGCAACCATGCAACATGCTCCCAACTCTTAGTCTCCAAATCAAAAACCATATGCTCCGCATAAACAGACCCGCCCACACCAATAAAGCCTAGATTCATCTGTGAGTAGGCAAGGCAATAGATTTTTGTCGGAGCGTAAATCCCTGAAGTCGATATTATAAAAAGACGCACAATACAATAAGGACCACCCGTTGCAACCACATCCCAAGCATCTTTTATCGGGTCATAAACTTGAACCAAAGTTGTTACCTCACTGGTATCGTTAAAATCAGCACCACCATCCCAATAACTTGGATTGGCATAAGCACCAACCACATAAATTTTATCACCATAAACCGTAGAAGAACCCCTAAATCCTTCAGGCATCGAAGCACCCTGAGACCAACTATCTGCCAAGGGATCATAAATCCAATTCAAAGAACCATCCAAAGATCCTCCAAGAACATATATTTTCCCACCCACAACATTTGCCTGTGCCCCCTCTTGAGAAATCGGCATAACCGCTCTACTCGCCCAAGTATCCAATACAGGATCATAAACCCAATTAAACGCACTTGACCCACCTCCGCCTATGCAATAAATTTTGTCTTCAAAAACAGCCACTGCAAAATTATTGCTGGGCGCAGGCATCGGCGTCTGATAGGACCAGCTGTTAGTAACTGGATCATACATCTCATTTGTAGTCACCACTTCACGCTCAATACGCCAAGGACCGGGGTAAGTAATCACAGTACCCCCCATAGCATAGATTTTACCATCCACCACCGCAGCACCCAACTCGCATCGTGCTTTCTGCAACGATGCAAACCTAACCCAAACATCCTCCTCCGGCGGCGACACAGATGCCCCCAAAACAGAAACCCCACTAAACAAACAACAAACCAACAAACACACAAAAACCAAACACACTACATGACATACACGCCTCACACTACAGCAACCCCGCTTCTTTGCTCCTTCTACAACCTCACCATAGATACCAAAGAACACAATATAAGAAGTATCATAAAACAACCCTGGGTACAGTCTAAATAACCTAGAAGGCAACTCTGTAACTCTGGGACAGAAAATTAATATGTATCTGCTGTGCACTGCAAACAGTAGAAGGTGCTTAAGTGAGTTTTGGGAACCTCAGAGGCTTCAGCGGAATCCAAGAAGGCTTAACTTTAGCTTTGATGCTGGTGACTATGTTTTTGGTTATCTATGTGGATATGGAGTTCATGTACAAAGTAGGCATTGTTGTGTTTGCGATTACAATTGTTTTTCTGTCAACCTTAGCTTCCGCTATACTTAGACTGCAAAAAGAACTCCGTGAAAACCAAATTAAACAAGCCTAATAGTTTCAGTTTCAGTGATCCTCACCTCGTGGGCAGACCTCCCCTCAAAAATATCACCCAAACCAACCAATTACAAGCAAGACTCCCGTCAAGGCCGCCAATAACCTCCCGAGGTAGCTTCTAATGCTTTGAGATTCTCAAAAATACGATACCTTCCACGTAAAATTACAGCTCAGACACTGATAGTCAAGGCAATATGTTGCTATGCAGATGTTGTAGTTTTTTTGCAGGGTTTTTGATGTATTTGTCAAACTGTACAGTTGCCTGCTTACCAAAAGTATGATATTTTTGTGTTCAGTAATGTGTTGTAAGTTGATCTGTTGTAATTGGGAGGATAAACGATGGGTGAAAGACCGGCTAACAAAAGTTTTTGGAATCGTTATGCAAAGTTGTATGACTTTGAGATTAAACGGTTCAACGGTAAAGCCTACTTAGAAATGTATCAGTTAATGTCAGGTTCGTTATTGCCTGATATGGATGTTTTAGAAGTTGCAACTGGGACTGGGTTGGTTGCTATAAATATAGCTACATGTGTACGTTCTGTGGAAGCGGTTGATTTTTCTCCTAAAATGGTTGATACGGCAAGAAAGAAAAAAGCTCCGGGTAATGTACGGTTTTCAGTAGAGGATGCGACTGGGCTTTCTTTTGGGGATAATACATTTGATGCGGTTATAATCTCAAATGCACTTCACATTGTGCCGGATCCTGTTAGGGTGCTTAGTGATATTTCAAGAGTGCTAAGGCCAAAAGGGCTGCTTATTGCGCCTACTTATTCGCAGGGTCATTTACGTGAGTCAACTTGGGACTTGAATGCGAAAATATTAAAGTTTATCGGGTTTAAAACCTATTCAAAATGGAGCCCGGTTGAGTACGTTGCCTTTATCGAGCAGAACGGTTTTCGGGTAGAGAGATGGCAAGTATTACATGCGGCTTTTCCGCTTGTATATCTTGAGACACATAAGGAATAAGACCTGCGATTGGACAGATTGAACGTAGAGTATTGAGAGAAAATTTGCTAAAGCATCAGCAACAGCATGGTGAAAAACACGCTGGAACAACATAAATGGAAAGTATAAACGAAACACTTTCAAACCTTTAAAAAATAAGAAGTACCATCAGATATCAGGAGAGAGGCGATCTGTGAAAAAGTTATCTCTAAAAGAAGTTGCGGGAGAATTTGAAGATATAACGTCGGGATCCCGCTTGTTTTATAATAAGCAAACCGGGGAATTTGAGTATTATAACGAGAATTTTGGCGATAAGGTAGGTACAGAAAAATATGAAGATAAGGATGTTTGGGTAGCGTCTCCAACGGCCCAAGATATCAATGAATATGAAATTATGACTGACTTTGCTAAACAAATTGCTGACGCCCAGTTGCAACACCGATTATTAGTTGCATTAAGCGGCAAGGGAGCGTTTAGACGATTTAGAGAGATTTGCCTCAATACTGGACTAAACGAAGCTTGGGAGAAATTCAAACACAAAGAGTATATAGCAATCGCAAAAGAATGGTGTAACAACGCAGGACTATCTTATGAAGTATAACATATACACTTGATCAAGCAAGACTCAAACAGGGAGTCCCTTCGGAACTTACTGATATGGGCATAGCACGGCTGTTTTGTCTCAAGGAAACTTAATATCACATCCAAGAGACGTAATTATGCGTGGTAGTAAATGGTTAAACGCCTCGCTTTGCTACTCGTTCTTGTATTATTGGTTGGGTCAAGTGTTCACACCACATTGCCCCTTAGAGCAGAAGGCAAAACAATCATTGTTCCAGACGATTACCCAACAGTGAGTTCAGCCGTTAAAAACGCTATAGACGGGGATACCGTATTTATCAAAAACGGCACCTACGAGACAATAAATCAGACCCTTGTGATAAACAAATCAATCACCCTCCAAGGCGAAAACTCAGAAACCACCACAATAAACCCCTAACTTCCTGTTTTAAGTAATATGGAGGTTTAGAGTGTCTAGTAGGTCGTTGGTTTTTTTGGTGACTTCACTTAGATGCCATATGTCGTTTATTTTGACTTTAAAGATGTATTTTAA
>Ga0123353_10001944_pt1 | contig 25461 bp, 24 predicted proteins | sample TergutLab28metaG_3_FD_92763 | JGI IMG/M metagenome (GOLD analysis project Ga0123353, IMG submission 92763) | Labiotermes labralis P3 segment gut microbial communities from Petit-Saut dam, French Guiana - Lab288 P3 | ecosystem: Host-associated > Arthropoda: Insects > Digestive system > Gut ...
CTCGTTGGTGCCGAAGCCGTCCATCTCCACCAGCAGCTGGTTGAGGGTCTGCTCGCGCTCGTCGTGGCCGCCGCCCATGCCCGCGCCGCGCTGGCGGCCCACGGCGTCGATCTCGTCGATGAACACGATGGCGGGTGCGCTCTTCTTCGCCTGGGCGAACATATCCCGCACGCGGCTGGCGCCCACGCCGACATACAGCTCCACAAAATCGGAGCCGGAGATGCTGAAGAAGGGTACGTCGGCCTCCCCGGCCACAGCCTTGGCCAGGTAGGTCTTGCCCGTGCCGGGCGGGCCCACCAGCAGCACCCCCTTGGGGATGCGCGCGCCCAATTCGTTGAACTTCTTCGGGTCGCGCAGGAACTCCACGATCTCGCTGAGCTCCTCCTTCTCCTCCTCGGCTCCGGCCACGTCGGCGAAGGTGATCTTGCGCTTCTCGTCCTTGCCCTGCTGGCGCATACGGGCCTTGCCGAAGTTCATGCTCCGGTTGTTCTCGCCCATGATGGAGCTGTTCATGCGCCGCATCATCATGAAGACGAACGTCACCACCATCCCCCCGATGAGGATCGTGGGGATGATCTGAATCAGCCAGGAGCCGCCGCCCCCGTTGACCAGGTCCACCTGTATCTGGGCCTTCGGATCGCCCAGGAACTCCTGGTTGTGGGCCTGCACGAGGTCGTCCGTCTGCATCAGGAAGAGCTCCACGCTGGGCAGGGTGAACTTCTTCGAGAAGCTCTTTTCGGCCTCCGCCGGGACAAACTTGCCGTCCCTCTCCTCCATTTGCGCCCAGGTCCAGTATTCCAGGGTCCCGCTGCTCAGGTTCAGGGTATAGTAGGCCACCTCCTCGGCGTAGAAGGCGTTGAGCAGCTCGGAGTAGAGGACTTTTTCTTTTTTTGCCTGGCCCACGTAGTGCAGCGCCATAGTCAGCAGCAGCAACGGTATGGCCACATAGGCAAGGATTGTCAGTATTCTGCGGATGTTCGGATTCAATGTGTTACCCTTTCTCACATGTCTAATGTCGCAAATCTAATATCTATTCTTCCAGTTTCAGCACCCCGATATACGGCAAATTCCTGTAGCGCTGGGCGTAGTCCAGGCCGTAGCCCACCACGAAGGCGTCTGGGATTTCGCGGCCCACATAGTCGGCCTCCACGGATACCGAGCGGCGGGAGGGCTTGTCCAGGAAAGCGCACAGCGCCAGGCTGCGCGGGTTCTTCGCCCGCAGGTGGCCGAGCATGAAGTCGAGGGTCGTTCCGCTGTCCAGGATGTCCTCCACCACCAGCACGTCGTAGTCCTCCAGGGGCATGGAGAGATCGGAGAGCACCTCCAGCGCACCGGGGCGGGCCATGTTGCGGTAGCTCGACACCCGCAGGAATTCCACCTCGCAGGGGATGCTGATCGCCCGGGCGAGGTCCGCCAGGAACACATAGGCCCCCTTCAGGATGCCGATGAGCAGCAGGCGTTTGCCCTCGTAGTCCCCGCTGATGCGCGCGGCAAGGTCATCTATGATGCCCTTTATGTCATCTTCGTTCAGCAGCACCCGCTCGATATGTTCGGCCAAATTATCCTCCAATCCGGGCTGTAGGGGCGGCATTCTTGCCGCCCGGACTTTCGTGCGCGGGCGGCAAAAATACCGCCCCTACATTGCGCTGACCCTTATCGCCCTCCGGGTCTCCCCAGTCACCGCGCACCTGTGCGCGCAGCCGAAGCCCTCGACCCACACCGGGCCCAGATCATCCCGGGCCACCAGGAGATCTTCACGCGCGCCAGGTTGGATTCCCCGCTCCTGGCACAGCTTTTTGAAGCTTTTCGTGCCCGCGCCGTTGCACATTCTCATGCGGTCGCCCGCGATTCGCCGCCCGGCAATAATGTCCCCTATTATTGTATCACAATCCAGGCAATTCGCCAAGCCTTCTTTTGGTATTTCACGTAAATTTTTTATGAAATTTTCGGGAAGTGGTTCGATATGCAATATTTTCTCTGTAGGGGTGGCATTCTTGCCACCCGAGTCACCCGGCGCGGGCGGCAAGAATGCCGCCCCTACAGCCATTTGCTTTTCCAGTTCCCGCATCCGCGCCCGGCTCGGCTCGCGGCCCTGCGCCTCCAGCGTTTTACGCAGCAAGCGGCCCTTGAGGGCCTCCGGCGCGGCCGGAATATCGCCCTCGTATCGCGCGGCGGCCATCGAGAGATACCCCTCGTCGGCCTCCAGGCTACGGAACAGCCGCCGCAGCGGCCCGGCCTCCCAGCCCAGCAGAGGCAGCACCTCGTGCCGGATCATGTTGCGCCTATAGCCCGTGTCGAAGTTCGTGCTGTCCGTGCGGTATGTTAGAGTGTTTGCCGCGCAATATTCTTCGATTTGGGCACGGGAGCACTCGATGAGGGGACGGATCACTGTACATTGGCACATGGGTTCCCGCTGCGACAGCAAAGCGGCTGATTGCTTTGCTTTTTCATCTGAGAATTGGTATTGTCCACTGTCAACTGTCAACTGCCGCACCGGCGGGATAGAGCACAACCCCCGCAAGGCACTCCCCCGCCCCGCGTTCATCAAAAACGTCTCCATTCGATCAGAGAGCGTATGCGCCAGGGCAATCTTGCGATGGAATTCGGCGAAGAAGGCGTAGCGGGCGCTGCGCCCGGCCTCCTCTATGCCGGAGGCCAGGGAGCTCAGGTCAACATGCTTTACATGCAGCGGCACGGCGAGGCGCTCGCACAGTTCACGGCAAAAGGCCTCGTCGCCGTCCGATTCCCGGCCCCGCAGCCCATGGTTGAGGTGCGCCGCGCACAGGTCCAGCTTGTATTCATCGCGAAGGGAGCACAGCCGTTGCAGCAGGGCGACCGAATCCGCGCCGCCGGACAGGCCAATGAGTATTTCATCGCCCGGCGAAAGCATATCATAGTGCTTGATAGTCTCAAGGGCTTGTCCGGTAAGCGTTTCGTTCATATCAGGCGCTCCCGCACCACCTCGGCGATCTCTCCGGCCAGGGTCCCGATGCGCGCGGCGTCGCGGCCCTCCAGCATCACGCGGATGAGGGGCTCCGTGCCGGAGACCCGCACCAGCACGCGGCCCGCGTCGCCGAGCTCCGCCTCGGCCTTTGCGACAGCCAGCCCAATCTCCGGGTCGGAGCTGCAGCGCAGCTTGCCGAGGTTCGAGACCCGCACGTTCACCATCACCTGGGGGAAGACCTCCATCTCCCCCGCCAGCGCCGAGAGGGGCCGCCCGCTTTTGCGCATGGCCTCCAGCAGCATCAGGGCGGTGAGCTGGCCGTCCCCCGTGGCGGCGTATTCGCTGAAAATCACATGCCCGCTCTGCTCCCCGCCTATGCTGAGATTTTTCTCGATCATGCGTTCCAGGACATATCTGTCCCCAACAGTTGTAATCTCTCTGTCAATTTCGTTCTTTTTGCAGAACTCGTGAAAGCCTAAATTCGTCATGACCGTCACGACGGCCGTATTGTTTTTCAGGCGGCCCTCGGCCTTCATCTGCCTGGCGCAGATGGCGACGATTTTGTCGCCGTCCACAAGTTCGCCATTTTCGTCCACGGCCAGGAGCCTGTCGGCGTCGCCGTCAAAGGCGAAGCCCGCGGCGATTTCGTCATTGCCGCGCACATACGCCTGCAATCGCTCCATGTGCGTGGAGCCGCAGCCGGCATTGATGTTCTCGCCGTCCGGCGCGGCGCAGAGCAGGTCGTAGGCCAGCCCCAGGTCGCTGAACAGGCGCGGGGCCGTCACGCTGGCGGAGCCGTTGGCGCAGTCCAGGGCGATGCGCTTCACCCCCTGGATCTTCAAAACAGAGGACAGCGTCGCCGGGACTGCCGCCCGCAAATGCCGGAGATAGTCCGGCACAGCGGCCTCGCCAGGGATCGTCCGGCCCACCTGCCCGCCGACGACCGCCGGGGGCAGGTCAATTTCATCGAGAATGAGCGCCTCAATGCGCTCCTCCAGGGCGTCCGGGAGCTTGCTGCCGCTGCGCTGGAAGAGCTTGATTCCATTATATTCGCAGGGGTTGTGGCTGGCGGAGACCATCGCCCCGCCCGCGCAGCCCCACAGGGGTGCCAGGTGCGCCACAGCGGGGGTGGGAACCACGCCCGCCATCACGGCGTCGGCCCCCACGGAGTTGAGCCCCGCCGCAAGCGCGTTCGCCAGCATGGTGGAGCTCGCCCGGGTATCCATGCCGATCAATACTTGAGGCCGCACGCCCCCGCCGGAGGCCAGCCCCATCGCCTGTGCCATCGCCCGCCCGATTTTCATCGCCAGCTCGCAGGTGAGCTCGGTGTTGGCCACGCCCCGTGCGCCGTCGGTGCCGAAAAGTCTGCCCATAGATACCTCCATATGCTGTAGGGGGCGGCGTCCCCGACGCCCCAAGCGCAAAGCTTTGCCCTATACGCCCAGGGACGTCCGGGAGAAAGCCCTGTTTTTATTGCCCAGGGACGTCCGGGAGGCCGTCCCCTACATCCGCTTTTACAACTCCGCTGCACAATTATTCTATGCCGCATTCTTCCTTCCATGCGCGCAAGAGCTTGTGCATATTTTTTCGTCCCTTGATCGTGAAAAACGCCGTGTCGGAATTTTTCTCCCGTGGGGCAAGGTAAATATCCCTTCTGTCGCGCGTGAAATGCCATATCATCACGCACATGTCGAGGAACCGCCTGTCCCATGTCTCCTGGAAGTCACGCGGCCCGTCTTCGCGCGAATGAAAATTTCGTTTGACCGCGCTGAACAGGCAGACAACTCGATTGACATCCAGGAATATCACCAAATCGGCCGCCGCCCAGCGCAATATCAGCGCATCGGCCTGCATATAATTGCCGTCGATGATCCATTTTTCTTCCGCGATCAACTTCCCGTGCATTTGCCGCCAGTCGTCTTCCGGTCGCTTGGTCAGGTCAGGCAGCCAATATGCCACGTCCAAATGCACCAGCGGGAGGCCGGTGATTGCCGCCAGCCGCTTCGAGAGATAGCTCTTCCCGCTGCCGTTGTTGCCGATGACCATGATTTTGTTGTGGTTGTCTAGTCGCATTCCTGCCACCACTCCATCGGAAATTCTGTAAACACCCATTTGCCGTCAATCAATTCACGGGTGTAGAGAAACTCTTCTTCGCTGAGCATCCAATCTCTTACCGCCACGCGATAGACAATTTTGTTCTCACTCTCGCTTTCGATGCTGATGAAAATAACTTCCTTGTCTTGGGACCGGCCACCCAGGCGGGAATAAAGCTTACCTTCACGCTCAATATAAATCGGGTGGTCATAGGGCGTCTTTCGCATAATTTCCTGTGTCAGTTCCTCAGAAAACAGCTCCCGCAAAGCAGCTTCCAGCGCGGCCATGGTTGGGAAGCGCGGGTCGGCGACGCGATAATACTCCATGCCAATTTGGCCGTACTCGTCGTTAATATCGGTCTGAAGGGAGTCCGAACCAAAGCGGGAATACAGCTCAAACGCAGGCTCGAAAATCTCGGCGCGAATCTGTTCCGATTCCGGCGAGGAGGGTGCGTACCATTCAAAAGCCAATACGCAGAAAAGCCAACCGCCGAACACGCCGTACATGTCTGGTGTGATTGTAAGAGGCGACATTCCGCTTTCGATTGGAACATCTTCCCCACCGCGCTTCGCCGAAACGAACCACTTCGCATATGGCAATCCGTCCTCATGGTCGCTGCCGTCATTCATTTCAGCGCTGATAACGCGCATTTGCGCACCAGGATACAGTGTGTAGACTGTGTTTTCGTGCGGCTCTCCATCGTCAGCCACGAATTTTCGTTGCTCTGCTTTTGCAACGTTCGTGATTTCAAGCCGCAAACCTTCGTACGCGAACATTTCCGTTGTGCCAAGAATCGGCGCAACGGTCGTGGGTTCGGTCGTGGTCGGCGTAGGTTCGCCGCCCATGCCGCAGGCCGAAAGGCTCAGCAGCACCGCAATACAAAGCAAAACACAAAGCTTTTTCAAGAAAATCATCTCCTATAAACTGTCAATTGTCAACTGTTCATTCTCAATCGAAGCCGCCTGCGGCGGGCGCATTCCCAAATGCGCATACGCCATCGGAGTAGCAATCCTGCCCCTCGGCGTGCGGCCCAAGAAGCCTATCTGCATCAAATACGGCTCGTATACGTCCTCAATCGTGACCGATTCTTCCCCAACTGCCGCAGCGAGGGTCTCCAGGCCTACGGGGCCGCCATTGTATTGCGTAATCATCACGTGGAGCAGCCTTCTATCGATCAAATCCAGGCCCAGCTCGTCGATGTCCATGTTGCGCAGGGCCGTCTGGGCGCTTTGCAGGGTGATGGAGCCGTTGCCGACAACTTGGGCGAAATCCCGGGCGCGTTTGAGCAGCCGATTGGCGATGCGCGGCGTCCCCCTGCTGCGCGAGGCCAGCTCCAGCGCGCCGTCGGGGTCGGCGGCGATGCCCAGAATCCCCGCGCTGCGCGTGACGATCAGGCCCAGCTGCGCCGGGGTGTAGAGCTCTAATCGAAAAATACAGCCGAATCTATCGCGCAAAGGGGCGCTGAGCTGCCCGGCCCTTGTCGTCGCCCCAACCAGCGTAAAATGCGGCAAATCCAGGCGAATTGAGCGCGCCGACGGGCCTTTGCCAATGATTATATCAAGAACATAATCTTCCATCGCGGGGTAGAGAACTTCCTCCACCGCGCGTGAAAGCCTATGAATTTCGTCGATGAAGAGCACGTCGCCCTCGTTGAGGTTCGTCAGCAGGGCGGCGAGGTCGCCGGGCTTTTCGATGGCCGGGCCCGAGGTCACGCGGAAATTGACCCCCATCTCATTTGCCACGATGCCCGCGAGGGTGGTTTTGCCCAGGCCCGGCGGGCCGTAGAGCAGCACGTGATCCAGGGCCTCCCCGCGCTGCCGCGCCGCCGCGATGAAGACGGCCAGGTTCTCCTTGGCCTTCTCCTGCCCGATGTACTCCCGCAGGTATTTGGGCCGCAGGGAGAGCTCAATCTCGTCGTCCTGCTGAGTGAGCTCGGGGGTGGTGATGCGTTCGTCGTCCATGAAATGCTCCTTATAGAAAGGCAATCGTGCAGCAGGCCAACTGAGGAAAGTCGCACGAGGATGCGTCGCTCCGCGAAGCCATCCTCACCCCGCCCGAGGCGGGGAGCCTCCTTCCACGGGAAGGAGCCTGGGGGATTAGTCGTAAGCAAGCTATGCAAGCACAGTTTCGTGAAACGATGGCGTGTTCCACCTAATCCCCAAGGCTCCTTCCCGTGGAAGGAGCTCCGCCCGCAGGCGGTGAGGATGGCTTCGCGGAAGCGACGTCCCTCGCGCGATAGCAGCTATTTTTGGATTTCAACCGGCACGTCATACGCCATGGGCTGCCAGATTGCTCCAAACTTGTGCTGCTCTTCGTCCGTGGGGACGAAGCCGTAGCGCAGGTAAAACGGCACCGCATGGGGCGAGGAGCCCAGCGTGACCACCGGCACGCCCATGGCCGCAATCAATGCGTCCATCAGCTTTGTGGCGATGCCGCGCCTGTGATATGCCGGATCGACATACAGGTGCGAAACGCTCGCCCCGCGCTGCGCCGCCATGCCCACGAGCCTTTCGCCATCCCAGGCGGTGAACATCAGGCGCTTACCCTCCATGAATTCAAGAATACGTTCCTCGTCCCTGCATTTGGTGGGGAAGTATTCGACGGCCTCGGGCGCGTACAGCGGCGCGGAGTAGATCATATACACGCGAATGGCCAGGGCGAGGGCCGGGCGCACGTCCTCGGACCGCGCCGGGCGGATGGCGATGTCGTTCATTTGCCTATCTCCTTAGAAGTGCCGCCCCTACAGTCGGGTTAGATTCTTCAGCGCCAGCCGGATTTTCTCCTGCGTGGAAAGCGCCTCGTCCAGGCCCTTGAGCGCCAGCATAGCCTCGGATTGCTGGTAGCCCAGCGCCAGCAGCGCCGCCAAGGCCTCGCTGTCGGGCATGGCGAAGGCGTTGCCGGGGCCTGTGTCCTGCCCCCGGAAGCCCGCGCCGGGGAAAGCCGCCATCTTGTCTTTCAGCTCCAGGGCGATGCGCTCGGCCAGCTTTTTGCCCACGCCCTGGGCCCTTGTGATGGACTTGACGTCCCCGGCGGCGACGAAATGCCCAAGCTGTTCCGGTGAAAACGCCGAAAGCACCGCCAGCGCCGCCTTGGGCCCCACCCCCGTGACGCCAATCAGCTGCCGGAAGCAGGTCAACTCGGCCCTTGTGCCGAAGCCGAAGAGCTCCAGGGCGTCCTCACGCACGTTCAGGAAAGTGAACAATGTGGCCCTTTCCCCGGTGCGCAGCTCCCGCAGGGTGTTGGCCGTGGCTGAGCAGGCGAATGCAACACCGTTGCACTCCAGGGCCAGCATGGCTTCGTCGATATGCACAATGATGCCGGTCAAGCTGTAGAACATAAATGTCTCCTAAAACCTGTATTCCATCATATCCTGCGCCGCCTCAAAGCCGAATGCTTCATAAATGGGCCTGCCCTTGTCGCTGGCGTGGAGCGACAGGACGCCGCAGCCTGCGGCGCGGGCCTCCTGCGCCAGCAGCCGCAGAATTTTCGCCGCGAGGCCTTGATTTCTGTGCGCCGGATAGGTGAACATGTTGCCGATGTAGGCCGCCCTGCCGTTGGGGCGGCGGCTCGTTGGCGGCAGGCGGTAGAAGCTGACGCTGCCCGTGGCGGCGATTTGGCCCTCAGCGGCGAGTTCGCCGCTGTTTTCCGCCAGCCACTGCACAAAGCTGCCGCCTGTCAGGCCTTCCAGCAAGAATTCGCCATAGTTCCCCAGCGCCTCGCGGCCCCTTTTGTCCAGGGGCCCGAAGCAGGCCATGAAGTCCGCGCGCAGCCGGAGAAGGTCTTCGATGTCGCGGGGCCCGGCTTTGCGGAAGGTGTACATCATGCCCCCCGCACAAGCTTCTTCCGGATGAACATGCCGTCCCACAGCAGGAACATCTCCAGCTCCTCGTGGAGGGCGATGTCCAGCATACGCCTGGCCGCCACGGGGATGTTCACGCGGCCCAGGGTGTCGATGCGCCTGGCCGCAGGGCGCTCCGGCCCGGGCTCTGTCGGGCCCGTGAAGGGCCGCACGAGCATCCCGTCGTCCAGCACGGCGATCTCGATGCGCACGTCCTTCTCCAGGCCCAGCTCCTTGCGGTACTCCATGGGGATGAGGATGCGCCCCAGGCCGTCCACGCGGCGTATCATGCCGCGCAGCTCGCTCTTGTCAATGTCCGCGAATGATCTGATCATCTTTATTCCTCCACATCAAATTTCAATGCACAATGCACAATGCACAAATTACAATTTTTAAAACACAATGGCATCTATTTCATGAATCGCATCAGTGAGCCTGTCGAATGTGCGTGGCAGATCGCGATCGCCAGGGCGTCGGCCACGTCGTCTGGCTTGGGGCAGGCGTTCAGGCGCAGCAGCAGCTTCACCATGTCCTGCACCTGCTTTTTTTCCGCGCGGCCATAGCCCACCACGCTCTGCTTCACCTGCAAAGGTGTATACTCATACACCGGCACCCCGGCCTGCGCCGCCGCGAGGAGTATCACCCCGCGCGCCTGCGCCACGTCAATCGCCGTCTTTGCGTTCGTGTTGAAAAAAAGCTTCTCGATCGCCATGGCCACGGGCCTGTGCGCCGCGACAAGCCCCGCCACGCCCGCGTAAATCTCCCGCAGGCGCCGGTCAAAGGGCGTGTTCGCTTCCGTCGTGATGGCCTTGGCTTCCAAGAGCCTGAACTGGTTGGCGCTGTAGTCCACCACGCCACAGCCTACGATTGCGTAGCCGGGGTCGATGCCGAGGATGGTCATGGCGTCTCCCCCTTACGCACGCGCGGTTTATTTGCAAGCAGCCACATCGCGTAGCCAAACAGGATTCCTATAGCGTTGAGCATAAGATCGTCTATGTCGGAGGCGCGGCCAATGAAGTGCTGCTCGAACTCGATGAACAGCGGGAAGGCCACGCTCAGCATCAGTATGTTCCGGAACGGGCGCCATTTTTGCCATATCAGCGGCGGCAGAAACCCCAACGGCACGAAGACGGCCACGTTGCCCAGCAGGTTTACGACCGCCGAAGGGTGGCCCCGCAGATACATCGCGATGGTGCGGAAGGGCACAAGATTGATTGTCCCCATGCGCCAATATATTTCGATACCGAGCCCTTCGCCCTCATATTGGGTGAAGCTCCAGTCCGGCACAACGGTCATCGAGAGCAGGGCGACGAGGTACATCACGAAAACGAAGCGCAGCAATTCGCCCCCAAAGCCATTGCCGGGCCGCTTTTTCCGGCAATAGAGCCAGCGCGGGAGAACATACACCGGCGCGCAAAGCACACAAAAAAGCAGGACATTGCCAAAGCTAAACATAAAGGCTCCTCTCAGCTAAACGTCTTCGCGTTCCCTTTCCCTGGTGATCAATCGAATGGGCGTGCCCTCCAGCCCAAACACCCCGCGTATCTGGTTCTCCAAATACCGCTGATACGAATAGTGAAACAGCTCCGCGCGGTTGACAAAGCACACAAACGTTGGCGGGCGGGTGCTGGCCTGGGTCATATAGTAGATCTTCAGGCGGCGTCCCTTGTCGGTGGGGGGCTGCACCCGGGCGGTGGCCTCGGCGAGGATGTCGTTGAGCTTGCCCGTGGTGATGCGCATGGCGTTCTGCTCGTCCACAAATTTTATTAAATCCCACAGCCGCGCGATGCGCTGCCCCGTTTTGGCCGAGATGAATATGATAGGCGCGTAGCTCATGAAAGAGAAGTCGACCATGAGCTGCTTTCGCTGCTGGTCCATGGTTTTGCCGTCTTTTTCGACCAAATCCCACTTGTTGACGGCGATGATGCAGCCCTTGCCCGCTTCATGAGCCAGCCCGGCTACTTTCGAATCCTGCTCGGTGAAGCCCTCCGTGGCGTCGAGCATGATCACGCAGACAGTCGCCCGCTCCACGGCCAATTTCGCCCGCAATACAGAATAATATTCTATGCCCTCGTTCACGCGGCTCTTTCTTCGCAGGCCTGCCGTGTCGATGAGCAAAAACTTGCCCTTGTCGTTCTCTACAAGTGTATCTGTCGCGTCTCTGGTTGTGCCGGGTATCTCGGACACGATCACGCGTTCCTCGCCCGCCATCTGATTGACGAGCGAGCTCTTGCCCGCGTTGGGCTTGCCGATGATGGCCACCCGGATCTCGTCGCTATCCTCCTGCTCTTCTTCCGGATTTGGCAACAGCTTGCAGACCTCGTCGAGCAGATCCCCCGTGCCGTGGCCGTGTATGCTGGAGACTTCGATGGGATCCCCCAGGCCCAGATTGTAGAACTCGTAGAGCTCCGGCGGGATGCCGCCGGGCCTGTCGCACTTGTTGACGCACAGCACCACGGGCTTGCCGCTTTTGCGCAGCATGAGGGCAACCTCCTCGTCGTTGGCCGTCACGCCGCTGCGAATATCCACAAGCATGACGATCGCGTCGGCGGTCTCGATGGCAAGCTGGGCCTGGCGGCGCATCTGGCTGAGAATCACGTCGTCGCTGTGGGGCTCGATGCCGCCGGTGTCCACCAGCAGGAAGCTGTGGCGCAGCCACTCGCAGTCGCCATAGAGCCGGTCCCGGGTCACGCCGGGGGTATCGTGCACGATGGCCCGCCGCGTGCCCGTGAGCTTATTGAACAGCGTCGATTTGCCCACGTTCGGGCGGCCTACGATGGCTACGATGGGTTTCATTTTTTCTCCTTTTTTGCTTTTCGGCGTTGGACGATCAGCGCGATAATGAGGGCGAGCTCGGATAGCAGGCCCAGGAGCAGTATGATGGGCAGAGTAATAAAGAATATGGCCCAAGGGCTATTGCAGCATAAAATGATTAGCGCGGCTGCCAATGCGGGTCTGCCGGCGTTCCCTTTGATATAAAACCAGGCATCAGTATACGAGCGCCCATGAAATTCTAAAGTAGAATCCTCGCTGCCATAAAGACAATAGCGGATGATTCCCTCATTCTTGTAAAACTCCTCAGACATCTCCGGATATTTTTCTTTTGGTAACGTTTTCGGTGCAAGCCTTGAAAGGAAATCCTCTTTGGATGCAATCTCCCTCACAGTCACATGCACTTCATCTTTGTCAAAGGCGTTGCGCTCGTAGAAGCTGTGACCCCATTTCTCCCCCGGCGCAAGTTCGAAGCCGATGGCCTTTGCAAGCAGCTTCTCCTGCCATGGGCGGCAATGAATATCGAAGCCCATGTATCCGCCGTCAACGAGGCTGATCAGGAACACAAGCGTGAGCACCGCCATCACTGGCGGGATTATGCCGACGGAAACGCGGATTCTCTTGCGCGCTTTGTCGGCGCGAGCCTGTTTGTCCTCCTGCCTGCGGCGCAGGACGGCCAGGACAACCAGCGCGGCGACAAGCACAAGCTCGGACAGCCGGGCGAGCGTCCGTACAATGGGCAGAGCAAAAATGAGCACAGGCCAGCCCAGGCACATGCATCTTTTAGCTACAGCCAACGCCGGTTTGCCCGCGGGCCCCTGAACTCTGAATGTGGCTCCATAATTGCCCTTCCACTGGGTGATTTCCATGGTAAAGCCATTGCTGCCATAGAGGATGAAGCCATGCCCGCTGCCGATATAAGTGCCAGCCGCATATTTCTCTTCTAACGCCGTTTCCGGCGCAAGGCGTGAGAGAAAATCCTCTTCCGAGGCAAGGCCTTCAACATAAACTGTCATGCTATCCTGCGAATAGATATGATATGCGTAATTGATCGCTAGTGTTTCCCCCGGTGCCAGCTCGAAGCCGATTGCCCGGGCAAGCTTGATTTGCTGCGCAGCGGTAAAACGCAGCCTAAAGTTATATGCTTCGCCATATTCGTGCACAGCGGGGATGCTAATGGAGAGCGCAAGCAACGCCACGGCCATCACAATGGCCGCTGTGCGGGTTTTGTTTGCGTGTTTTTCCATGTGTATCTCCTTCCATCCGGGGTGTAGGGGCCGCGGGGGACGCGGCGCTTCGCGCGTGCCCTGCACTTCCCCCTCGCTTCGCGGCCCCCCAAGGGGGGCATTTTGACAAGGCCGAAGCCTTACTCACTAAGAAAGCGAACCTTTCCGCATCGTCAGGATGCCCCCCTTGGGGGGCCGCGAAGCGAGGGGGTGATGCGGAGCATTTTTCGCGCAGCGACGTTCCTACCTCCGGCTCCCCCTTGGGGGAGCTGTCATCTCGGATGACAGAGGGGGTTTAAACCACCTCCGCCACTTCCCGCCGCACCCGTATCGTCTCCTGCAGCTCGGCCACCTTGTCTTTCCCCAGCGGATACAAAAACACGAACAGCAAAAACAGCGCCGTGAAGGTGACGGTGGGCACCAGGGTGGCGATGGTGTACATGCCGCTGGCGACTTGCGGGGTCTGGGCCACGACCACGTTGGCCTCGCTGACGACATAGCCTATCGCGGCCAGCAGCACGTTGGTGCCCGCGCCCGCGGCGGTATGGCCGAGCTTGCGGGCGAAGGAGCACACCGAGTAGGCGATGCCGTCCTCCCGCTGGCCGGAGAGCAGCTCCTGGAAATCGATGGCGTCGGCCACCATGGCCCAGCTGGCGGTGGTGAAGACGCTCAGGCCCACGCCGCCGAAGAAAGACAGGGCCAGGTACACCATGGGGTCGGCGGTGCGGATGAGCAACAGCGCGCCGCAGGCCAGCGCCGAGACCAGCACACCGGCGGAGACGATTTCCCTCTTGCCGAAGCGCGCCACCAGCTTGGTGAAGAAGGGGATGATCAGAACTGTCGATGCGTACTGGGCGATGGGGTACAGGCTCAGCTTCCCCGGGTCCTGGAAGTAGTCTTTGAATAAATAGCCATTGATTGTCGTCATGTAGATCTGCGTGCCGATGAGCAGCATGGAGCAGGCCGAGATCACGATGAAGGGCCGGTTGCGCACCAGCGCCCTGGCCGTCTTTTTGATGTCCAGTTTCTGCTGCACCTGCGCGGAGGGCAGGCGCTCCTTCGTGTTCAGGAAGCAGAACAGGCCCATAAGCACGCCGATGGCGCCCAGCGCGGCGATGGCGGCCAGGTGCTTGCGCTCGTCCAGGTAATTCACGCCCTCGGCGGATTTGCTGAACACCAGCATGGGCAAAATCACCGCGGGGGGCATGAGCCCCATCCCCGCGCCTATGTTGCGGAACATCGAAAGGCTCGTCCTGTCGGCGGCGTTGGGGGAGATCACCCCGATCAGCGAGCCGTAGGGCACGCTCACCACCGTCACCAGCGCCTCGCAAATGAGGTACGTGGCGTAGGCCCAGAAGAGGTATTGCCCCTGCGTGAGCCCCGGCACGCGGGTGAACATCAAGACGGTCGTCAGGGCCATGGGCAGCGGGGCGTACAGCAGGTATTTGCGGAACTTGCCGTGCTTGCCCGGCTTGCTGTTGTCCACGATCCAGCCCCAGATGGGGTCGTTGATGCCGTCCCAGATGCGGATGAGCAGCATCAGGCGCGTCACCTGGGCCAGGGCCAGGCCCAGCACGTCGGTGAGGTACATGTTCAGGTAGTTGGTGCTGAAGGTCAGCTGGTAAGAGCCGTCGCCCATGCCATAGGCCAGCTTCTCCTTGAAGGACAGCTTGATTTCTCCCCGGGGTTCTTTTGTTTGGATTTGGTCTTCCATGTGCTCCTCCTTTTATGTCAGGCCTATCGCCCCCAAAAATTCCTCCGCGTCATTTTTCACAACCACCACCGGCACGCCCAGCGCGCCTTCAATTTCTGCGATGGTCATCCCGTCCAGCGTCAGCCCGTCGCGGTTGAACATCGCGGCGGGCAGCAGCAGCCGCTCGCCGAGCGCCTCGCCCCGCAATTGTTCCACAACATCCCGCCCGGTCAGCAGCCCCGCCACGGTGATATTCTCGCCGAAGAAGCGATTCTCGATGGGCAGCACTCTAACATGCATATTATGCCATATTTTTTCGCATTCGTCAACAAGAAATCGCAAAAGCGCTTCCGCAGCAACACCAGTGGCTATAGTCAGTTGACAGTTGACAGTTGACAATTGACAATTATTGAGCGCGTCCAGCACATCCTGCCGGAAGCCCGTCCACAGCCCCACGCCGTTCTCAAGCTGCCGGAACTCGCCGTAATACGTCACGCCGGGCATGTCGCGTTCTGCCAAAAGAAAAAATTCATCGGATGGGTAGAGCTCAATATCCCTATCCGGCAGGGTTATGCCGATGAAATCGGTGATTTCGCCTCTGTCGATCGCGGCACGGATGGCGTCTTGCGCCGCGCGCCGTTCAGCCCTTGCAACATGCCATTCATCGAAAATATCTATCACACTTTGTGCCTCTTCTTTGCTGAAAGCTCGCAAGTGCGTGAGATTTTCTCTATACTTCGTCAGCCCCACCGGCACGGCGGCAATCGAGCGAACGGTTGGCAATTGCAACAGTTTTTTCAGGGTGAAGCGCAGCGCCTCGCCGTCGTTCCAGCCGGGGCAGAGGACCAGCTGGATGTTCAGGTCAATGCCGGCTTTGGCGAATTTTTCAAGATACGCGAGGCACTCGCCCGCCATGGGGTTGCCCATCATTTTGCATCGCAATTCCGGGTTCATCGTGTGTATCGAAACGTTCACCGGGCTCAGGCGCATGGCAATCATGCGCGTGACCTCCCGGTCGGTCAGGTTGGTCAACGTGATGTAATTGCCGAACAGGAAGCCCAGCCGGGCGTCGTCGTCCTTGAAATACAGGCTCTCGCGCAAGCCGGGCGGCAGCTGGTCTATAAAACAAAAAACGCACTTGTTTTTGCAGCGGCGCTGCGCGTTCATCAGGCCGTCGGCGAACTCCAGGCCAGGGTCTTCGTATTCATCCTTGCGAATTTTTGCTGTGTAATTTTTCTTATTGCGCCGCAAGACCAGCCTGAGCTTTTGCTCGGCGGCGTAGAAGCGATAGTCCAGCACGTCCCCGATCGCGTGATTGTTGATGGACAGCAAGACATCGCCGGGCGCGATTTTGGTGCGCGCGGCGGGGGAATCGGGGGCGATGCTCGTAATTTCGGCAGGCAAAATATTTTTTCTCCCAGAAAAATTGTCAACTGTCAACTGTCAATTCTAAAACTCCATCGCCATTTCCAGCGGCCCCACCATCACCTTGCTTTTCTTCCAGCGGCCGCTGGCGAGGTACACTATGTCGATGGCCAGCACCAGCGCCGAGGTGATGGGCACGGCCAGCCCCATACCCGCGAGGCCCATAGCAAGCGTCCTGCCCAGCAGCCAGGCCGCCGGGACGCGGGCCAGGATGGAGCTGATCACGCTGGTGGTGAGGGTGAATTTCGTGTGGCCCGCCGCCAGGGCCAGGCCGATGATATTGAAGGTCCAGGCCACGAGGATGTAGTCCCAGCTGACGGAGCGTATATAGAGCGCCGCCTGCTCCACGCAGGCCGCGGCCACGGCGGGGTCCAGGCCGCCGTCCGTGCCGAGGAAAAAGCGCGTGATGGGCACGGCGAAGGCGCGCACCATAAGCATCACAGGCAGGGTGACGCACAGGGTGATGCCTATGGCGGTCAGGCATGTCTTGAACGCCCTATCGTGCTTCTGCGCGCCCAAATTCTGGCCCGCCATGGAGGACACCGCCGCCTGCATGGCGAAGCCCGGCAGGATCGCAACGGAGTTGACCTTGCTTGTGATGCTCAGCGCCGTGGTGCCCACGATCCCCGCGATGGAGTTGGCCACCCCCGTGAGGGCGATGAAGGAGAACGACACCGTCGTGCCGCCGACGGAGCTCGGCAGCCCGATGCGCAGCAGCTGCTTGACTATGTCCCTATCTATGCGAAAGCTTTTTGGGTGGAAATCGAAGAGGAATTTTTGCCGCCGCAGGAACCACACGGAGAGCAGGAAGCTCACCCCCTGGGAGATCACCGTGGCCCACGCCGCCCCCGCCGCGCCCCAACCGAAAGGCCCGCAGAACAGAGCGTCCAGGCCGATGTTCAGCAGCGCCGCCACGGCCACGAACATGAGCGGGTGGCGGCTGTCCCCCATGCCGCGCAGCACGGCGCTCACGGCGTTGTAGCCGAAGATGAAGACCAGCCCGCTCATGCAGATGTTGGTGTATTTCAGCGTCTCCGGGTAGGCCAGGGGGTCGCTGATCAGCAGGTTCAGGATGTACCGGTCGGCCACGAGCATGACGAAGGTCAGCGCGACGCCCGCCGCGCCGTAGAGCGTGAAAATCGTACTGATCGTGCGTTTGACGTCTTCCTGCCTGTTTGCGCCTATGTATTGCGCGATGAGCACCGTGCCGCCCACAGCCAGGCCGGAGATCAGGTTGAGCACGAGGAAGGTGACCTGCCCGCCCACCCCCACGGCGGTGGCCCCCACCGCCCCGACGAAGCGCCCGACGAAGAACATGTCCGACATGTTGTAGAGCGCCTGGAGGAAGTTGGAGGCCATCAATGGGAGCGCGAAGAGTATCAGGTGTTTTGCCACGTTGCCCTGGGTCAGGTCCTTTTGGAATTTTGACATGGATGGGTTTCTCTTTCAATCATCATCAGGTTTATGTATGTGTTTGCATGGCGGTCAGCCGCTCCGCGGAGCTTCCTCACCGCTGCGGCGGAGCTCCCTCACGAGGGAGCCAGGGGAATAGGTGGGAAGCGCCATCGGTTTTCCAAGCTTGTGCTTGCATTTCTTGCTGGCGGCTAAATCCCCGGCTCCCTCCGTGAGGGAGCTCCGCCGCAGCGGTGAGGGAGTATCGCGGAGCGACGTCCCTCGTGCGGCTTTTTCCCATTCCCGGAGGCGCAAAGCCGTGCGTCTCTACATCATCTCCGTATACTCCCGCAGCAGCCTGACATACAACCTATAGTCCTCCAAACTCACCCCCGGCGGGGTCTGGTGATCCACCGAGGGGATGAAGCCCCCGGCCTTCATCAAAGGCAATAAGCGCTCGAACTCGCATCGTATCGCGGCCTCGCCTTTATTCATTACCATTTTGTCGAAGCCGCCCAGCATCAGCAACCCCGGGTACTGCGCGCGCAGGGCGTTCACGTCCACGCCGGACTGGCGCTCCAGGGGGAGCAGGCCCTCCACGCCGCAGTCCAGCAGCCAAGGGACGAGCCTGTCAACAAGGCCGTCTGTATCGACAAAGAAGGGCACGCCGTAGGCTTTCAACGCTTGCGCGAGTTCGAGATAATAGGGCCGCAGGAACTCCTCGAAGCACGCCCGCGAGAGCATGGGGCCGTGGTTGTAGGACATGTCCTCCATGAAAGAGAGCAGGTCGGGGCGTATGGTTTTGCACACGCGATGGATCGCTTCCAGGTTAAAGGCCAGGAGGTCTTTATTTATGCGATGCATGAGCGCCGGATAATCATAAAAGGCATACAGATGGCCCTCAATGCCCAGCAGCCGCCTGGGATACCAGAAGAAGCCGTTCAAGATAAATCGCACGGTGAAGTCACCGCGTTCGTGGGCTTTGGCGAGGTGCTTCGCCTCGCGGGCGGCTTTGTCTATGGCGCTTTTGGGGAAGAGCTTCGGCCGCAGGCGGTCATAGTCGCTTTCACTTTCGATGGGCTCGGCCCCGGGGTCCGCGAAGAGATTTCGCATGATGTCCAGTTCAAAATAGCGCAGGGAGTCCTCCCAGCCCAGCTTGGGCAGGCCCTCGCCCTCCCAGCGATGGATGGTCTTGTCCCACCAGGCGGCCCACTCGATGCGGGGCAGGCGCGGGGTAGCTCCCCCCGGCCCTGCGGGGCCACCCCCCTCGCAAGCGATGGGGGCTTCGGGTGGGATTGATAAGGCGGCGGTGAAGATGGAGCGTGGGGTCATAAGGCCTCCTGTTAAAACCTGATTGTTTGCGTTTCGCCATCCCAGTCCTCGAATTGCAGGGTGTTTTCGTCAATCCAGATGAATTCCGATGTGTCTGGCGGGTCTACTCCTATGCTCAGCAAAACTCCCTCTCCACTACGAATAAATACCTTGGCTCGCAAAGGGGTGACATTGTAGGAAGTAGCTTTAAAGCTGCTTCTTATGACGACGGCTGTGTTTTCGCCGTTTGGCGAATTTATATACTCCATCGGACTGCGTGTAAAGCCTAACAAGGCGACCGGAAGCGACAGCGAAATATAACACATCACTATCACCCCGAACACACACAGCGTTCGGCGCAATTTTCCTTTACCTGCGCGATAACTAAGCAACAGCGCATACCATGCCAGCCCGAAACACAACAATTCCACTACCTTATCCTGCCAAGCGCTGACGAAGTTCAGTGGAATCAAAAGCACCGCCGACAGTACCAATGTTGTTGCCCAGAGTATGATGCGCCACTTTTTTGATTTGAAAAACTCTCTCATTTTTCACCTCGTATGAGTGTCGTATTCCCCTGTTCCCACAGCACTTCCACAGCCCCAAACCCCGCGCGGCGCAGGATGCTCATCTCCTGCTTTGGCGTCAGCGGGATGTCGAAGTGCATCGCGCCGGGCTGTTGGCACTTTAGGCGCAGCCGATAAAAGTTCAATCGTACACGCAGGGGATTGGCGATATAGTAATCGCAATTGAGGAATACCCCGCCGGGTTTTAGTGTGCTTCGCACTCTTGAATATAGATCAAGTTTTTGCGCCGGGGTGAAGTGATGCAGGCTCATCACTGAAATCACAGCATCAAAGTGATTGACAGGGAAATCGTAGTCGAAGTAGCTCATGCAGAGGGTTTCGACATTGAAGCCCGCGCAGCGCTCGTGCAGCAGGGCGAGCATGTCTTCGGCGAGGTCGATGCCTATCACTTTAGCCCCCGGGAAGCGCGCGAAGATGGCCGGGAGCTCCAGGCCGGTGCCGCAGCCGAGGTCGAGGATAGTTTCGATGCCCTCCGGCAGATACCGCGCGACGAGGTCTTTTGTGGCGAGGCCACCAGAAATGTGCCCGATGTGAACTTCGTCATAGCTCGGCGCACGGGCGTTGAAGAAGGCGGCCATGGGTTCGAGGGTTCGCTTCATGTTGCTCCTTTTGTATGTAGGGGACGGCGTCCTCGACGTCCCATGTGAAAAAAATCGTCTATTAGGCCGGGGACGTCCGGGAGGCCGTCCCCTACAGGCGGGTCATTCCAATAATTTATAAATGATCGAGTCCACCAACGCCTCCCAGCTGGCCTCTATGATGTCTCTTGACACGCCTACGGTCGTCCATTGGCGCGCGTGGTCGCTGGAGGTGATGAGCACGCGCACCTGGGATTCCGTGCCCGCGGCGGACTCCATGATGCGCACCTTGTAGTCAATCAGGCGCACCTGCGCCAGCACGGGGTAGAACTCGCGCAGGGCCTCGCGCAGGGCGAGGTCGAGGGCGTTGACGGGGCCTTCGCCCTCGGCGGCGGCGATTTTCAGGTTGCCCTTGACGCGGATTTTCAGCGTGGCGGTGGCGCTGCGCTCATTCTCGTAGGGCAACCGGTCGAGGACATTGTAGCCGATGAGCTCGAAAAAGCTGGGCAGGGTTTCCCGGCAGCGCCGGATGAGCAGGTCGAACGAGGCGTCCGCGCCCTCAAAGCTGTAGCCGCCGAACTCGAGGTCTTTCAAGGCGGCGACCACGCGCTCTGTCACCGGGCTTTCGATGTCTATCTCGGGGTAGAGGCGCTGTATCCTGGGATAGATGGCCGCCCGGCCCGCCACCTCGCTGACCAGCAGCCTGCGCCGGTTGCCCACGGCGGCGGGGTCGATGTGCTCGAAGGAGGCGGGGTTTTTCAGCACGCCGTCGCTGTGCATTCCGCCCTTGTGGGCGAAGGCACGCGCGCCCACAAAGGGAGTATTGCCCCGCAGGCCGGTGTTCGCTATGGAAGCGATTTGCAGCGCGCAGTCCGTCAGGCGCGTTAGATTTTCTTCGGGGATGCAGTTATAGCCCAGTTTGAGCTGCAAATTCGGCATAACGGCGCTGAGATTCGCGTTGCCCACGCGCTCCCCGAAGCCCAGGAAGGTGCCCTGCACGTGGCGCGCCCCGGCGCGCACGGCGGCACAAGTCGAAGCTGTTGCCATGCCGTTATCATCATGAGCATGAATGCCGATTGTACTATCCGGGAATTCTTTGCAGACGAAGCGAGTAATCTCTTCGACATCCCAGGGGAGGGAGCCGCCGTTGGTATCGCACAGCACGAGCGTGCGCGCCCCCCCCTTGGCCGCCGCCCGCAAGGCCTCAATGGCATAGGCCGGGTCGAGGGCCCAGCCATCGAGGAAGTGCTCGGCGTCGAAGATCACCTCGCGGCCTTTCTGTGAGAAAAAGCGGCAGCTGTCCTCTATCATGGCGAGGTTTTCGGCCTGGCTGGTCTGTAATATTTCATGCACATGCAGGGCGCTGCTCTTGCCCACCAGGGACACAACAGGCGTGGCCGCCTCCAGCAGGGCGCGGCAATTATTGTCGCCCCCGGCGCGGCTGTCCTTGCGGCGCGTGGCCCCGAAAGCGCAGAGCTTCGCGTTTTTCAAATGCAGCGCGGCGGCCTGCCGGAAGAATTCCTGCTCCTTCGGGTTCGCGCAGCCCGCCTCGATGTAGTGCAAGCCGAGGCCGTCGAGGATGCGGGCAATCTCCAGCCTGTCATTCACGGAGAAGGAGACGCCCTCGGCCTGGGCACCGTCGCGCAGGGTGGAATCGAGGATTTGCATCATGGTGTTTTCCTCGCTTTGACGATCAAGAAATTCGGTTTGAGGTATTCCTTCACGATGGAGGGCAGCTTTTCAATGGCCCAGTCCTCCGGCACCGGCTCGCAGACCTCTTCGAGGACAAAGCCCGCCTTCGCCAGGGCGGTCAGAATCTCGCCCATGGGGCGGTGGTATTTGACCACGCCGTCGACAATCCAGTGGATTACGCGCCTGCCGGGCTGGCTGTAGTTCGAAAAGGTGTAGGATACGGGACGCCCGCGCCTGCGGTTGAAGCCCCCTTTGCCGTCGAACGCCGCGGTGACGATGGGGTGCTCCTGCGAGAACAGCAGGCAGCCGCCGGGGTTGAGCAGGCGATAGATCTCCCTCGCAAGCCTGGGGAAATCTTCGACATAGTGGAAGGCGAGGGAGCTATAGATGAAATCGAAGGTCTCCCTCAGGCGCGGCAGCTCCGTCATGCTCATGCGGATATATTCAATCCCCGGGGCGCGGGACTCCTCTCTCGCGGCGGCAAGCATTTTTTCGGAGATATCCAGCCCGACAACCCGTGCGGCCCCCCGGCGCACGAAATCGACGCAGTTGCGCCCGTAGCCGCAGCCCAGGTCCAGGACCGACTTCCCATTTAAATCGGGCAGCAGGCCGGCCATCGCGGGCTGCTCCAGCAGGTCGTTGAGGTTGCTGTCTTTTTCCCGCAGGGCACGGTAGCCCTCGAAAAACGCCGGGTTGTCGTAAATATTCTGGTCGTTCATGGCGGAGCCTCATCTCACCGAAAAATAGAAGCTGGTGTCACCCGGGCGGCAAGAATGCCGCCCCTACAGATGGGTTGAAAACTCGAACCGTGTCGTCGTCCGATAGTCCTCCCCCGCCTTGAGCAGGCACTGCTCGGGCCACTGGTTGGGGCTGTCGGGCCAGGCCTGGGTCTCTAAGCAAAAAGCCGTATGGGGCACTGGCAAATTGTTGCCGGTGTAGAGCTGTACGCCGGGGAGGTCTGTAATCACAGACATTTTACGGCCCGAGATTGGCTCACAGACGACGACGGCAGGGTCTGGACTTCCCTGCGTGATGCAATAATTGTGATCGTAGCCATTCACCTGGGTAAGCTGGGGGTCGTCGGCAAAAATATCCTGCCCGATGGGTTTGGGGCTTGTGAAATCGAAGGCTGTGCCTTTCACGGGGCGCAGCTCGCCGGTGGGAATGGACTTTTCATTGATGGGCAGATAGTGCTCCGCGTCAATTTGCAGGATGTGATCGAAAATATTGCCTTGTGCTGCTAAATTGAAGTAGGCGTGGTTGGTGAGGTTTAGGACAGTGTCGGCGTCGCTGCCGGCCCGGTACTCGATGACCAGGGCGCTGCCCTGCAGAGTATAGCAAACCCGCGCGGTCACATGGCCGGGGAAGCCGTGCGCGCCCGCCGGGCTGCCGAAGGTCAGCTCTAGGATTGTGGCGTCGATTGGGTTGACTTGCCAGAGCTCGCGGGAAAACTCGCCGCCGCCGTGGAGGCAGTTGCCGTTCTTTTTCTCGTTGGGTGTCACTTGGTACTCTTGCCCATGCAGGGTGAATTTTGCGTCCTTGATGCGGTTGGCGCAGCGGCCCACGACCTCGCCCTGGTATTGGGAACGGGCCATGCGCTCCTCCAGGCTTTCAAAAGCCGAGAGAACATTTTCCATTTTGCCGTCCCTGTCCGGCGCGAAAAGCCGGTTCAGCGCCGCGCCGAAGGTGAGAATCTCGGCCCGCAGCAGGCCGTTATCCAGAGTGAAGGCCTCCACGGGGCGGCCGTCAGGCATGGTGGCGTACAGTGTTTTGGTCACAGGCAATACCTCCTACAATATAATTACGGATACAGGCACGGCAGCCAGCCGTGTCTGTTTTCGTGTTCACGCCAAAGCTGTTAGAATGGGAGAGCAATTGTCCTACGACGACACCAAGGGCCACGCGCCCGGTGGGGAGTCAGTAACCATCTCTCCCATTCGCAGCCGTTCGATTTACGCAGGTAGTCCCGCCGCTTCCCTGCGGGGATGTCGGTGCGTTCGTGTCACTCAGGAGATTGTATCGGCGATGAACGAAGGTGGGTTCCAGTTGCGAAAATACAATCAGGAGGAAAATAGATGAACGCAATCTCAGTCGGGATCGACGTGTCCAAGGGGCGCAGCACGGTGGCGGCGATACGCTTCCCCGGGGAAATGGTGTGGAAACCGCGCGATGTCGTGCACACCGCCGCCGCGCTGGAGCGCCTGGCCTATGACATCAAGGCGTTGGGTTACAACGGGCCCGAGGTAAGGGTTGTCATGGAGGCAACTGGGCGATACCATGAGCCGGTGGCCCAGGAGCTCCATGAGGTCGGTAACTTTGTCAGCGTGGTCAATCCCAAGCTGACAAAGGACTTCGGGAACAACACGCTGCGCAAGAACAAGAACGACAAAGCGGACGCCCGTAAAATGGCCCGATACGGCTTGAAGTATTGGGATGACCTGCGGGAGTACACGCCCGTGGAGGCTGCGAGGGCAAAGCTCAAGCAATTCAGCCGTCAATACAACCTGTACAGCAAGATAAAAGTGCAGCTGAAGAACAACCTCATCGCCATGCTGGATCAGGTTTTTCCGGGCGCGAACGAACTGCATGACAGCCCTGCCAGGCCGGATGGGCACGAAAAATGGGTGGATTTCGTCACAACGTTCTGGCACTGCGAGTGCATCGCCGACATGAGCGAAGCCGCCTTCATTGAGCGTTATCGCAAGTGGTGTAAGCGTTTGGGCTACCATTTTAGGGAAACAAAAGCCGCCGATCTCTACATATGCAGCCTGGGCCACGTTACCACGCTGCCCAAAAATGCCAACACCAAAATGCTCGTCACCGAAGCCGCCAGACAGCTGACCAGTATCTCCCGCACTGTGGAAATCTACCGCGCCGAGATGCTGCGCCTGGCCCAAATGATGCCGGAATACGACGTAGTCATGGGGATTTATGGCGTGGGCCCCACCGTCGGCCCGCAGCTGATGGGCGAGATCGGCGACGTGCGCGACTTCGCCAGCCGCAAGGCTCTGGTCGCTTTCGCTGGCGTCGATCCCGGCGACAGTTCGTCCGGCAAGCACGTGTCCAAAAGCGACAAGACGTCGAAAAACGGTTCTCCGCTGCTGCGCAAAGTCCTGTTCCAGGCGGTCAATACATACGTCAAGAAAAAGCCTGCAGGCGAGCCGGTCTACCAGTTCTACGCGAAAAAGCGGGCCGAGGGAAAGCTGTATTATGTGTGCACCACCGCCTGCGCAAACAAATTCCTGCGCATTTACTACGCCCGCGTCAAGGAATACCTCGACAAGGTGCTTCCCGAAGAAGATCGCTTTCCTTGTCAAGGGTAGGGTGGAGATTTTTTGCCGCTTCAGGATTCGACCGGCAAAAAATACGACCCGACCTTGACAACGCTCCATAAAACATAATGGAATGTGGGGCGATGCCGCAACGCGGCATTGGCCCATGATTACCATCTCGCTTGCTCACGGTGGAGGCTCGCAAAAAACGCACTGCCTGTCACCGGGCTTCGCTATACCCTCCATTCTGTCCTGCCTGTTGGTGTCAACTATTCACGAGAAATTCGCGTTTAGGGCTTGACTTTTATTTGCAGGACTCCCCAAGATAATTCATTCGATTATAACACGCGCTATATAAAAGGTCAAGAATTTCGAGAAAAAAGCTTGACAGGGCCGCGCGCCTGTGATAGAATAGCTGTGTTCTTTCGCTGCGGATATGGCGGAACTGGCAGACGCGCTAGATTCAGGTTCTAGTCGGGGCAACTCGGTGGAGGTTCAAGTCCTCTTATCCGCACCACTACGACTAACTATAAGGGGCCTAGAAACCCCTTATAGTTAGTTTTTTTCAAGCCGCGACGGCGACCACATCCCGGATACGGCCGAAGCTGACCTTCAGCCGCTCTGTTTGCTGTTTGTC